>Ga0307476_10000310_pt1 | contig 42296 bp, 40 predicted proteins | sample atmos_gasesECM2C_2_FD_203314 | JGI IMG/M metagenome (GOLD analysis project Ga0307476, IMG submission 203314) | Hardwood forest soil microbial communities from Morgan-Monroe State Forest, Indiana, United States - atmos_gasesECM2C_05 | ecosystem: Environmental > Terrestrial > Soil > Temperate... | reverse complement strand
CGCCGCCAGTCGCGGATCACGCAATAGGGCGAGCTCTGACTCCACAAACGTCATGCGACGGAACTCGTTGCCTAAGGAATTCTTAATAGTGCGGCGGCGCCGCGGCGTCCATGGCGCGAGGCCGTCCGCCACAGGCCTTGGCAGGATAACCTTAACCGCGGCGCCAGCGGGCCCCGCCGCGCCAACGGACCTTGCATGTCGGACGCGAAACTAAGCTAGGATCAGCTGGCGGCCCTTTTGTGGAGCACCCCATGGCCAAGGATCCCTTCGAGCAATTCGCAATCCCGAACGAGATGCGCAGCTTCGCCGAGCAGAGCGTGACACAGGCCCGCCAGGCCTTTGACGGTTTCCTCCAGGCGGCCAACCAGGCCATGGGGCAGTTTCAAGGGCAGGCATTAGCCGCGCGCAGCGGTGCCCAGGAGATCGCGCAAAAGTCGATGACCTATGCCGAGCAGAATGTGGCGGCGACCTTCGATTTCGCGCAAAAGCTCATGCGCGCCAAGGACGCAGCCGAGCTCATGGCGCTGCAATCGGAATATCTAGCCCGCCAAATGCAGACGATTTCCGCGCAAGTTCAGGATCTTGGCCAAAGTGCCGCCAAAATGGCGATGGATGCTGCCAAACCTAAGACCTGATTGCGCCGCACGAATTTGCCCCCGAATTTGTGGCTCGGCGCGAAAATAGATTATATTTCAATCAGTTAAATTATTTGTGCAATGCAATAATTTCTATTGCGCTGCACCAAAAATGTGCTATATAAAGTCCTGGAAGCCCCAGGCTCGGAAATGTTCAGCGTTCAGCCGTGGGATCAGCAGCGAGGCGGATTCCGGCCCCGCGCAACAACACGAGTTTAAGGACACGTATCATGGTCGAATCCAGCACTGCTCCCAAAGTGAAGACGAGCAAGCCCACGACGGGCGCGTTCGAAATGCCGAAATTCGAAATGCCGAAGTTTGACATTCCAAAGGTCGAAATGCCGGCTGCCTTCCGCGAATTCGCGGAGCGCGGCGTCGCGCAGGCCAAGGACACCTACGAGAAGATGAAGGCCGCCGCCGAAGAGGCGACCGACGTGCTCGAGACCACCTATTCGACCGCCAGCAAGGGCGCGGCCGACTACGGCCTCAAGGTCATCGAGGCGACGCGCGTGAACACCAACGCCGCATTCGATTTCTATGGCGAACTGATCACCGCGAAGACGCTGTCCGAAGTGATCGAGCTGTCGAGCGCGCATGCGCGCAAGCAGTTCGAGGCGCTCACGGCGCAGGGCAAGGAACTCGGCGCGCTGGCGCAGAAGGTCGCCACCGAGACCGCCGAGCCGATCAAGAGCGGCATGAACAAGGCGTTCAGCAAGGTCGCTTAAGTCCGGCGCCTTAGTTCCAAAGTGTTACGGTGAGGGGAAGCCCGGGTTTGCGCCCGGGCTTTTGCTTTGCGGCGCGCGCCTTGCCGGCTCGACCTTCAGCCTTGCCAAAATTGAGCCTTGCCCATAGGTTCCGCACGCTTGCCGACCGCGAGCCCGTGCAGCTGTAGCTCAGTTGGTTAGAGCGCTTGACTGTGGATCAAGAGGCCGGTGGTTCGAGTCCACCCAGCTGTACCAAGCCGCTAGCTGAAATATCTGGATTATTTCCAATTGAGCCGGAAACTGCTGCGCTGACCAAAGGTGGCGCGGAACCACCGGATCGATTTTTCCGGCGGCAAGGGGATAATTGGCTTTGGCTATCAATGGCCTTGAGCAAGGCGCTCATATTCCATTCGGACTACGCCTTTGTCGTAAAGTCGCTCGAGTCGACGAACAGTAAAATGACCTTGAGCCACCTCCTGAAAATGCTCGATAAACGCGTAATTCACGGCAGCGCCGCCTAACGCGCCGACAACCGGGACGGCTTGCGCCGCCACCTTTTGCGTTACGACCACTCCAAAGCGGGACGCCACTTGCGTAATGAAGCGGACGAGCGCCGGACCGCCTTCCTCGATAACGCCGCGCTCTGCGATGAAGCGTGCGGCTTCAGTGACGCTCTTCGCGAGCATCCCTCGCACGGCGAAATATCCGCTTTCAGAGGCATCGGCAGCCGAGCCGGCCCGTCCGCCCAATGCAAAGACCTGCACGCATGAGAGTGCCGAAGCCGGGTCGGAAAGATCTTCTCCCTCGCTTCGCGCGATATCCGCGATGGACCTCAGCATAATGATCGTCGAGACTGGCAGCTCAATGGGAAGGGTCGCCAAACCGAAGGCGCCGCCCGCAGCACCGGAGGCCGTTGCCAAGGCTTTGTGTAAGAGCTGCGATCCGGCGCGAGGGGTGTGTTGCATGGTCCGCAACGCTACTTTCAGAGCCAGCTCAAGAGCTTTGGACGTTGCCGTTGCAATCGCCCGCGAAGCGGAAGCGGGGAACACATCTCCAATGAGTTCGATGGGCTTCCCCACCATATTGGCGAGGCGCACGGGGAGACCCGGATGTTCCAGGGACCGGACCGCTCTTCGCAACGCTGCCAGATCTTCTGGTGTTATGCTCGTCAAGTCCAATCCCACCGGGCAACGCCCCGGTTTTCAATCCGCATGCCAGCAGAGAGCTTTGCCAATGCTTCGCTCGCACCGCTTGCTGTTACCACCTCGCACGGGTCAACACACCGACCGCCGCAATTAATTCCGGAAAGTAGCGTGCCGGCGCGCGGCCGAACTTCGATTGCAATTCGACCTTTTGCCGTCGCGAAAAACAAGGCAGCGAAAGCCGTTCCATGTCGGCTCGTGCTGCCATTGCCGACCGGCCGGAATCTCGTCGACGGACAGCGCTTCCATCGGGGGAAACGGCAAGCGCAGCGGGTCTGGCCAGGCGTAGCACATACTTTTTTGCCAATTTGCAAGGCAACCGACTGCGATCACAGCGGTTATTGAACGTCGCCGCTTTGTTTGCAGATAGTGGAAAAGCCGTGCTTGCTGGTGGGGTCGCTGATTCGACCCCCACGGCTTTATGACCGCGCCCTACCTCGCTTCACTCAATCCCGAACAGCGCCGTGCCGTCGAGCATGGTGCGGAGAACGCATCGCCGCTTCTCATTATCGCGGGCGCGGGAACGGGCAAGACCAATACGCTGGCGCATCGCGTTGCTCATCTGATCGCACAGGGAGCCGATCCGCGCCGCATGATGCTCCTGACCTTTTCCCGGCGAGCCGCAGCCGAGATGAGCCGTAGGGTCGAAAGAATTGCGGTGCAAGTGTTCCCGGGTCAGGCCAGGGTCATGGTCGATGCCTTGAGCTGGGCCGGGACTTTCCACGCGATTGGCGCGCGGCTTTTGCGGGAACACGCCGAGCGAATCGGCCTTGATCGCGCCTTCACCATTCACGATCGTGAGGATTCTGCCGACCTCATGAATCTCGTGCGGTACGACCTTGGCTTCTCAAAGACGGAAGAACGCTTTCCGACGAAGAATACCTGCCTGGCAGTCTATTCCCGCGCGGTGAATGGCGAGACGCCCCTGGCCGAGGTCCTCGAAAGGTATTTTCCGTGGTGCGCAAACTGGCAGGCTGAGCTCAAGACCCTGTTCGGCAGCTACGTCGAGGCGAAGCAGCAGCAGAGCGTCCTCGACTACGATGATCTCTTGCTCTACTGGGCGCAGATGATGCAGGAAGCCGCCGTTGCGCAGGACGTGTCTTCGCGCTTCGATCACGTGTTCGTTGACGAATACCAGGACACCAACCGCCTGCAGGCCTCGATTCTCCTTGCGCTGAAGCCTGACGGCCACGGCTTGACCGTCGTTGGCGACGATGCTCAGTCGATTTATTCGTTTCGTGCGGCGACGGTGCGCAACATCCTCGATTTCCCCAAACACTTCACCCCGCCGGCACATATCGTCACCCTCGATCGCAACTACCGCTCGACACAGCCGATCCTCGCAGCCGCGAATGCGGTTATCGATCTTGCTACGGAGCGCCACAAGAAGAGCTTGCGCTCCGACCGCGCTTCAGCCGAACTTCCGCAGCTTGTCACTGTCCGCGATGAAGGAGAACAAGCGCACTACGTGGCCGAGCGCGTGTTGGCGCATCGCGAAGCCGGCACGGCGCTCAAACAACAGGCGGTGCTGTTTCGCGCGTCACACCATAGCGGCCCGCTGGAAATTGAACTCAGCCGCCGCAATATCCCGTTTGTGAAATTTGGCGGTCTCAAGTTTCTTGAATCGGCACACATCAAGGATGTACTGACTCTCCTGCGTTGGGCGGAGAACTTGCGCGACCGGGTGTCCGGCTTTCGCGTAATCCAGCTCCTGCCTGGCGCCGGTCCCGCGACCGCCGCACGCCTGCTCGATCGGTTGGCGGAAGCCGTCGATCCCCTGGCAACAATCGCCGACTTCCGTCCGCCGGCCGCGTGCGCAAATGATTGGCCCGCCTTCGTGGACGTATTGAAGCTTCTACGGAGCAACACGACGGGCTGGCCGGCGGAATTCGACCTCGTGAGCCGGTGGTATGGGCCGCATCTGGAGCGGCTGCATGAAGATGCCCGGATGCGCGAAGCCGATCTGCTTCAATTGGCCCAAATCGCCTCGACTTACCCGAACAGACAAAATTTCCTGACCGAACTCACGCTCGACCCTCCCAGCGCGAGCGGCGGTGAAGCGGGCACGCCCTTGCTCGATGAGGATTACCTGATCCTGTCCACGATCCATTCGGCCAAGGGTCAGGAATGGAAATCCGTTTTCGTGCTCAACTGCGTTGACGGCTGCATCCCTTCCGACCTTGCGACTGGAACTGGGCCGGAAACCGATGAGGAGCGCCGCCTACTCTATGTCGCGATGACGCGGGCCAAGGATCATCTGCACTTGATCGTTCCACAGCGCTTCTTCGCCCATCAGCAGCGCAGCAATGCCGACCGCCATATGTATGCGATCCGCACGCGGTTCATCCCCAATACGATCACTAGGCATTTCGAGCAGTGCGCATGGCCGCCGGGCGCGGGAGATAGAGCCGCTCCACCGAAAGCAGGTCAGAAGCCGGTCGATATTGGGGCGCGACTACGTGGGATGTGGCGCTGAACCCCTGAGACCGCGGCATGCGCGATGGCGCAGCCGACGCTGGCCGGTCCGACAACGCCGAATTTTATGGCTTTGGCTTGGGCTTGGGCTTGCTCCGTCGCCATGCTCCGATAACACTACCGCGGCGTGACCGTCGTTCCCTCTTCGCATGGAGGACAGACCTATGTCGGGCATCCATCACGTCACGGCCATTTCCGGCGGGGCCGCGCGCAATTTGGATTTCTATGCGCGCGTCGTCGGGCTGCGCTTCGTCAAGAAGACGGTGAATTTCGACGATCCCGGCACTTATCATCTTTATTACGGCGACCGGGTCGGCCATCCCGGCACCATCCTCACGTTCTTTCCGTGGGAGCACGCGGCGCCCGGGCGTGGCGGCGTCGGCCTGGCGCAACAGACGACATTCCGCGTCCCGGCGAGCGCGATCGGTTATTGGACGCATCGGCTTGTCGAGAACGGCGTCGCCCATGAGGCGCCGGAAAGGCGTTTCGGCGAGACGGTACTGTCGTTCACCGATCCCGACGGTATGAGCCTGGCGCTGGTCGGCGTGGCCGGGGCTGAATCCGAGCCGGCATGGAGCGCCGGCAACATTCCCGCCGAACACGCGGTGCGCGGCTTCCACGGCGTCACGCTCATGGTCGAAGACCCGGCGCGCACGGCCGCGGTGTTGACCGACGTTTTGGGATTCAAGGACGGCGGCCGGGACGGAACACTTGCGCGCTTTCGCGCCAGCGAAGCGATCGGCGGCGTCGTCGATATCCGCGAAGCGAAAGGTTTTTTGCCCGGCCGGCTCGGCCGCGGTTCGGTGCATCACATCGCGTTTCGCGCCGCCGACGACGCGAGCCAGGCGGCGATGGCGAATAAGCTTACCGCGGATCTCGGCTTGCGGCCGACCGATCAGTTCGACCGGCAGTATTTCCGCTCGGTTTATTTCCGCGAGCCGGGCGGCATTCTGTTCGAGATTGCAACCGATGCTCCGGGCTTTGCCGTCGACGAGCCAGTCGAAACGCTCGGCCGCGATTTGAAGCTTCCGCCGTTTCTCGAGCCGCGGCGCAAGGAGATCGAAGCCCTGCTTCCCGAACTGCAAGCCACGGAACGGACGGCCTGATGGCCCTGTCCTTTATTCATCGCTTTGAAAAAGGCGCCGAGCCAAATGCGCGTCCGCTGCTGTTGCTGCACGGCACCGGAGGCGACGAGAACGACCTCATCCCGCTCGGCCGCATGATCGCGCCGGCAGTTTCGTTGCTTTCGCCGCGCGGAAAAGTTTTGGAAAACGGCATGCCGCGATTTTTCCGGCGCTTCGCCGAAGGCCGTTTCGACGAAGACGACGTGCGCGCCCGCGCGCAGGAGCTCGCGGATTTCATCGAACAGGCGCAAATCCATTACGGCATCGCGCCGCCGATAGCGCTCGGCTATTCGAACGGCGCCAATATCGCCGCGGCGCTGTTGCTGCTGCACCCGCAAACGCTGGCCGGCGCCATTCTGCTGCGGGCGACGCTGCCGCTGTCGCAAACGCCGCCGGTGGACTTGACCGGCGCGCCGGTGCTGATCGCTTCCGGCGCAAGAGATCCGATGATGTCGCCGGAAGGCGCCGCGCGGCTGGCGGCACGCTTGCAACAGGATGGCGCCATCGTCGAACACCGCACGTTACCGGCCGGCCATGAGCTGTCCCAGGCAGACGTCACGCTGGCGCAAGCCTGGTTGCGGACTCACGCGCCGCCAGCGCCCAAATGAGGGTTACCGGCATTGCCGGGAACTGACAGGGGAGATTTCCGGTGAAAACGCTCGCTTACGGTCTGAGCATTATCTGCGTCATCATCGCGGTCATGTACTTCGTGCTGCCGGGCGGCTCCTTGCCGACATTCTTGCCGGGCTATGTCGCCGGCGCGACGCGCGTTCATAAGATGCACGCGTTCGCGGCCGCCACCGCAGCCGTTGTGTTTTTGCTGGTCGGGCTCACAACGCGGCGGCGCTAGCGGCGCTTATCTGTCGCGCTGCTGAATATCTCCACAGTCCGACAAGCCCATCCAGCATCAGGCGCGAAGTTGGGCCAAGTCCCCGCGGGTGATTGCAAAAGTTGAACGGCATCCCGGCGAGCTTTATCCGCGCGCAGGCTTCATCGTCACCAGTCGGCCGACGAGCTTGATGGCGACGCTAATCAAGAGGACGGGAATAGCCGATGAATTGCCGCTGATCTCGCACAACCTACTTGACAATTACAAGATGTATAAAAATAATGTTCGCGCCGACAAACGCCGGCCATCTAGGCAATTCCGCATTTAATTGAAACAGGAGGGATATATGCCCGGAACCTGGGGACCTCTGACGCACCAACCCACTTTTGGCGCGGGCACGATGCTGCTGTTAACCGACGGTACGGTGATGTGCCAAAACAGCGATACCAATCAATGGTGGAAGCTTACACCTGACAATACCGGCAGCTATGTGAACGGCACTTGGTCGGCCCTGGCGAATGGCCCAAATTCGCCGTAGTATTTCGCATCGGCCGTGCTTCGCGATGGACGGGTATTTATCGCGGGCGGCGAATACAACGCGGGAGTATCCACGGATTTGCTCGCGGCCGAAATTTACAATCCCGTCACCAATACCTGGACCTCGCTCGGGACGCCCGCCGGATGGACGCACATCGGCGATGCGCCAAGCTGCGTGTTTCCCGACGGACGCATCATGATTGGTTACATCATGGGCGGCCAATGCGCGATTTACGATCCCGTTGCCAACACCTGGACCGCCGCCGCGAACAAGCTCAACGGCAGTTCCAGCGAGGAGACTTGGACACTGCTGCCCGACCAGACGATTCTCACAGCGGATTGCAGCGGCCATCCGGCCACGCAGAAATACGTGATTGCGGCAAACCAGTGGGTCAGCTGCGGCAACACGCCTGTCGACTTGGTGGAGGCGTCGTCCATCGAGATCGGGCCGGCGCTGTTGCTGCCGGATGGCCGTGTCTTCGCGGTGGGAGCGACAAACCACACGGCGCTTTACACCATGCCGCCGAATGCCAACCAACCCGGAACCTGGGCGACTGGACCGACCTTTCCGCCTCCGGCCGCGGGCGTGACGCTGGGTGCGAAAGATGCGCCGGGCTGTCTGATGCCCAACGGTTTGGTCTTGTGTCTTGCCGGGCCCGTGGACAACGTCAGCGGAGATTACAAGAGCCCCACCTATTTCTTCGAATTCAATCCGGCCACAAACACCATAGCGGCAATCGCGAACCCGCCGACCAACGGCGGGGCGCCATATGTGGGCCGTTTGCTGCTGCTGCCGACGGGACAAGTGCTATTCGCCAATGGCTCGAGCAACATTCAGGTCTATACACCCGCGGGCTCCCCGGATCCGGTATGGGTGCCGACCATTACCAACGTTCCAAGCTCGATGGTACCGGGCGGCACCTACACGTTGTACGGCCGTCAGATCACCGGGCTGTCGCAGGCCGTAAGCTACGGCGATGACGCGCAGATGGCGACGAACTATCCGATCATCCGGCTGCGCAACAACACGAGCGGCCACATATTCTACTGCCGCACTTCCAATTTTTCGACCATGGGCGTGAATACCGGCACCGTGATCGAAAGTACAGCGTTCACGATTCCGTCCGGAGCCGAGGTCGGCGCCTGCCAACTCACTGTGATCGCGAACGGCATCCCGTCCGCTCCGGTCAACGTGGGCCTCGTGCATATCAAGAAGGTCGAGAGCAAAGAGATCAAGGTCGAAATCAAGGAGCTCAAGGACTCCGACATCGCGGCAGCCGGACAGGTTTCGGGCGCCGATCCGCAATTACATGCGGCAGTCCGGATGCTGGCCGAGCGCGCGGACCAAGCTGCGGCTGACGCCGAGACAAGCGCCAAAGAGCCGTTCATCGCGGCAGGCGAGCGTCCTGAAGTTGGCGGAGCCGCGACCGGGCCGGCGGCTCCTCCTTCAAATCCGAGGAAGCGACCCCCCGGATAGGCCGATGATCGTGGTGGTCGCGAGCGGCCACGATCCACGGGCGCGGAGCGTCATGGAGCACTGGGGTTCGCAGTGCGCCATGATGCTCACCGCGGAAGATCTTTGCATGCCGGGCTGGCAATTTACGGCGCCACGACCTCAAAACGGCATGGCCGTCATAGGAGGAAAAATCGTTGCCGATGCGGCGATCAAAGGAATCCTAACGCTGAGGCCGTGTATTTTCCCCGAAGAGCTGTTGAGCATCGCAGCCGCGCATCGCAGGTACGTTGCGGCGGAGCTGAATGCGTTCCTGCTCGCCTGGCTGGCCGCCCAGACCTGTCCGGTGCTGAACCGGCCGACGGCATATTGCCTGGCCGGCCCCAACTGGCGCGCGGAGCAATGGACGCTGACTGCGGCGCGACTCGGCATTCCGACGCAAACCCGGCATTGCATTGCCGGGCGGCACGCCCATGGGAACTTCGAAGAAGCATTCGAGATCACAGCCGTCGGCGAGCGGTGCTTCGGCTGCCAGGACAAAATTTTGCGAATAAACACGTTGCGTCTTGCGCGGGCCGCCGGCGTCGATTTGCTGTCGGCGCGGTTTTCGCGGGACGAAGGCAAGTTTCTCTCCGCCAACATCTGGCCTCAGCTTACGGACGCCGCAGTCGCCGCGGCGGTGCATGAATCATTGGCGAACCGCCGGGAAAACCGGCGATGATCTTGGTGTGGAGCGTGCCCAGAGATTCGGCCGCCTCGGCGGTGGCGGCTGCACTCGAACGCTGGGGCGCCGACGCGCGATTCTTCGATCAGAATGACGCACTGGAGGCGGGACTGGAACTCGCGGTGGATTCGGGCGTGACCGGCCGGTTGCAGCTTCCCGACGGCGACATCAGACTCGAGGAAATCTCGGGAGTATATATTCGCCCGTATGAAACGAGCCGCTTGCAGACCATCGCCAGCGCGCCGGACCATGCGCAGGCGAAGGTGGCTGCCCTGGACGATGCGTTGCTCGGCTGGTCTGAAATCACCGCTGCCCGAGTTGTGAACCGGCCCTCCGCGATGGCCTCCAATCACTCCAAGCCTTATCAATCCTCGATAATTCACGCACAAGGATTCGATGTTCCGGAAACTCTGGTCACAACCGACAAAGACGCTCTAGAAGCGTTTTGGGAAAAGCACCAGTCGATCGTCTACAAATCGATCAGCGGCGTGCGGAGCATTGTTACGAAGGTGACGCCGGCGCATCGCGAAAGGTTCGCCGCGCTCGCCAACTGTCCCACGCAGTTTCAGCAATGGATTCCCGGTACGGACTTTCGGGCGCACGTTGTGGGCGGGGAGGTCTTTGCGTGCCGTGTCGAATCGTCCGCGACCGACTACCGTTATCCGGACCGCGAGGAGGATGCGCCAAAAATTCAGGCGCAGGAGCTCCCCGCCGATATTGCGGAGCGGTGCGGGAGCTTGGCGGCCTCCATGGGACTTCTGCTGGCTGGGATCGATTTGCGGCGCACGCCGGATGAGCGATGGTTTTGCTTCGAGGTCAATCCTTCGCCCGGCTTCACATACTACGAGCAGGCGAGCGGCCAGCCGATTGCGGACGGGATCGCTCGACTGCTTGCCGCGGCCTAGACCTGTGGTATCGACAACTTCCAAACGGAAATGCGGGGAAAAGGTAAATACAAACAACGATCGCAACAAAAAAGTTGCGCTCCTCTAATATTGTCGATGAGTTCGCGGAACATTACGCCTTATCGCCAAGGGTAAACGGCAAAACGCCTACTTCTGCGAAATCTTCTGCAGCACCGGCAGCCAAGTGTCCTGCTCCTTCTGCACGAAGGCGAGGACCTGCTCGGGCGTCATGGCGCGCGAATAGCTGCCGATATTGCTCAGCCGCTTCTTGAAGTCCGGATCGCTGACCACTTTGGCGAGATCGGCGCTGATCTTGCTGACGATCGGCGCCGGCGTGCCGAGCGGCGCCACCAGCACTTGCCAGCCGCGCGCGGCAAATCCCGGTATGGTCTCCGCCACGGTCGGCAGGTCGGGAAACTGCGGCAGCCGTTCCGCTGACGCCACCGCGATCAGCTTCACCTGCCCGGCTTTGACCGACCCGACGATGCCCGAATAGCCCTCGATGATCATCGACACGCGGCCGCCGGCGACGTCGGCGAGCGCCGCCGCGGGGCCGCCGTTATAGGGCACCGGCAGGAGACTGATGTCGGCGCGATCCTGAAACACCAGTCCGGTCAGATGCGTGAGCCGGCCGACGCCGGTCACCGCAATGGAAATCTTGCCCGGGTCCTTTTTGGCGAGCGCGATCAATTCCGGCAAGGTCGAGACGCCGAGCGACGGCGTCACCGCGAAGAACATCGGATTTTCCGCGGTGTAGCCGATCGGAATGAAATCGCGCGGCAATTTCAGGGGCAGATTGGGCGCGACCGACGGCAGGGCGGCGAAGGTCGACAGCGCCGGCATGAACAGCGTGTAGCCGTCGGGCACGGCGTCGGTGGCGGTGCGCGCGGCGATGCTGCCGTTGGCGCCCGGGTGATTGATCACGATGACCTGCTGGCCCCACATTTTGCTCAAGCCCTCGGCGACGAAACGCGCGTCGACGTCCGGCGTGGCGCCCGGTGCCGCATCGGCAATGATCGTCACCGGCTTTTCGGGATAGTTGCCCGCTTGCGCGTGCGCGGCGGGAATTGCGGCCGACGTTGCGAAGCAAAGCCCGACAACGCCGAGCCAAACCGAAGTGTTCATGGAACTCTCCTCTGGGCGGCCAATCCTTCCCCGCAACGACGCCTGTCTCAAGGTTACCAAACGCCGCACGCGCTCAGGGGCTGCGCGCGGCTCGATTTGGCCGGATTCAAAGCGAATAGGCCCCGATTCAAGGTAAACCGGCTTCAGGACGGCTTTACCTTAACAAGTTATTGCGCCGCGGCGGCGATGCATCCTTAGCGATTCTCACCTATCACTTTGAGCGGGCTTCTCATTCCGTCCAGTGAACTGTGACACGCGCGACACCAGTGCAGGCGTACGGGACTGCGGATGCGCCGGCGGAGGCAGGACATGCGGCCGTCGCACGTCTGGCTACGCTGTCGCGCGAATTCGCGCCTGACTTAGGCTTCGCCATCCACGACAACCTGGACGCGGCGGAGAGCGAGTGGCGCCGCTTCGAGGAAATCGCCGACTGTACCGCGTTCCAAAGCTTCGATTGGCTTGCCACGTGGCACCGGCACATCGGACGGCGCGACGGCGTGCGGCCTGCCATCGTCGTCGGCACCTATGCCGATGGCCGGACCGCGTTCATTCTGCCGCTTGCCATCGCGTCCAAGCTCGGCATCAAGCAGCTATGCTGGTTCGGCCAGCAGCAGTGCGACTACAACGCGCCGCTGTTGGCGCGCGATTTCTCGCAGCGCGTTTCGCCCGAGCGCTTCCTCGCCGCCTGGCGCGAGCTGTGCGAACAAATGCAGCGCGACCCGCGGCTGCGGCACGATTGGATCGAGCTGGGGAAAATGCCGCAAATGGTCGGCACCCAGATCAATCCGTTCCTCTCGCTCGACGTCACCACCAATGCCTCCGGCGCGCATCTCACCCAGCTCGGCGACGACTGGGAGAAATTCTATTTCGCCAAGCGTTCGTCGGCGACGCGCCGGCGCGATCGCTCCAAGCGCCGGCACATGGCCGAATACGGCGAAATCCGCTTCGTCACCGCGACCGAGATCGACGATGCGCGGCGCACGCTGGAAACCTTGATCGATCAAAAGCACCGCGCCTTCGCCCGTCGGGGCATTCCCGATATATTCTTGCGGCCGGGATTACGGGAATTCTTTCTCGACCTGGCGTCCAATCCGAAAATCCGGCATCGCTTCCATATCAGCCGCGTCGAAGTCGGCGACATCTGGGCGGCGGCGAATTTCGCCATTGTGTTCGGCGATTGCTACTACCACGTGCTGGCGAGCTACGAAGACGACGCCTTGCTGTCGCACTACGGCCCCGGCGCGCTGCATCTGCGCGAGCTGCTCGCACATGCGATAAAACTCGGCCTGCGGCGCTTCGATTTCACCATCGGTGACGAGCCGTACAAGGACGAATGGTCCGATACCAGCGTAAAACTTTACGATTACAGCGCCGCAGCGTCTTTGCGCGGTTGGCCGGTGAGCGCGGCGTCGATGATGCGGCGCCGGCTCAAGCGCTTCGTCAAGCAAACGCCGTCGATCTGGAAGCTGGTCTCGCGACTGCGTGCCACGGCGGGCGCGCTCGCGCATCCGAAGGCGTCGCCGCGGCAGGCGGCGGCAACGACCCGCGCCGGCAAGGCGCAGCCGCAACCTGCGCTCGCCTGCGTCATGGGCGACATGGATTTGTTGCAGCCGATTGCGGCGGCCGGCATTCCGTGCGCCGTGGTGACCCGGCCGGGCGTGCCTTCGCTCTACTCGCGCTTCGCGCGCTCGCGCCTGCCCTGGGATGACTTCTCGCAAAACACCGGTGCGCTCATCGATGCCCTTGAACGCCTGTGCGGCACCCAGCACGAACCGCCGGTGCTGTTTTATGAAGAAGACGCGCAGCTTCTGCTCATCTCGCGCCATCGCGAACGGCTGGCGAAGTCGTTCCGCTTCGTCATCGCCGATGCGCCACTGGTCGAAGACCTGCTCGACAAAGCGCGGTTTCAGGAATTGGCGCAACGTCACGGCTTGCCGGTGCCGCCGGCGCGCAATTTCCATCCCATTGCCGTCGAGCCGGACGAGCTCGGGCTTGCCTTCCCCGTCGTCATCAAGCCGCTGACCCGGTTGGAGCGATGGAACGACGTTTTCGGATTGCGAAAAGCACTCGAGGCGAAGGACGTCGATGCCTTGCGGGCATTGTGGCCGCTATTGCTCGACGCCGGTGTTGAAGTGCTGGCACAGCAACTCATCCCCGGCGCCGAAGCGCAAATCGAAAGCTATCATTGTTACGTCGATCAGCGCGGCAGCATCGCCGGCGAGTTCACCGGCCGCAAGATTCGCACTTTTCCGGTCGCGTATGGACACACCACCGCACTCGAGATCACCGCCGCGGCGGACGTGCAACGGCAAGGCCGCGACATCGTCGAGCGGCTTGGACTGACCGGCGTCGCCAAGCTCGATTTCAAGCGCGACCGGGCCGGCGCGCTGCATCTGCTGGAGATCAATCCCCGCTTCACGCTGTGGCATCACCCCGCTGCGGTCGCCGGCGTCAACATTCCGGCGCTGGTCTACGCGGATTTGACCGGGACGCCGCGGCCGGCGACGACGCGCGTGAAAGCGGGCGTGCGCTGGTGCCGCGCCTGGAAGGATTTGCCGGCAGCGCGCGCGGCCGGCGTGCCGCTGACGACATGGCTGCCCTGGATGATCAGTTGCGAGGCGAAATCGGCGCTGTCGTGGAGCGACCCGATGCCGCTCGTGCGCTCGACGCTCTATCGCCTCACGGCAGGACACGACGAGCCAAAACCTGCGCCACTGCGCGCCCGGACGCGGAGCGATCTGTGAGGCTCGCGCTCATTTCCGACATCCACGCCAATCTCGAGGCGCTGGAGGCGACGTTTTACGACATCGCCGACCGATCGGTCGATCGCATCGTCTGCCTCGGCGATATCGTCGGCTATAATAAGGATGCCGCCGCCTGCATCGCGCTCATTCGCGGCGCCGACTGCGTCTGTGTGGCCGGCAATCACGATCTTGCCGTCTCAGGCCGGATCACGACGCGCAATTTCTCGAGCGTTGCGGCCCGCGCCGTCGCCTGGACGCGGCAGCAGTTGAGCGCGGACGATCTCGATTTTCTGGAAAGCCTGCCGCTCAAGGCCAATGTCGGCAACCGCGTCATTGCCGTGCATGGCGCGCTGCATCCAGAGGCCGATTGCGCCAGCGTGCGGCTCGACAACGACAAGCAGCGCATGCTTAGCTTTGACGCGCTGATGACGCATCCGTCCGGCGCGCGCATCTGCGCCTTCGGCCATACCCATCACGCCCGCGTTTATGAAATGCGCCCTAATCGTGTCGCCATGCATGGGGACGCGCACGTCTCGTTGCGCGACGATGCCTATTACCTGATCAATCCCGGCACGATCGGTGAGCCGCGTTCGAGCGAGCGTCGCGCCACTTACATGATCCTCGATCTGGAGCGCCGCACTCTGACGACACACTACGTCGACTATCAGGCATCGGCCGACTTCGTCGCCAGCCACAAACCTGGACTGGCATCGCGCTTTGGTCTGACCGGCCTGACCAGCCGATTGTTCGGTTGACGGCGTTAGCGCTCGACCCGATCGAGGTTTTCCGTCATCCGCGCGATGACGCGGCGGAACCCGGCGAGATCGCGCGGCGCGATGCCCTGCTCCGCTTCCGCCGTGATGGTCCGCGCCTCCGCCAGTAATTCGCCGCGCAGCCGCTTTGCCTTCGCGGTGAGAAAGACCAGCACCTTGCGCCTGTCGTCGCCGCCGCGTACGCGGCGGATCAGTCCGGATTTCTCCATGCTGCGCAGCGCGATCACAGTGGTCGGCTCCATCATGCCGACCCGCGCCGACAATTCGCGCTGCGAAAGCCCGTCGGTGATCCACAACACGCGCAAGAAGTACCATTGGCCGCGGCTGACGCCGTAGACGGCGATGCGCCGCTCCAACAGCCGCTGAAATGCGCGATGAGCGTCGCGCACCAGGTAGCCGGAACTCAAGTGCGGCGGGAACTCGCCGGCCCGGCGCGGCGGCAGCTTGGCTTTCAGGGATGCTCGCTGTGGCATCGGCGTTGACAGGTCGCGCGGCCTTACCGATAATTACTTAGAAATCTATGCAATGGGAACGACGACAATGCAACAGCCGCAGCGCTTGGGACAACAACAAACGGCCGCGACGCCGAACCAGGCTTTCGACCTGCGCTCGACATTGGAATGGCTGCGCGCCGCCGGGGAATTGATCGAGACCGACAAGGAGGTCGATCCCGATCTGCAAGTCACCGGCCTGCAGAAGCACATGGACGGCGGCTGCCCGATCCTGTTCAACAACGTCAAGGGCAAGCCGAACCACAGGGTCATCACCAATCTGTTCGGCGACATTTCGATCATCAACCGCATGTTCGGCTGGAAGGACGACGCCGAGCGGGTGAGAAAGCTCGCGCATGCGCTGTCGCATCCGCTCAAGCCCGTAGAGATCGCGCAGAGCGAAGCGCCGTGCCAGGAATTCGTCGTCGAGAAGCCGGACGACGTCAACAAATGGATGGTGCCGATCCGCCATACCACCTACGAGCCCGAGCTGACCGTCGGCTCCGGCATCCGCTGCGTCACCGGCGCGCAATTCGATGGCGGCTCCGACCTCGGCTACAACCGTATGAATTTCCGCTGGGGCAATGTCGGCACGTTCCAGATCTCGCCGGGCTCGCATATGTGGCAGGTGGTCAACAAATATTACAAGGAAGACCAGCCGGTGCCGATCACCATGTGCTTCGGCGTGCCGCCGGCCTGCACCTTGATGGCCGGCGCCGGTTTCGATTACGCCGTGCTGCCGATGGGCTGCGACGAGATCGGCATCGCGTCCGCGGTGCAGGGCGCGCCGATCCGCCTGGTCAAGGCGCGTACCGTCGACGCCATGGCGCTCGCCGATTGCGAATTGGTGCTCGAAGGCTACGTCAATCCACGCGACCGCCGCTTCGAGACCAAGGAAGCCGAAGATGCCGGCGTGCAGGGCCGCTACCACTTCCACCCCGAGTGGGCCGGCTACATGGGCAAATCCTACAAGGCGCCGACCTTCCACGTCACCGGCATCACCATGCGCAAGCCGGAAACGAAGCCGATCATCTTCGCGCTCGGCGTGCACATGCTCGACGACCACAATATCGACACCACCGTGCGCGAGGCGGCGATCTACGAGCTGTGCAACCGGCTGCAGCCCGGCATCGTGCAGAACGTCGTGATCCCCTATTGCATGACCGATTGGGGCGGCTGCATCATCCAAGTGAAAAAGCGCCACCAGATCGACGAAGGCTGGCAGCGCAATTTCATGGCCGCCGCTTTGTCGTGCTCGCAAGGCATGCGGCTTGCCATCGCGGTCAGCGAGGACGTCGATCCCTATTCCATGGACGACATCATGTGGTGCCTGACCACGCGGGTGAACCCGCGCACCGATATCTTGAACCCGATCCCCGGCGGCCGCGGCCAGACCTTTATGCCGGCCGAGCGCATGACCGCGGGCGACCGGCAATGGACCGCGTCGAACACCCAGTTCGAAGGCGGCATGGGCATCGATGCCACGGTGCCATTTGGGTATGAGAGCGACTTCTTGCGGCCGGTCTATCCGGTCGACAAGGTGAAGCCCGAGGACTGGTTCTCGAAAGAGGACATCGCCAACGCCAAGAAGCGCATGCACGGCTGGGTGAATTCGCTAGCGCGGACGGGGCGATGATCCTGTAGTCTGAGCCAACGGGCCTGACTGAAGGGAGTAAGCTATGCGAAAATTGATCACAGGTGCGATTGCTGCGGGCATTTTCTCGATCAGCATCGCCGCGGCGCTGGCGCAAACCGCGCCGGCGAAGACTGCCGACACGGCCAAGGGCAAGGCGCTGGTCGACGCCAAGGGCATGACGCTCTACACGTTCGACCGCGACGCCAGCGGCAAATCGAACTGCAACGGCGCCTGCGCCACCAATTGGCCGCCGCTGACGGCCGGCGCCGATGCCAAAGCATCGGGCGATTGGACCATCGTCACCCGCGACGACGGCGGCAAGCAGTGGGCCTATAAGGGCAAACCGCTCTATGACTTTGCCAAGGATACCAAGCCGGGCGACGTGAACGGCGACGGCGTCAACAGCGTCTGGCACATCGCCGCGCCGTAAATTTTGCGGCGCTGCAAGCGATCGAATAATTCTCTGTCGGCGCCGAAAGCGACCTTGGTCGCTTGGACAGCGTTTCTGTTCGTGTTGACAATTTTGTCAACACGAACAATTGGCAGCCAAGCAATCAAGGCCGCCATCCGATCAGGAGATTTGCAAGGAACACACCCGGATGTCCGAAACATCCGACGGACGCCTTTATTTCCCGCATGTCGCGCGCAACCGCGAGCCGATCCTCGATGTTTTACGCCGCGTGCTGCCGCGCCAAGGGCTGGTGCTCGAAATCGCCAGCGGCGGCGGCGAGCATGCGGCTTATTTTGCGCAGAAACTGCCCGGCTTGCGCTGGCAGCCGACCGATGCCAATTCCGAAATGTTCGAAAGCATCGCCGCGCATCGCGCCGCGGTCGGCGTCGCCAACCTGCTTGCTCCGCTGCATCTTGACGTCACTTCGGAGCAATGGCCGGTCGAAAAAGCCGACGCGGTGGTCTGCTGCAACATGATTCACATATCGCCGTGGGCTGCCACTGAAGGCTTGATGGCAGGTGCCGGGCGAACTCTCACACGTGGCGGCCTGATTTATCTCTACGGTCCCTACAAGATTGACGGCCGCCACACCGCGCCGAGCAATCAGGATTTCGACGACCGATTGCGGGCGCAAAACCCGTTATGGGGCGTGCGCGATCTCACCGACGTATCGCACCTGGCGATACACCACGGCTTCGGGCCCGCCGAAACCATAGCCATGCCGGCCAACAATCTCAGCGTCTTTTTTCGCCGCGCCTGAAATGATCCCGGCTTCACGCCGGCGTGCCGGACGGCCAATGCAGCGTGTAGAACTCGACCGGCTCCATGCGGCCCTTGACCGGCGCCTGGTGCAAATCGCAGCCGGTGATGTCGAGGCCGCCGGCTTCGGCCGCGGGCCGCGACACGATCATCACGCAATTGAATTCCTTGGTCAGGCTTTCCAGCCGCGCGCAGGTGTTCACCGTGTCGCCTATTGCGGTGATGATTTGCGAGCGCGGCGGCCCCATGGCGCCGACGATGGCTTCGCCATAGTGAATGCCGATGCCGATGCGCAACGGCTCCTTGAGATCGTTGCGCAGCCGGTAGTTCAGCTGATCGACCGCCGCCAGCATCTCGCGCGCGCCGCGCAGCGCGTCGGCGGCGCCGCGCGTCGGATCGTCGTCGTAAAGCCCGTACAGCGCCATCAACCCGTCGCCGGTGAATTGCGAATAGTGGCCGTTGGTCGCGACCAGCGCCTTGGTCATCTCGTGGAAGAACTGATTGAGGATGAACAGCACGTCGTAAGGCAATTTGGCCTCGCCCAAGGTGGTCGAGCCGCGCATGTCGACGAACACGACGGTGATCGGGCGCTCGCGTCCCTCGAGGCCGCCGCGCACGCTGCCGTCGATGGCGCTGGCGTCCGCGGCCAGAAGCGGCATCACGGCGATGTCGGCGGTCGGCCGGATCTGGCAGGCGAGCCGCATGCCCGGCGTGCCGCCGATGCGCTCGAGCGCGATCGCCTCCAGGCCCGACGCGGCGGGAAGCCGGTCAAGCCCCTTGGTCACCAGGATGCGGCAAGTGGTGCAGCGCGCCCGGCCGCCGCAGACCGAGGCGTGGGCGATGCCGTTTTCACGCAACGTCTCCAGCACCGTGGCGCCGGGCAGGATCGGCACGCTGCGGCCGCTGGCGTGGGACAGCAGGGGCGGCCGGCGGCGGCGATGATACCAGCCGCGGATACCGCGCGCGGCAAACGGCAACAGCAAGAGGCCTAGATAAATACTCCAACCGGCACACTCGATGCGGCGGATGCCGGCCATCGTCTCGTCGGTGAGATTGGAATCCTCCAGCGCCGAACTGACAAAATCGGGATCCTTGGCCTCGCGCAGAACCTGGTTGCCGGCGGTGACATACCCGGCAAGCGCCAAAGCCGGCAGCAGCAGCGCAAAGCCGAAAAGCCAAACCCGCAAGCTCGGATACCAGGGTTTGGTGCGCAGCCAGAAGTGGATGCCGATGCAGGCATGGGTCCACACCGTCAGCACCGCGAGCACCTGCACGACGCTGAGCCAGGGAAACATCAGCCACTGCACGATCAGCACCGTGTTGTAGTAGCTGGTCACGTCGAGCGCGCTCGCGGCGATGCGCGTCGACACCACATGGGCCATCAGCAGAGCCGGAATGCACAGGCCGAGCAAAAGCTGCGCCCATTCCCAGCGAATGAGGCGCAGCGAGCGCCGGATATAGATCGACCACAGCGCGTTGCCGAAGTGAACGAGAAGCGCTGTCGCCAGCAGCGCGGTGCCGGCCGCCGTCTGCCACGGATACATCAAGACGTCGAGCGCAGCCTCGGCATCGGTCAGCGAAATCAGAAGGAAGCAGTGCGCGGTCAAATGACAGATCACGAACGCCAGCATGACCAGCGCGCTGGCCAGCCGCAGGCTGCTTCTGGAAATGGCGTATTTCCAAGTCATGCCGGCGTTATCTCATCGAGCGTCAGCACATGACGGCGTAGCACAATAACCAGGATCAATGGGGTTTGAAATTATTCCCATCCCGGGCCCAGGAGGCCACGAGCGCCCGGCGGTCGAGCTTGCCGCGCTCGGTCTTGGGCAACGACTGGCTGATCACGATCTGCTTCGGCGCCTTGAAGGCCGGCAGCACTTTGGCGCAATAGCGCAACAGCTCGTCGGCATCGACCGGCGCGCCCGGCCGCGTCACCACGTAACTCACGACCTCTTCACCGTAGACCGCGTCGGGCACGCCGACGGTCGCGGCTTCGATCACGTCGGGCCGCTGCATCAAATAAGAATCGATCTCGACCGGCGAGATTTTGGCGCCGCCGCGGATGATCTGCTCCTTCTCGCGGCCGGTGAGCAGCAAAAAGCCGTCGGCGTCGAGGCAGCCGAGATCGTCGGTGCGAAAGCGTCCGCGACTGTGGATCTTGATCGCGCCGTCGTCGCCGAGATAGCGGAACGGGTGATCGGGCCAGCCGCCGAGCTCGAGATAGCCGATTTCGCCCGGCGGCAAGCGCCGGCCATCGGCGTCGACAATAGCCAGGTCATGATAGGCCAAGGGCTTGCCGACAGTGCCGAGACGACGATCCTCACCGGGAATGGCGGCGATCCAGCTCACCTCGCTGGCGCCGCAGCCTTGCGCCACGGCAATCCCGAATTTCTGCTCGAACCGTTTCCACTCTTCGACCAGAAGCGGCGCCGAGCTCGAAGTGACAAAGCGCAGTTTCGGCAAATTGTCGCGATGCGCGCTCTGCTCGCTGTTGAGCAGGATATTGATCGTCGTCGGATTGCCGGCGGCGATGGTCACGCCATGATCGCGCAGATGCTGGAAAAACCGGCTGGCCGAGAATTTTTCGGCGAGAACCAGGGTGGCGCCGCGGTTGACGATGGTCAGCGCGCTCAAAGTCTGCGCCGAGTTCCACGAGAACGGGCGAAAATCGTAAAGCCGGTCGGCCGCCGTGATGCCCCAGCCGGCGGCGAGCGGATCGATATTGAGCAGATATTCGCGGAAATTCAGCACCACGCCCTTGGGCTGCGCGCTGGTGCCCGAGGTGAACAGGATGATGCCGTCGTCTTCGGGCTGTGCTGCTTGCGCCGGATCGCTTGGCAGGCAATGCGCCAGTTCGGCGAACAGCGTATCCGGCTCGGGCTTGTCCCAGCGCCCGATCCGCAGCCGCGGTACGGACGTCGCGGCCAACAGATCGTCAAGCTGCAATCCGTCCTGATACAGAATGAGCTTCGGCTGGAGCCGCTCGAAAATATTGTCGAGCTGGTTGCGGTTCATCTCGACATGGATGGTGCAGAGCGTCGCGCCGTTGGCCATGACGCCGAAATAGCACAGCAATTGCTCGATCGAATTGTTGGCAAGCAGTGCAACCCGGTCGTTCGGGCCGAGGCCGCGCTGCCGCAAAAACGTGGCAAAGCGGCCGACCATCTCGCGCAATTGGCGGTAGCTGACGGTGCGGCCATCGTCGGCCGACACGACCCACGGCTTGTCCGGCGCGGCAAGCGCTGAGCGCGCGATCCAGTCGTGCAGCAGGTTTGAGCCGGCGTCTTCTGGCATGATAGGATGGCTTCAGGGCTAATTCCTTAGCATTATAAGCATTTCGCGGCGGCGCGAAACAAGGTGCAGGTGATGGCGGAACAGAACTTTATGGCCGATCCCAAGGGCTTCCTGCCTGATCCGATGTCGACGCCGATCGGAGACGGAACTTCGAGCGGTGCAGGCTCGAATACGGCGCCGTTTCTGCCCTACCACGATCTGCGGCAATGGCTGGAAGAGGCGAAAAAGCTCGGCGAGGTCAGAGAAATCGGCGGGCTTACCTACCAGCACGACATCGGCATGGTCGCGGAAATGTCGGCCCATGCCGACGACGCGCCCTGCTTCGTGTTCGAAGACGTACCCGGCACGCTCAAAGGCAGCCGGCTCCTGGTCAATTTCTTCGCCGGCAAGCGCAAGAACATGACGCTCGGTTTCTCGACCGAACTGTCCAAGCTCGAACTGAGCGAAAGCTTTCGCGTCAATCATGCCGGCATGCTCAAGCGCATCGCGCCGAAATTCGTCGAAACCGGCCCGGTGATGCAGAACGTCATGCAGGGCGAGACGATCGACGTCACCAAATTCCCGGCGCCGCAATGGCATGCGCAGGACGGCGGCCGCTATATCGGCACCGGCTGCTACAACATCATGCGCGATCCCGACGACGGCTGGATCAATTGCGGCACCTACCGGGTCATGATCCACGACGAAAAATCGCTCGGCTTCTACATCTCGCCCGGCAAGCACGGCCGGGTGATGCGCGACAAATATGCCGCACGCGGCGAGCGCATGCCGGTGGTCGTTATCTGCGGCGGCGATCCGATGAGTTTCTTGATGGGCTCGAGCGAGGTGCCGCCGGGCGTCTGCGAACTCGACATCATCGGCGGCATGCGCGGCCAAGCGGTCGAGGTGATCAAGGGACCGGTCACCGGCCTGCCGATCCCCGCCAATGCCGAGATCGCCATCGAAGGTTTCGTCGAGCCCGACAATGTGCGGCTCGAAGGGCCGTTCGGCGAATGGACCGGCTATTACGCCAGCGACCACCGGCCCGAACCGGTGATCGACATCAAGGCGATCTATCATCGCCACGAGCCGATCCTGCTCGGCTGCGTGCCGCAGCGGCCGCCCGACGAGATTTGCCGCTACCGCGCCATCGTGCGCTCGGCGCTGCTTCGCGAGAACATCGAGAAGGCCGGCGTGCCCGGCGTCACCGCGGCCTGGGCGCACGAGGTCGGCAATGCGCGGCTGTTCCTCGCCGTCGCGGTGAAGCAGCGCTATCCCGGCCACGGCAAACAGGCCGGCCACATCGCCGCGCAATGCCACGTCGGCGCCTATTGCGGGCGCTATGTGATCGTGGTCGATGACGACATCGACGTCTCGAACCTGGAAGAGGTGATCTGGGCGCTAATCACGCGCTCGGATCCCGCCACCTCGATCGACATCATCCGCGGCGCCTGGTCGACGCCGCTCGATCCGCGCATCGAGCCGGAGCGCAAAGCGGCCGGCGATTACACCAACAGCCGCGCCGTCATCGACGCCTGCCGGCCGTGGCACTGGCGCGACCAATTCCCGGCGGTCAACATGCCGTCGGCCGAGGAACGGCGCATCGGGTTGCAAAAATTCGGGCATCTGATGAAGAGCTGAGACGCCGCGCCCAAAACCCCGCCGCAGAGATTAGTCTTGACGAATCAGGCTGCCAGGCGATAGCGCGATTGGACGGGCGGGGTCTGAGCATCTGTAGGTCGCCAGCGCATTTTCAGTCGTTTCCAAGCGGCTAAAGTCGAAGTAACCATTCGTTAACCATTGCGTCGTCACGTTCGTTGTATTGGACAACAATCGACGCGCCACGATGGCAACCAACGGCAATGCACAAGGCAACGGCTGGCTGGATCAAGCCGTCCGTCTCGCCGTCACCCATGCGACGCCAATAGCGAAACGGCCGGCTTCGCCTGCCGCGGCTGACACGGAATTCGACGCGGCAGCGGACGACAGAGAAACCGTACTCGCCGAGGAGCTCGAATTGACGCGCGCCCGGGCGACCGGCCTGGAACGGCGCCTGGCCCAGGAGGCGGCCGCGAAACAAGCGCTCGGCGAGCAATTCGCGGCGGCGGATGCGCGGATCGCGGAGCTCGAGAACGAGCTTGCCGCGGTATACGATGAAGTGGCGCTTCGCGATAACGAGAACCAGTCGTTGCGAACCTCGCTCGATCTGGCGATGGCCGAGAACGCCGGTTTGACCGAGCGCCTGGCCAAGAGCGACGGCGCGCAGCATTCAACGAGCTCTCAGCTCGAATATCTGCAGACGGCGCTGACGGCCGCCGAAACCGAATGCAGCAGGCTTTTCAGTGAAGCCCGGGATTTTCGGATCGAAGCCAGCACATTGAATGACGTTCTGGCGACGATGACGTCGCGCGCCGAAATCGCCGAGCGCCTGCTCGCCGACGCGCGCGAATGCCTGCTCGCCCGCATTGCCGAAAATGCCGTCACCGAGCGCAACCTCGCCGACGCCACCGCCGCGCGGCGCGACGCCGGCAGCGAGATTCATCAACTGCAGGATTTGCTGCGCCTGAAGCAATGCCAGATCGACGAGCTCGAACAGTCGCGTCTGCAGCTCATCGCGGCGACCAACACGTTATTGAAAACTTTCCAAAACCGCGACGCGGCTCTGGTCCACGCCGACGATGAAATCAAGCTACTCAATACGCGGATCGTGCAGCTCGAGGCGCAGATCGTGCAGCTCGAGGCAAAGGCCCGTCGGGCCGCCAGCCAGCGAAAACCCGCCACCGCCGCTGTTCAATCGCAGCAAACCGCGATCTACCCCACCGGCGAAGACGCCGGCGAAAAAATTCGAAAAAAATGGGCCGAGCTGGCCCGCGAATTGGCCAAATTAGCCAAGCTCAAGCCGCAATTGGTGACGCCGATCCAGGCCGGCCCATCGCTGCTCGCCAGCACCATCACGTTCTAATTGCTCTCCAAAAGCTCCGGCATTTGCTGTAAAGCGGATGACCATGAGCTGGAATTCCCACTGGCCCGACCTGCCGTTCGACGCCTGGAGCGAGAGCTGCGGCACGCTGCAATTGTGGACGCAGGTCGCCGGCAAAGTGCGGATCGCCTGCACGCCGCTGATCAATCATTGGTGGAACGCCACTTTTCGCGTGAACTCACGCGGCCTCATCGCGCCGCAAAACCGCTGCGGCGACCGCACCTTCGATATCCTGTTCGATCTTATCGACCATGAGCTGCGCATCGCCGCCAACGACGGCCGCACCGAGAGTTTTGCGCTCAAGCCGATGCCGGTCGCCGAATTCTATGTCGCGTTCATGGAACGGCTGCGCAACCTCGACATCGACGTGTCGATCTGGACCATGCCGTGCGAAATCGAGAACGCCACCCCGTTCGATGAGGATCACCTGCACGCGCAATACGACCCCGAATATGTCGCGCGCTTCCATCAGGCGCTGGTGCAGTCGGCGCGCGTGATGACCGAATTCCGCTCGCGCTTCATCGGCAAAGTAAGCCCGGTGCATTTCTTCTGGGGCAGTTTCGATCTGGCGGTGACGCGCTTTTCCGGCCGCAGCGCGCCGCCGCCGCACGGCGTCACCCCCAATGTCGCCAGTTGGGTGATGGCGGAAGCCTATTCGCACGAAGTGTCGAGCTGCGGTTTCTGGCCCGGCAACGGCGGCTTCGGACAGGCTGCGTTTTACGTCTATGCCTACCCGGAACCGGATGGCTACGGTGACACGCCGCTGCGCACCGCGGACGCATACTACGACAAGGACCTCGGGCAATTCATTTTGCCCTACGACGCGGTGCGCCACGCCCGCGATGCCGACGCGCTGCTGCTCGGGTTCCTCCAGGACACCTACGAAGCCGCCGCCGATCTGGCGCAGTGGGACCGCGCGGCGCTGGAGCGCAGTTGATTGCTTACGCCGCCGCGGCCGCTTGCGCCTTCTGGTCCAGCACGAAGTCGTAATGCACGACGTAGAATGGCTCGTTCATCAACTCGCCACTCGGCGCCTTGCTGCCGGCCGGCATCTTCTGAAAGTCGACAATCAGCGGCTCTTTCACGCCATAGACCGCGTCGTGCTCGATCCATTTGTCGCCGGACTGGAACAGATGCGTCACCAGGCCGTGATAGCCGGGCGCGTCGAGGGCGAAATGAATGTGCGCCGGCCGCATGTGGCTCAGGTTCGTGCGGTTCATCAGTTCGCCGATCGTGCCGTCCATCGGAATGGTGTAGGCGATCGGCGCCACGGTACGAATCAGATACGAGCCGTAGGGCTGCGAGCGATAAAGCCCGCGCATCCAAGGGCCTTCGATCTCGGGGCGCTGCGCCTCGTAGAGGCCGTCGCCGTCGGTCTGCCACAGATCGAGCACCGCGCCGCCGACCGGCTCGCCCTTGACGCCGCGCACGGTGCCGGTGACGAAGCAGGGAATGCCGGGCGCATTGACCGCCATGTTGCCGCCATTGGCGACGGCCGGAGCATCGGGCACATGGAACGGGCCTTCGACCGTGCTCGGCGTCGCGCCGTTCGCTTGCCGGTGATTGATGGCGTCGACCAGCATGCTGATGCCGAGCACATCGGACATCAGGATGAATTCCTGGCGCTTGTCGTCGCACATCTGTCCGGTGCGGGTGAGGAAATCGATCGCGGTCGCCCACTCGGCTTGCGTCGGCTCGATCTCGCGCACGAAGGCGTGAGCGTGCTTCACCAGGGCCGTCATCACCTGCTTCAGGCGCGGATCGGGAATATCGCTCCAGCGCTCGCGCACGACGTCGGTCAGAGTCTTTTCCGTCACATAGGGCATGGTCGTCTCCTCGGAATGCCTCAACTCACTTGCCGGCGATCTCGCCCCGCACCAAGGCGGCGCCTTCGGCCATGGCTTGCATCTTACCAAAGGCCACGGCGCGCGGCAGGTATTTCATGCCGCAATCCGGCGCCACCACCAGCCGATTGGCCGGGACATGGGCCAGCGCCCGCCGGATGCGCTCGGCGACGGTCGCCGGCGTCTCGACCGTCATATCGGACAAGTCGATGACCCCCAAAATAATGGTTTTCGACGGCAGTTCCCGCAAGATGGCGAGATCGAGCTTGGGCTGCGCCGCCTCGATCGAGATTTGCTGCGCCCTGGAGCCTTCGAGCTCGGCCAGGAACGAATAGCCCGACGGCTTGTCGTGCACCACCGCGGCATAGCCGAAGCACAGATGCACCGCGACCGTGCCTTCGACGCCATCGAGCGCGCGGTTGAGCGCCTTGAGGCCGTATTGCCGGGCCTTGTCGGGATGCTGCTGCATCCACGGCTCATCGATCTGCACCACGTCGGCGCCGGATGAGAACAAATCCTTGATCTCGGCATTCACCGCGTCGGCATAGGCGAGCGCCACCGCTTCCTCGTCCTTGTAGTAATCGTCCTGCGCCTGCTTGCCCATGGTGAACGGGCCCGGCACGGTCGCCTTGATGGCGCGGTCGGTATTGGCGCGCAGCACTTTGAGGTCGCGCAGCTCGACCGGATGCTTGCGGCGGATCGGGCCGACCACCCGCGGCACCGGGATCGGCCGGCCGCTGCGGTTGATCGTGGTGCCGGGCTTTTCGGTGTCGATGCCGTCGAGGGCGGTGGCGAAACGATTGGAATAGCTTTCGCGGCGCTGCTCGCCGTCAGTGACGATGTCGAGCCCGGCACGTTCCTGGTCGCGAATGGCCAAGATCGTCGCGTCGTCCTGGGCCGCTTCGAGCTTGTCGCGCGCCACCAGCCACAGGTCGTCGACGCGCACCCGCGGCACCTGCTTCGACAGCTTGCCGCGGTCGATCAGCCAGTCCGGTTGCGGATAGGAGCCGACGAGGGAGGTGGGAAACAGCATGCGAAGCCTCTGCGTCCCACCTCTAGCACTTCAGTCCTCCATAAGCACAGGAGGACGGATTACCCTATCGCCTTCTCATAGGGATAGATGATGCTGCCGGTCTTCACGTCGTCCGGCGTGAGCACGGTCTGATAGCTCATGCCGCGCCAGGTCTCGAGGTTCGCGCCGTCGGTGAGATCGTGATACTGGACCTGCATCATCCCGGATTTGGTCCACTCGCCGTCTTTGCCGAACTTGATGCCGGACGCCATGATGGTATCGAAGGCATGGCTGCGCATGTAGTCGGCGATCTTGTCGTCGCTGACGCTCTTTGCGCCGGTGACCGCGTCGGCCAGCACCTGCAGATAGGCATAGCCCCAGCCGCCGAGATAATAGCCGAGCGGATCGACGCCCTCGGCTTGCGCGCGCGACTGGTATGTCTTGTAGAAGTCGGCGGCCGGCGCCATCAGTTTCGGCGACGGCACCCAGGTCTCGTAGTTGACGATGCCGTTGAGCTTGGACTTTAGCTTGTCCTTGAACACGGTGGCTTGCAGTCCGACCATCCCGCCGCCCATCATCTTCGGCTTCAAGCCGAGTTCGCGGGCGGACAGCAGCATGCCGACCGAGCTCAGCGGATAGGAGCAGATCACCACCAGATCCGCATTGGTGGCCTGGATGGCGCGAATGATCGGCGAGAAGTCGGTCGTATTCGGCGGATAGGTTTTGTCGTAGACGCTCTTGAAGCCGTACTTTGTGATGTTGTTTCTGGCGCCATCCGCCGCATTGCGCGAGAACTCGGCATCCTCGGCGGCGAGCGCGACGGTTTGCGGTTTTGGATTCTGCGCCGCCGCGATCTGAAAGAAGCCCTCGCTGAACGACTCCTTCGGTGTCGGCCCGGAAGGCAGCATCGAAAAATATTTCGGATAGTGGAATTCGCTGTTGGCGGCGAGCGCGAACAGGCCGATGAAGGTCTTGTTCTTCTGCATGACGACGGGAATGGCCGGCGCCACCATGTTGGTGGCATAAGGGCCGACGACGAGGTCGCATTTGTCGACGTCGAGAAGCTTCGTATAGATGCCAGGCACCGTCGCCGGGTTGGACTGGTCGTCGTAATTGATCAACTGGACTTGGCGGCCGAGCAGGCCGCCCTTGGCGTTGACTTCTTCTTGCCAGATCTTGGCGCCGAGCAGGGCCTGCTTGCCGTTGGCGGCGAGCGGGCCGGTCAGCGCCATGCTGAAGCCGATCTTGATGGGCTCGCCGCCTTGCGCGAAGGCGGGTGCGCGGAGTGCGGGCGAAATCAGGGCGGCGCCGATACCGGTATTGAGGCTGCGCCGGGTCATGCGGTTAATCATGGGTTCCTCCAGAACGTGGTTTCTCTATTTGTGCCAACCTGTCGGATCGTCCGATCCTCCATCTGGAAGCCTTGGACCAGACGCGACGGTGTCAACCTTAGGATGCCCTGCTTTGGCGCTGGTGGAAAGAGAGTGACAGGGAGCGTGGCAATGTGCCCGGTTTGCCGGCCATATGGTCAATGGAGTGGATAAAGACCCCCTTGTCGGCGGGTGTGCTCGCGAACTATGCTGTAGTTCTGTACTGTGTGGCCGGCCTAAAGACCGGCCCGGAAGGGAGCGACCATGGCGTGGACAACTCCGACCCTCGTCGAAATCTGCATCGGCCTCGAGATCAACGGCTATCTGCCGGCCGAGTTCTGATCCGCACCTCGTTTCTGCAAACCCCTTGAATGGGGCGCCTCACCGCCATCGTCCTCGGTGCCGCGGCGGGCGGAGGCTTTCCGCAATGGAATTGCCGATGCGCCGTCTGCCGCCTCGCCTGGGCCGGCGACACGCGCGTCAAGCCACGCACCCAAGCGAGCCTCGCCGTTTCGGCTGACGGCGAGCATTGGATCTTGCTCAATGCTTCGCCCGACCTGCGCGCGCAAATCCAGGCGAACCAAAACCTGCATCCGCGCGGCCAAGCACACGACAATGCGCGCGGCAGCCCGATCGCCGCCGTGGTGCTGACCGGCGCCGAGATCGATCAGACCGCGGGCCTGCTCAGCCTGCGCGAACGTTCGCCGTTCACGCTGCACGCCACCGCCGCCACCTTGGCGGCAATCGCCGACAATCCGATGTTTGCCGCGCTCGCCCCCGACGTGGTCGCGCGCCACGCCGTGGTTCCAGGCGAGCGCGTTGCCCTCGGCTATGGCATCGAGGCTGAGCTCTTCATCGTGCCCGGCAAGGTGCCGCTTTATCTCGAAGGCGACGATCCCGATACCGCGAGCGAAAGCGCCGCCAATGTCGGTGTTGAAATTTTCAATGGCGCGGCGCGGCTCGCTTTTGTTCCGGGCGCCGCCGCCATCACGCCGGCGCTGATGCAGCGCCTCGCCCGCGCCGACGTAGTCTTTTTTGACGGCACGCTGTTCACTGACGACGAAATGATTGCCACCGGCACCGGCAGCAAGACCGGCCGGCGCATGGGCCACATGCCGCTCGACGGCCCGGATGGATCGCTGGCCGCGCTTGCCGGCTTGCGCGCGCGCCGCATTTTCGTGCACATCAACAACACCAATCCGATCCTGGTCGACGGCTCGCCCGAACGCGGGCGCGTCGTCGCAGCGGGCTGGGAAATCGCGGAAGACGGCCTGGAGGTCGCGTTGTGAAGCTGATGACGCCGCAGGAGCTGGAAGCCGCGCTGCGCGACATCGGCGCGCGGCGTTATCACCGGCTGCATCCGTTTCACAAGCTCTTGCATGGCGGCGAATGCACCAAGGGCCAGGTCCAGGCCTGGGCGCTCAACCGCTACTATTACCAGGCGATGATCCCGATCAAGGACGCGAGCCTGATCGCGCGCTGCGAGGATCAGGCAACGCGGCGCGAATGGCGCAGCCGGCTTACCGATCACGACGGCGAGCGCGACGGCGAAGGCGGCATTGCGCGCTGGCTCAAGCTAACCGACGGGCTCGGCCTCGACCGCGATTACGTCATGTCGCTGCGCGGGCTGTTGCCGGCGACGAAATTCGCCGTCGAAGCCTATGTGCATTTTGTGCGCGAGAAATCCCTGCTTGAAGCCATCGCGTCGTCGCTCACCGAATTGTTCTCGCCGCAAATCATCAGCGAGCGCATCGACGGCATGCTCAAGAGCTACGACTTCGTCACCGCGGAGACGCTGGCCTATTTCTCGCAGCGCCCTGCCCTCGCCGAGCGCGATTCCCGCTTTGCGCTGGATTACGTCAAGCGCCGTGCGCACACGCCCGACGAGCAGCAACAGGTTCTGGCCGCGCTCGAATTCAAATGCGGTGTGCTATGGGCGATGCTGGATGCGCTCTATCATGCCTATGTGGCGCCGGGCCACATCCCGCCCGGCGCCTTCGTGGCGAAGGAATAGGGACGAAGGAATAGAAAATCGTGAGCGAGGCGGCGCCTGAAATACCTGCCGATGCCCGGCCGCGCCTGCCGCGCGGCGTCCGGCTGGTGCACAGCGAGGCCCAGGGCGGCTGGGTGCTGCTGGCGCCGGAGCGGGTGTTCAAGGCCGACACCACTGCCGCCGAGATCGTCAAGCGCTGCACCGGCGAAGCGACGCTCGCCGCGATCGTCGATGATCTGGCCAAAACCTTCAACGCGCCGCGCGAGCGCATTCTTGCCGACGTGACGGCGATGTTGCGCGGGCTCGCCGACAAGAAGCTCTTGGAGTTGTGATGGCCGCGAATGGGAACATGGCCTTGCATTCCCCGCTCGGTCTCCTCGCCGAGCTGACGCACCGCTGCCCGCTCCGCTGCCCCTATTGCTCCAACCCGCTTGAGCTCGATCCGCGCGACGACGAGCTCGATACCGCGACGTGGGCGCGGGTGTTCTCCGAAGCCGCGGCGCTCGGCGTGTTGCAGGTGCATCTCTCCGGCGGCGAGCCGGGCGCGCGGCGCGATCTGGTGGAGATCACCGCCGCGGCCCATGACGCCGGCCTCTACACCAACCTCATCACCTCGGCGGTCGGCCTTACGGCGGACACGCTGCGCAAGCTCGCCGAAGCCGGGCTCGACCACGTGCAGATTTCGATCCAGGACAGTACGCAGAATAGCGCCGACCACATCGCCGGCTACGACGGCGCCTTTGCCCGCAAGCGCGCGCTCGCCGCCGAAGTTGTGGCATTGAAAATTCCGCTCACGGTCAATGTCGTGGTGCATCGCGCCAATATCGACCGGATCGAAGAGATGGTCGCGTTGGCCCTTGCGCTCGGCGCCAGCCGAGTCGAAATCGCCCACGTGCAATATTACGGCTGGGCGTTGCGCAACCGCTCCTCGCTGATGCCGAGCGCCGCGCAGGTCGAGCGCGCCACAGCAGTGGTCGAGGATTTGCGCAAACGTCACCACGGCGAGATCGTCATCGACGCCGTGGTGCCGGACTATTACGCGCGGCTGCCGAAACCTTGCGTCGGCGGCTGGGGCCGGCGCTCGCTGAACGTGACGCCCGCCGGCAAAGTGCTGCCGTGCCACGCCGCCGAGTCGATCCCGGGTCTCGAATTCTGGTCGGTGCGAAATCATTCGCTCGCCGAGATCTGGAAGAGCTCGCCGGCGTTCAATGCCTTCCGCGGCACATCCTGGATGAAAGAACCGTGCAAGAGCTGCGCCCGGCGCGACATCGATTTCGGCGGCTGCCGCTGCCAGGCTTTTGCGCTCACCGGCGACGCCGCCGCCACCGATCCGGTCTGTCATCTTTCGCCGCGCCGCGACGAGGTCGCGTCGCTTGCGGCCCTCCAGGACGATGCGCCTTACGCCTATCGGCGCATGTGACATGCGGACGAAGCGCGATCAATAATTCGCCAAATCGTGCGCGACCCGATTGCACGTAGGGGTCGAAATGTCGGACACTGCCGGCAAGGAAGCCGGCTGCGACCGGACTTCCGCACTCGGGAGGAATGTTATGAACAGACGCGTACCGCGCGGCACGTTGCTGGCCGCGACCCTCGCTCTTTTGACCACCGCAGCGCTGGCCCAACAACAGCAAGAAGCGCCGGCGCAAGCGCCCGCTCCTGCTGCCACGCCGGCTCCAGCGCCCGCCGCAGCACCCGCCCCGGCGCCAGCGTCCGCCCCGGCGCCAGCGCCCGCTGCGGCTCCCCTTGCAGCCGCGCCCGCGCCCGCTGCTCCGGCCGCCGCGGCATTGCCGCCCGGCTCGCCGCTGATCGGCCGTCCGGACAACAACCCAGCCGCCGCCAAACTCGCGCCGGTGCCGGCGCCGCCGCTCGCTACCGCGGAGAACAAGCTGCCGCTCGACAAGCTGAAGGCGCCTAAGGGATTCAACATCGAGGTCTATGCCAGCGGCATGCCCAATGCGCGCTCGATGGCGCTCAGCGAAAAGGGCACCATCTATGTCGGCTCGCGCCTGCAGGACAAGGTCTATGCCATCACCAACAAGGACGGTAAGCGCCAAGTCCATGTGCTGGTGTCCGGCCTCTATCGCCCGAACGGCGTGGCCTACAAGAATGGCACGCTTTACATCGCCGAGCTGTCGCAAATTTCCAAGATCGACAATGTCGAAGACCAGATCGACAAGTCGCCGAAGCCGGTCGTCATCTACAAGGACCTGCCCAAGGACGAGGCGCACGGCTGGAAGTTCATGGCCATCGGCCCGGACAACAAGCTCTATGTCGAAGTCGGCCAGCCCGGCAACAACGTCCTGCACGACAAGGATCACGGCCAGATTCGTCGCCTGAATCTCGACGGCACAGGCGCCGAAGTCGTCGCGTTCGGCGTTCGTCACTCGGTCGGCTTCGACTGGAATCCGAAGACCAAGGAACTCTACTTCACCGACAACGGCCGCGATTGGATGTCGGAAGACTTGCCCAACGACGAGCTCAACCGCGTCACCAAGGTCGGCCAGGATTTCGGCGCGCCGTATTGCTATCAAGGCAATATTGCCGACCCCGAATTCGGCTGGGGCCACAGCTGCAGCGAATTCGTAGCGCCAGTCGCGCTGATGGGTCCGCACGCCGCTGCGCTCGGCATGCGGTTCTACACCGGCACCATGTTCCCGTCGGAATATCGCGACCAGATCTTCGTCGCCCGCCACGGCTCGTGGAACAGGAGCAAGAAGTTCGGCGGCGATATCGCGCTGGTCAAGCTCAACAAGGATGGCTCCGTGAAATCGGTGGAGCCGTTCATCACCGGCTTCCTGCAGCCCGACAACAATTACGTCGGACGGCCGGTCGACGTGATGAACATGCCGGACGGCGCGATGCTGATCTCCGACGACTGGAACGGCGCGATCTGGCGCGTCACCTACGGCCCGAGCAAAAAAGTCGCGGGCCGCTAGAACCGGCCGTCGCAAGCCGAGTTGAAGAAATGGTCGAGGGCGGCGTTCGCCCTCGACCCGTTTTACGGGAGCGATTGTTTGATGCGCAGCTTCGTCGCGGTTTTGGCGCTCGCATGTTTCGCAGCCCTGCCGGCATCGGCGCAGCAGTTGGTGAAGGAGCGGCTGCCGACCTGCCTTGCCTGCCACGGCGAAAACGGCCAATCGCAAAACGAAAACGTGCCCTCGCTCGGCGCCCAACAGGCGTTCTACGTCACGGTCCAGCTCTTGATGTTCCGCGAAAAGATGCGCGTCGCCGATCCCATGAACGACATGGCGAAGGGCCTGAGCGACGACGATCTGCAAAACTTCGCCGACATCATTGCCAAGCTGCCGGCGCCGCAGCCCGCCGCCGGCCCGGTGGACGACGCCCGCATGCAGCGCGCCCAGGCGCTGGTCGAGCAGAACCGCTGCAACTTCTGCCATTTGCCGGACTTTGCCGGCCAGCAGAACGTGCCCCACATCGCCGCCCAGCGCGAGGACTATCTGGTCAAGGCGCTGCGCGGCTACAAGGACAATTCGCGCCACGGCTACGACGCGTCCATGGCCGACGTCATCGCGCCGATCACTGACGAGCAGATTTTGGACCTCGCCTATTACATCGCGAGGGCGAGATAGCGGACGACAGACAACGGACGACAGAGGACAGATATTAGGTACCATTCTTCGTCTGTCGTCTGTCGTCCGTCCTCCGATGACAACAGGACGCAGGACGGCGGCCAGACAATCGGTGCTATTCTTCATCCGTCGTCCGTCGTCTGTCGTCCGTCTAGGGAGGCACCATGATTTTCGTGCGCGCGTTTGCGGCGACGATTTTCGCTGCGTTTCTTTTCGCAACCGGTGGCGCCGCGGCGCAAACCTATCCCGAGCGCCCGATCACCATGCTGGTGGCGTTTCCGCCCGGCGGCGCCGACGACGCCATCGCGCGCATCATCCAGGATCCGCTGCAGAAAGCGCTCGGCCAGCCGATCGTGGTCGAAAACGTCGGCGGCGCCGGCGGCACGATCGCCGCCGCCAGGGCGTCGCGCGCCGATCCCGACGGCTACACCATCCTGCTGCATCAGGACGCGCTGGCGGCGGCCATGACGCTTTATCCGAACCGCACCTTCGACGCCGAAAAGGATTTCGTCACCATCGGCCTGATCAATACCGCGGCGACGACGCTCGCCGGACGGCCGGATCTGCCGCCGAACAATTTCAAGGAACTGCTGCCGTGGGCCAAAAAACCGGGCCAGAGCATCAAGGTCGGCCATCCCGGCGTCGGTTCGTTCGGTCACCTGGCCGACGTGCTCATCATGCAGGAGCTCGGCCTGAAGGTCACCCAAGTGCCATATCGCGGCGCCGGCCCGGCGCTGGTCGATCTCTTGGGCGGCCAGGTGGATCTCAGCATCATCTCGGCCGTGGTCGCCGGGCCTCTGGTCAGGACCAACAAAATGAAGGCCTATGCCGTCGTCGGCCGCAAGCGCTTCGCCGGCTTGCCGGACCTGCCGACCTTCGGCGAACTCGGCTATAAAAAACTCAATATCGATTTCTGGCACATGTTGCTGGCGCCGGCCGGCACGCCGCGCCCGATCGTCGACAAGCTCAACAGCGCGCTGCGCACGGCACTTAACGATGCCAAGGTGCAAAAGACCTTTGCCGAGGGCGGCATGGATCTGTACCCGGCCAACGAGGAAACCCCCGAGGCGGCGGCTGCGCTGCTCAAGAGCGAGATAAAGCTGTGGGGCGAGGTGATCAGCGATAACCACATCGCGGCCGGGTCGCAGTAGCGCTCTTCTTCCTGCCCCGCTATCGTGTTTAGTCGCGGGGGCGGAAAGAAAAGCGCTCTCGTTCTCGCGACGCACCGCGCCCGAGGTTTGCCGTCCAAAGCCACCAAGCTTTTGCCTCCAAAACATAAGGGGAGGCGGAGCGCCGAAAAGGCGCGACTGTCCCGTGAGGCCTCGCCACGCAGCGGATGTCGCCATCCATCTGCGCTTCGGGCGGGGCCGCGCGTTCAGCGGAACGCGCTCGCCTTTCGGCGCTCCACTGCAGTTCTTGCTTCGGCACCGAAGCGCCGCAGCTCAGTCCAGGCCGCGCTTCACGCGATGCAGTGCGCAGGCGTTACCTGTGCCTTGGCATCGCGCTTAAGCGAAGCACCTCGCGCGCCGGTCGTAATGCCGGCGGGGTCGATGCCCGGACCGCCCGGGAGCGGAAGTGACGAGCTTCCGCCCGCAGGAACCGCACCCACTCCATCAGTCGGCGTCACCGGTTGACGTCCCTTACGTGAGCGGGATGCCGTGCTTGTCAGCAAACAGCGCCGCGGCCGTCAAGCATTGTCGCGAGGTGAAAATGCTTCGCGCGTGTAAGCCGCTGGAAAGCAATTCGTTTTGCGCGATCTCACAAAAGCGCGAGCGGCTACGGCGGAGTACCGCATTGCGGGTCGCCGTATTTCACTCTGAAAGATTCGCAAGGCCGTAATCCGTAAGATGGGTTTCGCTTCGCTCAACCCATCTTACGGGCTAACATCCACGGCCAATGACGGAAGGGGAAACGCCATGAAGCTGCATCGCCGTCGCATCCTGCAACTGGCAGCGGGCGCCGCCGCCGTGCCGGTGCTGCCGCGCGCCGCGGCGGCGCTGGATTATCCGACGCGGCCGGTGCGGCTCATCGTCGGCTATACGGCGGGCAGCGCGCCCGACATCGCCGCGCGGCTGATCGGGCAAGCGCTGTCGGACCGGCGCGGCCAGCAATTCGTCATCGAGAACAAGCCCGGCGCCGGCACCAATCTGTCGACCGAGGCGGTGGTGCGCGCCACGCCGGACGGCTACACGCTGCTCGAGATCGCGACGCCGAACACGCTCGGCAATCTGCTGCACGCCGATCTCAGCTTCGATTTCGTCCGCGATATCGCGCCGGTCGGCTATATCGGTGCGACGCCGTTCGTCGTGATCGTGACGCCGTCGTTCCCGGCGCAAACCATTGCCGAGCTCATCGCCTATGCCAAGGCCAATCCGGGCAAGGTCAACATGGCCTCGAACGGAGCCGGCAATCTCACCCATATTTCCGGCGAGCTGTTCAAGATGATGGCGGGCGTCGACCTGTTCCATGTGCCGTATCACGGCGAGCTGGAGGCCCAGGCCGATCTGCTCGCCGGCCGCGCCCAAATCATGTTCGATCCGATCATCTCGTGCCTCGGCCAGATCAAGGCCGGCAAGCTGCGCGCACTGGCGGTGACAACGCCGAAGCGCGTCGATCTCCTGCCCGACGTGCCGACCGTGAGCGAGACCGTGCCGGGCTACGAAGTCACCGGCGGCTTGGGCATCGGCGCGCCGCGCGATACCCCAGCCGAGATCATCGACAAGCTCAATGCCGCGATCAAAGCCGCGCTGAACGACGATGCGGTGAGAGGCCGTCTCGTCGAGCTCGGCAACATCCCGATGGCGATGAGCTCGGCCGAATACCGCAAGCAGATCGCCGACGAGAACGCCAAGTGGAGCAAGGTGATCAAGTTCGCCGGCATCAAGCTCGGCTGAACTTGCACCCCACGGAATACGAAGTTTCGCCGGATTTAGTACTTCCAAATTTTGGAATTTTATGCCAAACTGGCAACGATGATCGTTATCGGCGTGGGCGTGGGCGAGACTTATCTTGCCGATCGCGCCGGCCATAAGGGCATCAAGGCCGCCCGCTCGCAATATCAGGCTTGGCTGACCATCATCGGCCATGCCCAATGGCGCAACCGGGAGGAAGTCAAGGCGTCGTATCCGAAAACCAGCATTCTCAAGGCCGGTCGGGCCGTCTTCAACATCAAAGTGAACGACTACCGGTTGGTTGCGCGTATTCAATATCAAGCGGCCGTCGTCGAGATTCGCTTCTTCGGAACCCACGCTGAATACGACCAGACCGATGCGGACACAGTGTGATGGATGCAACCTTGATTGTGATCGACAACGCCGCAGAGCTGGCCCGGGCCCGCGCGCTGGTGGAGCGACTTTGGAATTCGAAAACCTCCGCGGACGTTGCGCGGCTGCGGGCGCAGGCATGTCTCATCAGGGCCTACGAGGAAAACAATTGGCCGCGCCAAGCGCCGAGCATGGCCGATTTGATCCCTCACCTTATGGATCAACACGGTCTTACGCGGGCCGACATGGTGCCGATCCTGGGTACACCGAGCCGCGTCAGCGAGGTGTTGCGTGGCAAAAAAAAATTAAGCATGGCCATGGTGCAGCGGTTGCGTGCCCGCTTCCACATTCCGGCCGACGTGCTTTTGCCGGCAGTGAAGAGAACCCCGGCGCGCCGTTCCGCCAGACGCGCCGCCGCGTAGCGTGTCGAAGGCTCACCCCTTGCCATAAAACACCGGCACCGGCACGCCTTGCGTGATCGCCTCGATGCGCGCGTCCTCGTCCTTCTTTTTCTTCTCGCACAGCTCCAGCACTTCCAAAATGTTGTCGCGCGGGATGAAGCAGACGCCGGTGTCGTCGGCGACGACGAGGTCGCCGGGATTGACACGCACCTCGCCCATCTGGATCTCGCCGTTGATCTCGACGGTTTCGAGCCGCCATTTGCCGGTCGAAGGCGTGATCTCGCTGGCCCAGATCGGATAGCCGATGCTGCGCGAATGCCGCACGTCGCGCACGCCGCCCATGACGATGGCGCCGCGCTCGCCCTGGCGCTGGCCCGTGTAAGACGAGATGCCGCCCATATTGGACATGCCTGCGACGCCCGCGATCACCAGCACGTCGCCGTCTTCAGCCAGATTGTGCGCCTCGAACTCGGCCATGCGGTTGACGTGCGTCTTTGCGGCCAGCGGATCGGAGCGCTGGCGGATGTTGCGCACGGTGAGCGCCGGGCCGACGATCAACTTGCCGGGCAAGGTCGGTTTCAAGACCGTCGCGCCGATCACGCCTTCGGGCACACCGAGCTCGTCCATCACGTCGGAGATCAGGCTGGTGCATTCGCCGAGCGCCAGGTACCGCTCCACCGCGCCCTCAGGCGGCTTCGGCGTCGATTGCATCCGGATGCGCTCGGCCGCGATCCGGCCGGTGAGTTTCTTGTCGGGCATGGCGGTGGTTCCTCGGCGTGATGGGGCGGATGAGCGTAGCGTAATCCAGCGGCCGGGTGCACCGGCATCGCCACCGGCCGCAATACAAAGGCCCAGGAAGCCGCCACCCAATCGGTCTTTCATTGGACTGATATTCACGCATCCGTTGCCGAAAAGTTTCGGCTTACGCCACGCTCGTCGGCGCTGTGAGATTAGAAATGCCCGGCGCGAATGCAGCGCCGCACAAGACGCCAACCGAAAAATTTCGTATTGAGAGGACGGTCTGACACAGGCGCTACAACTTGAGCGATAGTGAACTAATCCGGGTTGCGGCCGGACGGCGTGTCGCTGCACTGCTCGCGGCCTATACGGCCGGGACGTTGAGCGAGCCGTTCGCGGTGCTTGCCGCCGCCCATCTGCAGATGAAGGCCGATGGCCGGGCCGATGCAGCGCCGATCCGAGTTGACCGGCGCGGGGCCGGCCAGATCTCCGAGCTGGATCGGTTGAGCGCGTTGATGCCGCTGGCACTGCGGTCCTATGTCACCCGCCATGTCGGCGCGCTCAAATGGCGCACCATCCTGCCCGGCATCAAGGAGTGCCGGATCGCGCGGAACGCGCGCGGCGAGGCGAGTTTCCTGCGTTGCCGGCCCGGAGCGGCTCTTCCCGCGCACACGCACGAAGGGCTCGAAGCGACGCTCGTTCTGCAAGGCGCGTTCGGCGACGTGACCGGTCATTATGCCCTGGGCGACATCGAGGTTGCCGACGACACGGTCGATCACCGGCCGGTTGCCGACCGTACCGCCGAGTGCATCGTTTTCGTAGTTCTCGAGGCGCCGGTGAAATTGACCGGGCCACTCGGCCGCCTGATCCAAAGGATATACACCCGGTGCAGTGCCTATGTCCGCGCGTGGCAAATGCTGTGGCGGGTGTCGAGAGCGGTTCCGAACCGATCGGACGCACAGCACTATAGAGAGCGCTCCGCGAACTGCGCCCGCCTCGCCGAGCAAGTCGCTTCGCCGGAGGCCGCAGAGGCATACCGCTATTTGGCGCAACAGTGGCTGGTCATTGCGGACATAGCGGAATCAATCGAAAGGAACAAAGCGCCGTCGCCGCGTAACGGAGAGCCTCACTATTCGTCGCCGAGGTGAGTTCGTCGCGCGCCCGCGGGGTATCGCCTTGGGCGGCATTGCAAGGCAAGATGACTTCCCTGCGGAGCCCAGCCGCCACGGGTGCGACCATGATGAAGCTCGGCTTGTTCGTCGAAGGCACCGGCCACCATGTCGCCGCCTGGCGCGATCCGGATGTCGATCCGCGCGGCCGGCAGACACTCAAGCAATACGTCGACATCGCGCGGCTGGCCGAGCGCGGCAAGTTCGATCTGCTGTTCATGGCCGACACCAACGCCACCTTCGGCCCCGACGACGTCGAGACCTGGACGCGCACCACGCAGGCCTCGCGGCTCGAGCCGATCACGCTGTTGGGCGCGCTCGCCGCCGTCACCGAGCGCATCGGGCTGGTGGCGACGGCGACCACGACCTATTTCGAGCCGTTCCATGTGGCGCGGTTTTTTGCCTCCATCGACCAGATCAGCGGCGGGCGCGCCGGGTGGAATCTGGTGACCTCGCTCGCTGTGGCCGAGGCTTACAATTTCGGCCGCGAGAGCCATCCGCATCACGGCGACCGCTACGCCCGCGCCCGCGAATTCGCCAAGGTGGTGCTCGGGCTGTGGGACAGTTTTGAAGACGGCGCTGTCATCGCCGACAAGCAAAGCGGCCTCTATCTCGATGCGGCAAAACTGCATTTCCTCAATCACAAGGGCAAGCATTTTGCGGTGCGCGGGCCGCTCACCGTGCATCGCTCGCCACAGGGCCATCCCGTCATCGTGCAGGCCGGGCAGTCCGACGACGGCCGCGATCTCGCCGGCGAAACCGCGGAGATCACGTTTACGGTGCAGCAGGATTTCGAAGCGGGCCGCGCGTTTTACGCCGACATCAAGCGCCGCGCCGCGGCTTACGGCCGGCACCCGGATTCGATCAAGGTGATGCCGGGCGTGATGACCGTGATCGGCACGACCCGCGCCGAGGCGCAGGACAAATACGAGCGGCTGCAGGCGCTGCTGTCGCCCGAATTGGCGATCAAGGATTTGTCGTCGCATTTCGGTTTCGACATGTCGTGCTTGCCGCTCGACGGCCCGGTGCCCGATCCGGCGCCCGACGTCGAGCAGAAAGGCCGCGTCAAGGTCATGGTCGAACTGGCGCGCCGCGAGAATTTGACCATCCGCCAGCTCTACAAGCGCGTCTACGGCCAGCGCGGCCACAGGGTGGTCATCGGCACCGCGACCGAAGTCGCCGACGCGCTCGAACAATGGTTCCGCGGCGGCGCTGCCGACGGCTTCAACATTTTGCCGCTAACGGTGCCGCGCGGGATCGAGGACATCGTCGATCTGCTCATTCCGGAGCTGCAACGCCGCGGCCTGTTCCGCACCGAATACGAAGGCAAGACGCTGCGCGAAAATCTCGGCCTGCCGTTTCCGCATAATCGCTGGGCGGTCGAGCGGGAGCAGAAGAGCGCGGGATAAATCGGCGCGTCGTTATCGTGCCCTCTCCCCTTGCGGGAGAGGGCTCCTCCGCACATTCAACCAGCTCTGTCGGGTGAGGGGTCGGGGCCGCAACCCTTCACCCATTCTTGTCGTTGAGCCGCCGCGTTGCCCTCTCCCGCATGGGGAGAGGACATTCCCTCTGCGCCTCAGCCGGCAGCCACCGCTACCTTCTCATTCGTCCCCGACTCCGGCATCTGCGCCGCCGCTTTCAGCCCAGCTTGCACTTTCGGCACGGTCGCTTTCACGTCGGTGATCGGCAGCCCGTGAGTCGGGCCGATGATCTTGACGTCGAGGCGGGCGATCAGGTGATCCAGCCGGTCGCAATAGACGTTCATGTCGGCAAATTTGGTCCAGAACAGCGCCAGGTCGGCAAACGTCGACGACACATCGGGCAGATCGAGCGAGACCGCTTCCTCGGCAATGAGGCCGCAATGGCCGTCCTCGTGATAGTGGCTGTAGGCAAAACCGTCGCCGGGAAACAGCACGCGCTCTTTGGTGTCAAAGCCCCACCAGGTGGTGCGCAGATCGCGGATCACCGGCTCGACCGCCATCAGCGTGCGGCCGCCGAGATCGATCTCGTCGCCCTCCTGCATCGAGCGCATGCGGTGTTCGTATTGCGGGAAGGCCAGGTGATAGTCGCTGACGTCGCCGACCAAGAGCGCA
>Ga0307476_10000308_pt1 | contig 42361 bp, 32 predicted proteins | sample atmos_gasesECM2C_2_FD_203314 | JGI IMG/M metagenome (GOLD analysis project Ga0307476, IMG submission 203314) | Hardwood forest soil microbial communities from Morgan-Monroe State Forest, Indiana, United States - atmos_gasesECM2C_05 | ecosystem: Environmental > Terrestrial > Soil > Temperate... | reverse complement strand
CAGGCATTGCCTTGTGCAAGACAACCGATATAAGCTAAAAAGAATCTAGCCCAATGCAGGAACGCATGCGGTTTACTTTTCGATGGTTGGCGTGGCTCTGCCTGTCCCTGATGTTGTGGACGGCGGTAGCGGAGTCTACTCACAACCATCCCAACCAGACCGAATCGAGTTCCTGCTCAATCTGCGTGGTGGCCCACACGACCACGCCCACAGCCAGCTGCAGCCATACCCGGCCAGTATTTGCCGCGGTCGGACTGCTGCAAGAAGAAGAAGTTATCGCGAAAGCCCGGCTCAGTGTTTTTGAATTGGGCATTCGTGGTCCTCCTGCCGTTTAGGGATTCCCGTTGATCAAGGCGCTCTGACCCGGATTCACTGGTCCAACGAGCAAAGCTCCGGCTTCATTTGCCGGGCCGATCCCTATTTCTTTATTTCATTCCAGGAGGAATTCATGCTTGCTTCATCCAAGCAGTTAATCGTCACTATTCTTGTCATTTCGTTCGCTTTGGTTAGTGTTGTGGTCAACGCGCAATCGGGCGGTAGCTCAGGCTCCATTACCGGTACCGTCTTAGACCCTGACGGCGCCGTCGTGCCGAATGCAACCGTTGAGATTCACAATCCGGTCAGCCACTATGACCGCTCAACCACCACGGATAAATCCGGGAACTTCAGCCTCCCGAACGTGCCCTTCAATCCTTATCACATGACTGTGAATGCGACCGGATTCGGCAATAATTCACAGGACGTGGAGGTCCGTTCGGTCGTGCCTCTCAGCGTCAACGTGAAACTCCAAGTATCGGGCTCCACAACGTCGGTGACTGTCGAGGCTGGGGCGGCCGACTTGCTGGAGAACGATCCGACCTTCCACTCCGACATCGACAAAAGCTATTTCGACAGGCTTCCCCTGGAGAGCACGACATCGGGACTGAGTTCGCTGGTTACTCTTTCAACGCCGGGAATCGCTGCCGACTCTAACGGCCTGTTCCATGGACTGGGCGACCATGCGGAGAATTCGTTTTCTATCGACGGACAGCCCATTACCGACCAGCAGAGCAAAGTCTTCTCCAACCAGCTTCCTGTCGATTCGATTGAATCCATGGAAGTGATCTCGGGTGCGCCGCCCGCGGAATACGGAGGCAAGACCAGCGTTGTGATTGTTGCAACCACGCGCTCAGGTCAGGGTGTGACAACGCCTCACGGGAGTGTGACCACTTCCTATGGAACGTTCGGGACGTCGAACGTGGCAGCCGATGTCGCGTACGGGGGCAAGAAGTGGGGGAACTTCATCTCTCTAGGAGGCTTGAATACAGGCCGGTTCCTGGATCCGCCAGAGTTCGCCGTATTCCACGACAAGGGCAACGAAGAGAACCTCTTCGACCGAGTGGACTATCAACTCACGACCGCCGACTCGATTCACTTGAACTTCGGTTACAACCGGAGCTGGTTCCAGACACCGAATAACCTCGATGCCGAAAACGCGACGCCGTGGAGTGGGCTGTTTGGGATCGAACCGCAAATGGCAGCCTTTGCCGGCAGAGACCCGAACGGGAATATCGTGGGACCGACGGATCAGCGATCCAAGATTGGGTCGTTCAATATTGCGCCTTCCTGGACGCATGTGCTGAACGCGAACGCCGTATACACGCTCGGCGCATTCGTGCGCCGTGACGACTACAACTACTATCCCAGCGGCGACGCCTTCGCGGACCTGGGGCCACCGAGCCTGCAGAGACAGTCCGTGGGCCAGAACCGGACGCTGACCAACGCCGGGCTTCGATCCGATCTTTCCTACGTCAAAGGGATTAACCAAATCAAGGCCGGAGTCGTCTATCAGCAGACATTCCTCAATGAAAATGACACCGTGGGGATCGTCGATCCAACCTACAATGCACCCTGCGTCACTGCCGCCGCTGTCACCGCTGTGAACCCGTTCCCGTTTGTTGCGGCGCCCGCGCCGGGGATCACTGATCCCGCGCAATGCGCCGGTGCGTTACAGCCGAATACCGCCGCTAACTTGAACGCACCCAACTCCCCCCTTTACCCCAACTTCAATCCAACTCTATTGCCTTTCGACCTGACGCGGGGCGGAACCCCGTTCACCTTCGATGGCCACACCGACGTGAAAGAACTTGCGTTGTACGCGCGTGACAACATCACAAAAGGAAACTGGTCGTTGAACCTTGGGTTACGTGGCGATTTCTATAATGGTCTATCGACCGCAAGGCAAGCTGAGCCTCGGGTTGGGGTCGCTTACAATATCAAGCGCACCAACACGATTCTTCGCGTTTCGTACGCACGCACCCTGGAATCTCCTTTCAACGAAAATCTGATTCTTTCCAGCATCGGATGCTTGAATGCGGTCTTAAACCCGCTTCTTCTATGCGGCTCATCCAGCGGCGCGCTGAGTCCCGGCTTTCGAAATGAGTTCCATGCCGGCATCGAGCAGGCGTTCGGGAAGTACCTGGTCTTTTCTGGCGAGTGGATTTCGAAGTACACACACAATGGTTATGACTTCAGCGTGCTCGGCAACACCCCGATCACGTTTCCCATTGAATGGCACAACTCCAAGATTCCTGGATATGCGGGGCGCGTGAGCGTGCCAGATATCCACGGCTTCTCGGCGCTCGTGGTCTTTTCCAGCGTGGCAGCGCGCTTTTTCCAGCCGCAGATCGGTGGAGCGGGTGCAACAGTGGCGACTGCTGCCGGGCTTCCCTTCCGCATTGACCACGACGAGAAGTTCAACGAGACGACTCACCTCCAATATCAGCCGTGGAAGCGGGGTCCCTGGGTCGGCTTCAACTGGCGGTATGACAGCGGACTGGTCGCAGGGGCAACACCCTGCTTCGGGCAGCTCGCGCCGAACAATTGCCCGGGATCGGTCGTTCTCGGCGGTGTGAATAACCTCAGCATCGGCGCAGCCAACGTGGGCGAGATTCCGCTTTCTGCCGACCAGGAGTCCGAGGCAGGGTTCACTTGCAACGGAGTCCGCGCCACCCCTACGGCTCCTCTGCCTTTCAATTGCCCCGCATCGACGTTCGGCTCCGCGCTGATACAAGTACCTGCCCCAAACACCGAAAACGACGACCACAAGCCGCCGCGTATTACGTCGCGGAGTCTCTTCGACATGTCGGTCGGCCATGACAACGTGTTCCATGGAGACAAGTACAAAGTAAGCGCGCGATTGACCGTCATCAACCTGGCAAACCATTTTGCGCTCTATAACTTTCTTTCAACCTTTAGCGGAACGCATTATGTGACGCCGCGCTCGCTTGCTGGGGAGATTGGGTTTCACTTCTAGAGGCACCCGTTTAACCGGAAAGGCGGCCGATCATCCGGCCCGCCTTTCCAATGCTTGAAGCTCCGGATTAGGGTCGGGGAATGATTTACCGCGCGGCTAAGGTGGAATTAGTATTTTCCGTGAAATACGGCGTGATTGATGTCGGGCCAGAACTCTTTTAGCGTGTTGAACACGCCGTCCAGGCCCACCTGCGTTCCCCAGCGTTGGTAGGTTTTCACCCACGGGTTGGATTCTGCCGGGTAATACGTGTTGCCGATGCCTGCGGCCGCTCCGGCCCCAACGATCTCCGACAGATTGAAAGTGCTCTTTCCCGAGTTGGTCCTGGTGATGAACAGTCTGGTTACCGCGTAACCGGTCCGCTTAACCAATCCGCCTTTGCCCATGGTGTAGTATCTCGGGTCTTCTCTCGTCACCACTGGCACGATTGCTTCCGTCATGTAGTTCTCTATGCCGCCGTCGGCAAAGTTGTGCCAGTAGTATTTGCCGTAGCCCTCCGCGCCCTGCCCAAAGGCTGGCTCCGACTTGCCGGCCATGTCAATTCCGGCGAGCCCTGCCACTAAAATGAAATAGGAGTAGTCGAACGTATCCTGGGTCGCCAGCCAGAGTTCACCTTTGAAACTCAGCGGAGGCAAATGCGTGTTGGCGCTGACCGCCCGGTAATTGGGGATGACCCACAGAATTCTCTTCGGTTGCTTCCCATACTGGTCATTGGGGTTGGCGTCTGCGGAGGCAGCGCTGGGCGCGTCTGGCACAGTGGATTTGGGAACGGTTGTCTTGCCCGCTTGCGGTGGGTCCTGGTTTTGCGAAACGTCGGTTAGCGAAATATCGGTCAGCGCAACATTGGTGCTCAGCGAAACGCCGTCCGCACCTGAGGGTACCGTTCTTTCCTGGGATTGTTCGCGCGCGTTGGCTGGTTCCTGAGCTTGAACAGGGGTCGCTGCCAACATCCCGGCCAGTGCTCCCGCCATGCAAAATAATCGAAATGCTTTCAAGTCTTCCCCCCAACATCCGTATTTTCCTGCTCGGGCCCTATCTGCTGCGCGTTTCCCAATTCCTGCTAGTCACCCAAACTTGGATTGCTTGAATTGGCCGTTGGATGCACTCCACCGGCAGAAACGGGCGAGTGTGGGATCCAGATTGCAAGGGTTAGTTGGCTGCTTTCTGCTGCTGTTTCTCCAGGTGGCGGGCGTGTCTGTTCTGCAAATAGCCGTGAATATCTGGCCAAAACTCCTTCAGCTCATTCCCAAAAGCGTCGATACCCATTTGCACTCCCCAACCCGAGAGATTCGACGAAAAACTGCGATCGACGGCAGGATAGTAGGCGTTAGAAATCGCAATCGCCGTTGCGTTGCCGAGGAACTCGGGAACGTTGAACATGTGAGCCCCGGAGTCTTTTCGAGCAATGAAAATACGGTCGATGGCATAGCCAAAGCGGTGCATGCCCGACCCCCTGCCCAATCGATAATAGCGCGGATCGATTTTTAGTATCGCCGGGTAAACGCCGCCTACCATGATATTGCCATCCACCTGATCGGCGAAAGCCGCTCCATAGCGCTTCGCGTATCCCTTCGCTCCCTGCCCGAAGGCCGGATCGGAATTTTCCGCCTGGCGAACGCCTGCAACGATGCCCACAACTGTGAATTCGTAGGGGTCGAAGGAGCCCTTGGCTGCTATGGCGAACTTCTCTTTCCAGGAAACTGGCGGCACTTGCGCCTGACCGTCCACGGTCAAGTAGTTCGGCATCACGTAAAACATCCGGTCGTCCTTCTTCTTTGAATCTTCGGCCTTCTTTGTATCTTGTTGGACCGGGATGCCTGGATCCTGAGTGTTACTCTGGGCAGACGGTTGGCTTCCGGGTTTATCCCGCGTCGAAGAACTGGCCGCGGGCACCTGGGCCGATTGGGCAGGGTCCGATGTTTGAGGTTGCGGGGCGGTTTGACCTGCGCAAAAGGCAGCTGAGGATAAGATCGACACGCTTAGTAGGCCCACACACGCTGAATAGTTCAGTTTCAAATTTATGATGACTCCAGGTCCAGTTGATTAAGATGTCGCCTATCGATCGCGTCGTAAGCGCGGGAACTTCTCTTTCCACTTTAACAGTTAAGATGCATTTGGGGGCGAGGGAGTCACCTAAACGCGCAAGATATCGACCCGGTAAAGGTGGTTTGGCGCGCGTTCCGGCAAACGGTTTCGGCCAATCGTCAAGGTGGGCCGCGCCTCCGGCTGGAGAGTCGGCCTAAATTCGCGGTAAGAACCCGCGTTATGCCGGTGCCGCTGCCGGCTTGAAGATAATTCCCCGACTTTGTCTGCTGTTCATGATCACGCGCATCGGCGCATCGAAGTGTAAGTGTCGGACACAGCCGTCCTCGTCCACGGAGGGCTGCTCGTTCAGCCACTCCCAATCCACCGAGCCCTCGCCGGCATCGGGATTCACCGTAAAATAGCCGATCTGGAATGCGGTGAGATTCTGGAAAAAATGGCTGCCTTGGGAGGGAGTTACGCGAAAGTCGTGGAATCCCGCCTCGACGATTACGCGCGCGCCGGAGATTTCGTCCCACTCCACGGGAATTCCGAGCCAGGGATCATTCGATCCCCAGCGTCCGACTCCGATCAGCAGATACGGGCGATTGGCGGCGCTCAGCACGCCGTTGAAGTGAGCTACCGCTTTGGCCACCTCCAGGCTGCGGCCGCGCTCGAAGCGCTGCGAATCGACGACCACTACATCCTGCAGGTTCTCGATGCGGCCGTTACCCAGAACCTTGCTGCTCTGGCAGAGCAACTGCTGCGGCTCGACGCTGTCGACTAATAAGTCCTGGTGATCGCGGGAAAGGGTTAGGGGACGAATTTGCAGGAAGCCGAACTCCGCGGCTTCGCCTTGCTGCCGGGGCACACGAACCGCGAACTCGATTTCCACGGGAATACCCAGAGCATCTTCCCCGGCTTTGACCAGGATCTGGAGCATAGTGGCCAGCGGAAACAATCCGTGTTTGAGCATGGGAGCGAAACTCACAATGCGCACGCCTGGCCGGCTCACGCCGTCGTACACCGCCTGGTTGTCGACCGAATACGTGGAACCAACGGCAAGCAACGTGCCGTCAGCCTCGGCCGCATCCAGGCCGAATCGCCGTTCGTGCAAATGTCCGGGACGCCCCTGAGGGATGCCGTTCAACTCGAGCGCCCAGAACTCAGTCTGCGAGTTGGCGAGGATGTCGTCCACCGAGGAAAATTGCATCAGACTTTGAGGATAGCGAGGGCAGAAGGTCAGGCACTTTCCGCCATCGACCACGGCCCGGCCAAGTCCCAAAGCCACCGCGGCAATGCCGTCGGCGAAGGTCATCGGGGGCACCGGGTAGAAGTTGTGGGAACGCACTACGCCTGAGAAATCCGGATAGAAACGCTGCCCATGCGGTGTGCCCACCAACTGCTGGACGATCACGGCCATCTTTTCTTCTTCCAGGCGGTAAGGCGTGGCGCGCACATAGGCCTTGGCATGGCGGCTGAACGTGGAGGCGTAGACCCGTTTGATGGCATCGATCAACTCCTCGAGTCGCACGGTGGGGTCTGTAGACTGATTGCCCAGCATGAAGGTTTCGTAGACTCCGGTGAAAGGCTGGTACTGGGAGTCTTCGAGGAGGCTCGAGGAGCGCACGGCTAGCGGATAGGTAACCTCCGCAAGGAACACTTTAAGGTCTTCCTGCAATTTTGCAGAGAGCGGGGCGGCTAGAAATTTCTGCAGAATCTCGGCATCGTCTTCGCATTGCAAAGCGAAGTCGAGCAGGTTGTTCTCGGTCATGAATTGATCGAATGCGTCCGTGGCCAAAACCAGAGCGGGCGGCACTGCTATGCGGATTCCGGGAAAGCGGCGCGTGATGCGGTGCTTGCGCAGGAGATGGCGCACAAACGCGAGGCCGCGCGCCTTGCCGCCCAGCGAGCCGGCGCCGATTCGCAGAAAACCTGTCTCGGAAGGTTTGAACGTGTCGGCGTTGAAATCGCCGATTAACAGTTCACTCTGCTCGCGGCGGTAGTCGTTGATGGAGTCAATCAGGTCGCTGCGCAGATGTTCCGGACCGGTGAAGTCGGAGACTTTGCGCGGCCGCAGCTTGGCGGCTAGAGCAAACTCGGTCCGCGCCATGAGCCAGTGGGAAAAATGATTGCTCTGGGCGTGGTAGGTAAGGCTTTCGGGCGGAACTGTCTGCAACTGTTCTTCGAGCTCATTCAAGTCTTTGGCGCGGCCTACTTCTTTCAGATCCGGGAGGCGGAATACGAAGTCGCCGAAACCAAATTGCTCGGTGAGAATTCGGCGCAGGTCTTTCAGCAGTGTTGGCGAACGCTTGCGCAGAAACGAATATCCTGCCGCTAGAGCGCGAGGTCGAAATTCTGTGCGGCTGGTTTGCAGGACTACCGGGACATCCGGCACCAGCGCCTTCATCAGGCGGGCAAGTTCAAAGCCCGCCTCTGGACTGAGTTTGCCCTCCCAGGGAAACTCTACGTCTGAGACCAGGCCGATCAGATAATCGCGATACTCTTGCACTAACTGGGCCGCGTCTTCAAAGTTCGAACTGAGCAGAATCTTCGGGCGGGCCTGCATGCGCACTAGCTTGTGCGCAACGTTGATGCCTTCCTGAATGACGCGGCGGGACTGCTTAATCAGCTCGGTGTAAATCACCGGCAAGAACGACGAGTAGTAACGGATGTTGTCTTCCACCACCAGCAGCACGGGCACGCCCATAGCGCGCGTGTCGTGCAGAACGTTGCGCTTGTCCTCGATGTACTTGACGATGGCGATGAGAATACGGGCATTGCCCTGCCAGAGGAAAATGCGCTCGATATCAGTGACGGGATTTCGGCTGACGAAGTTCTTCACTTCGCGATAGTCATAGGCCAGCACGACTACGGGGACATCGATACCTGCGCGCTTGACTTCGCGTGCTAACTGCGCCGCAGTCATGTCGCCTACGGCGAGGTTGGTGACGATCAGGTTGAAGCGCGGCTGCGAACGCGCCAGTTCTAGAGCTTCGGCGCAGCTTGAAACATGTGTTATGCCGGGGATTTGCTGCAGGTTCAGTTCGAGCGATTCGTCGATCAGAAGTTCGTTGAGGCGGCCGTCTTCGCGGAGGATGAAAGAGTCGTAGAGGCTGGAGACCAGAAGAATATTCTGGACCTTGAAGGGCATCAGGTTGTCGAAGCCCTCGAGGCGCGCTTCGGCGTCGAGGAGAGGCTCGGCGATGGTGTGGGTGGTCATTTTGAAAGCTTATTGAAAAGAAACGCGATGCCTTTGCTTAAGAAGTACCACCAGGCAGTTCCAACAATAACGGTCCACAAGAACGCGAGTGACCCATTGAAATATGCGAGAGGTATGTTCACTGCTGAAACCGGAAAATCAACTACCGTTAAAATACTCCATAAAATCCCCAGGAACTGCAACCGAGTCACAACGTACCCACTTATTGCTATGAGGCAAATGGCGAGTTGAACCGTCGGAGCTACGTAGACAAGATTGAATCGTCTCTGGGAAACCAATCGAGGCTCCTGCTGAATGGATTGAAGTCAAAATCCGAGTGCCCTATGCAGTCTTCGGCTTCACGTCCGCGACGCGGACGATGAGGCGCTTTCCAAGCGCCCTCGCCGCGCGACTCATCGTATCAAGTGTCACCGAAGCGTTTCGAGGATCGAGAAGGCGGTCCAACTGCGATCGGCTGGTGCGGAGTTGCCTGGCCATGGCTTGTTTGGTTTTCCGCTGCCGTTTCATTTCTTGTTCCAGCTGCCAAGCCAATACTCGCTTAATGGCGACGGCCTCGACCTCTTCGCGGATGCCTTCTTCCTCCAAAAAACTGTCGAAGCTCGATCCGCTATGGTCAAACTGCTTGCCGTTCCTCTTTGCTCTCATTCCAGTCCCCTTTGATGCTTGCTCTTGTTGGTTCTTGCCAGCGCCAGATCGTCATCCGATGTCTTCCGTGTCTTCTTGATGAAACCGTGCAGCAGAACCATCCGGCTCCTCTGGTCAATGTAGAAAAAACACTCGCGCAATTCGGCCCTGGGTGACGGTTGTTCGTACCTCGTGAAGACCGTTCCCTAACGGCCTGCAAACCGGCATGCCTATTGGCCAACCGTACTCCACGCTCTTGATGTCCTCTCCGATTCGCTTTCGGTCATCCGGAGAAAGAGCTCTCAGCCATTCGCGTACCGGCTCCCCACCTGCCTCGGTGCGGAAGAAAATCGCGGGAACCCGCTTGCCTTCTTTCTCGACAAAACCCGCATTTCGATTCGCCGGAAGATCAGCGTTTTTGTCACTTGTGTGTTGTACCATAGGTGGTACATAGCAGTAAACTTAGTTCGGAAGTCAAAATCCCCACCCTGCCCCTGCAAAAAGCGCAGGGACAAGAGTGGGGCACCACTTCATCCTGACAAGTCGATTCCTTACACCAAGCCCTGATCCAGCATTGCATCGGCGACCTTCAGGAAGCCGGCGATGTTGGCGCCGTTGACGAGGTTGCCGGGGGTGCCGTATTTCTCGGCCGTTTCATAGCAGTTGCGGTGGATGGCGATCATGATTTTGCGGAGCTTGTCATCCACTTCTTCGCGTGACCAGGAAATGCGTGCGCTATTCTGCGACATTTCTAGACCTGACGTGGCTACTCCTCCCGCGTTTGCCGCCTTCGCCGGACCGTAGAGAACCTTGGCATCCAGGAAGAGCTTGGTCGCCTCCAGTGTGCTTGGCATGTTTGCGCCCTCAGCCACCACCTTGATGCCGTTCTTAATAAGATTCGCCGCATCCTTCGCGGTGATCTCATTCTGGGTGGCGCTGGGGAAAGCGCAATCCGCTTTAATATTCCACAGCGGGCTGTGCTCGAGCTTCACGTCGGTGGGCATGAAGATCGCCTTCTTGTAACGGTCTGCATAGTCGCGGATACGGCCGCGCCTCACGTTCTTCAGCTCCAGAACATAAGCCAGTTTCTCGCGATCGATGCCGTCCGGATCGTAGATCACTCCGTTTGAATCCGATACGGTCACCGGCTTCGCGCCCAGGTCGAGCAACTTCTCGATGGTGTACTGGGAAACGTTGCCGCTGCCGGAAACCAGGCAGAGCTTGCCATCGAGCGAGTCCTTGCGGCTCTTCAGCATTTCCTCGGCGAAATAAACGCAGCCGTAGCCGGTCGCCTCTGGACGAATTAACGATCCACCCCAGTTCAGTCCCTTGCCGGTGAGCACGCCGGTGAATTCGTTGCGCAGGCGCTTGTACTGGCCGAAGAGATAGCCGATTTCGCGTCCGCCTACGCCAATGTCGCCGGCGGGAACGTCCGTGTTAGGACCGATGTGGCGTTGCAGTTCGGTCATGAAACTTTGGCAGAACCGCATTACTTCGTTATCGCTCTTACCTTTGGGATCGAAATCCGATCCGCCCTTGCCGCCGCCCATGGGAAGCGTTGTCAGTGAATTCTTGAACACCTGCTCGAACGCCAGAAACTTCAGAATGCCGAGATTCACCGAGGGATGGAAGCGCAGTCCGCCCTTGTAGGGACCGATGGCGCTGTTCATTTCGATGCGGAAGCCGCGGTTTACCTGCACATTTCCTTGATCGTCAGTCCAGGGGACGCGGAACATCAGAACACGTTCGGGCTCGACGATCCGGTCGAGGATGCGGTTGGATTGATACTCGGGATGCTTGGCTAGAACTAACCGGAGAGAATCGAAAACCTCGCGTACCGCCTGATGGAACTCTGGCTCGGCGGGGTTCTTCGCCTTCACACTAATCATTACTTCTTCAATGTAGTCGCCGGGAGCTTTGATTCCGGGCGAGGTGAGAATGCCAGAAGTCATAGTGCTACCTCCATAGATACTGGGTTATAACGCGGCGTGGATTAGACGCGCCTGGGTCCCAGCCCCTAAAAAGGATACGCCTCTTGGATTTGTTAGCAACCGAATTTGGTTATCGGGAAGCTTAGGTCTCAACCGTCAAGTTCATCTCCGACGGCTCGCTCCGCTCGCTGGACGGCCGAGGTGGACGTTCCCACATAAGTATTCTCGAATCCGATTATAGGATTCGTTCGTGGGTGTAGCCGCTGGCGCCGAGGGCTGAGATGAGTTCGGCGATGTGGTCGGGACCGCGAGTCTCCATGGTGATGTCGATGGCGGTGTCTCCCAGATTCACGTTGTGGTAGGCGCGGTCGTAGGACGTTTCAACGATGTTGGCGCGATGTTGGGCGAGAATGCCGGTAACTTTATGCAGGGCACCGGGATAATCCGGAAGATGGACGCGCAGGCGGACCAGTCGCCCATCTTTGACCAGGCCGCGCTCGATAATGCGCGCCAGGAGAGTTACATCGATGTTTCCGCCACTCACGACTACGATAACTTTCTTCCCAGACTTCTCGCTAATCAAGGAACTGCGGCGATTGACCAGAGCCGCGAGAGCCGCGGCACCTGCTCCTTCGGCCAGCATCTTCTCTCTTTCGAGCAGCAGCAGGACGGCGTTGGCAATCTCCTCTTCCTCGACCGTGACGACATCGTCGACGTATTTCTGGATCAGCGGAAGAGTCCGTTCGCCCGCGCGACGCACCGCGATCCCGTCCGCGATGGTCACCGCGGAGGGCAAGGTCACGGGTTTTCCCTCCGACAGCGCGACTTTCACGGAAGGCAACCGCGCCGGTTGAACTCCGATCACCTGGATGCGGGGATTGATTTCTTTTAAGGCGCAACCCATACCGCCGATCAATCCACCTCCGCCGATAGGCACGACGACCGCCTCAAGATCAGGATGCTGTTCAAGCAATTCAAGTCCCAGAGTGCCCTGCCCGGCAATCACCACATCATCGTTGAAAGCGTGGACGAAGGTGAGGTGGTCCTGCGCGCTGAGGCGCAGCGCTTCCTCATAGGCTTCGTCGTAATTCGCTCCGTGGAGTACTACGTCACCGCCGTAGCCGCGCGTGGCCGACACCTTGATCAGCGGAGTCGCCAGGGGCATGACAATTCTTGCCCGAATCCCGAGATTGGAAGCGTGGTAGGCGACGGCCTGTGCGTGATTGCCTGCCGAGGCGGCGATCACGCCCTGAGAACGTTCCTCCGCCGTGAGACTTAGCAGCTTGTTCAGTGCGCCGCGTTCTTTGTAGGCGCCGGTTCTCTGCCGGTTCTCCAGTTTCAGATAGATCGAGTTGCCGGTTAGTTCGGAGAATGTTTCAGAACGGGTGCAGGGAGACACGTAGATTGATTTTCGTACTCGGGCCAACGCGGCTTGAATGTCAGAAAGATTGACCATGGGAGCGCTGACCGCGGCAAGAGTTGTCATTTTACCTGAATGGAGAACTCCAACCTTTCACGATATAGGAACGTCATCCGGAACTCTGGGAAAACGCCTTGCAGCGAGTGCAGAAAAATCCATTGGCCGCATCGAAAATGACGATTGTACTTGGCTGGGTGTTTCAGGTTAGACAAGTAGTATGGCGGAGAGTCGCCTCACCTTCTCGGCGGATCATGATGCATGCGGCGTGGGCTTCATCGCGCAACTGGGCGGACCTGCGTCTCATGCCGTGGTCGAGCGCGGGCTGGAGGCTTTGTCGCGGCTGGCCCATCGTGGCGGCGTAGACGCCGATGGCCGCAGCGGTGATGGCGCCGGCTTGCTGGTCGCGCTTCCGAAGGCGTTCTTCCGCAAGGTCGCTCGCGATGACGGCATTGAATTGCCTGATGAGTTTGGCGTTGGCATGGTGTTTCTTCAGCGTGGCCGAGAAGATCAGGCGGTGGATGCGATTCGAGCTGCCGTCGGGAAATTTGACCTTTCATTTCTAGGCTGGCGCAGCGTACCCACGGATTCTTCCATCCTGGGACCACGTTCGCGTGAATCTCTGCCGGTGGTGCGGCAATGCTTTGTTGCTCCTCGCGACAAGTCTCCCGAGTCGAAGTCTTCCGGACTCGAATCTTTCGACTTCGAGTTGCAGCTATTCCGCCTGCGACAAGAACTCGAAACCATTTCCGACGCCGGCTACTACTGCTCGTTCTCTTCGCGAACTATCGTTTATAAAGGACTGCTTACGCCTGAGCAGTTGGCTCCCTTCTATCTTGACCTCAACGATCCGGAGTTCGAAAGCGCGTTTGTGGTTTTCCACCAGCGCTATTCCACCAACACACAACCCAGTTGGTCACTGGCTCAACCCTTTCGCTTTGTGGCTCACAACGGCGAGATCAACACTATCAGCAGCAATCGCCGCTGGTTTCAAGCGCGTGGGGCCGGGTTGCGACGCCAGCTGGGACTGCCGGAGAACTCCAGGTTGCTGCAGCCTGGGATGAGCGACTCCGCGAGTTTCGACAATGCGCTGGAAGCGCTGGTGCGGAGCGGGTCGAGCGTTGCCGAATCGGCATTGCGCCTGGTGCCGCCGGCCTGGGAACACGATGAGCAGCTCGACCGCGGTCTGCGCCAGTTCCTCGCCAATAGCGCTCCTCTGCAGGAACCCTGGGACGGCCCAGCCGCGCTGCTTTTCACCGACGGACACCTCATCGGCGCCAAGCTTGACCGCAACGGCCTGCGTCCGCTGCGCTATACGCTGACTTCGGATGGGTTGCTGATCGTCGGCTCGGAAGTCGGCATCACGGATCTTTCCGACAAGCATGTGATCGAACGGCAGCGGCTTGGCCCGGGCGAGATGCTGATCGCCGATCCGGCAAGCGGAACGTTTTTCCGGCCGAACGAAGTGGCTCGGCTGGTGAGCGCAAGAGACAGCCGGGCGCCCACCTTGATTCCGGCGGAAAACAAAACCGCGCCGAGCGTCATCGACGCAAACCGCTGGATGGCGGCTTTCGGATGGACCGAAGATCAGTTCCGGATGCTCTTTCAGCCTCTGGTAGAGGAGGGTCAGGAACCGTTGTGGAGCATGGGCGATGACGCTCCCCCGGCATTCCTATCGAGCCTGCCGCGTCCTCTGTGGGATTTCTGCAAACAGCGTTTTGCCCAGGTTACGAATCCGCCCATCGATCCGCTGCGTGAAAGCCATGTGATGTCACTCGACGTTTACCTCGGCAAGGACACGAAACTGGATTCTCCCCTGCTCGATGCAGGACAAATGGACTCGCTGGCCGAAGCGCTGCTGACGATCCATTGCGTCGATTTCAGTTTTGAGGCGGAAGGAGGAGTTGAGGCTGCCCGTCAAGCTCTGGGCAGGATTCGTGAAGAAGCATCGACTGCAGCGGCAGCTGGCCGAGCGATCCTGTTGAGCGATCGGGCCTTGAGCGACAAGCGGGCCGCCCTGCCTGCACTGCTGGGGGTTTCGGCTGCGTGGCGAGTGATGACGGCAGCGGGAGCGTGGAATGTCCCGTTGATTGTGGAGACCGGCCAGGTTATCGATACGCATCACGTCGCCCTGCTCGTGGCGGCGGGAGCGAGCGCGGTGCATCCGTATCTTGCAATGGGCCTGGCGGCTCGTGCCGATATCAATGGGCTCGCACGATATCGCGCTGCCATTGATAAAGGCCTGCGCAAAGTGCTGGCGCGCATGGGCATCTCCACCATGAGCAGTTACCGGAACAGTCAAATCTTCGAAACCATCGGGCTTGATTCGGCGGTGTGTGACGAGTTCTTCGAAGATGCCGGGCGCACGCTCAGTGGGAAAACGCTAGACGATCTCTTGCGCGATTGCATCTCTTGTCACTCTGCGGGGTTCGGGTCTGCTGCTGCGGAGTTTCGCGATGCCGGCTTGTATCGCTTCCGCCGCAACGGAGAGCAGCATGCGAGTTCGCCGGAACTGGTGCGGCGAATGCATCGCTACATCAAGTCGCCGACTGCGGAGAACCAGGCGGCTTTGGCTGTGCTCTCGGAAGAACGGAAAAACGTCGCCGTGCGGGATTTGCTTGAGGTGCGTGCTGCGCAGCCTCTGTCTTTAGATGACGTGGAAAGCGAAGCTTCACTGCTTAGCCGTTTCAGCACGCAGGCCATGTCGCTGGGCGCGATCTCACCGGAGGCTCACCAGACTTTGGCCATCGCCATGAACCGTCTGGGAGGACGCAGCAATACCGGTGAGGGTGGTGAAGATCCGAGCATTTATTACGAACGCCCGGAGGCGAACAACCGCGTCAAGCAGGTCGCGTCGGCGCGATTTGGCGTCACTGCGGAATATCTGGTGCATGCTGACGAAATCGAGATCAAGATGGCGCAAGGCTCGAAGCCGGGTGAAGGTGGACAACTGCCTTCGGCGAAAGTTACACCTTACATCGCGCGTCTGCGACACGCCGTGCCGGGAACGTCGTTGATCTCCCCGCCGCCGCACCACGACATTTACAGCATCGAAGATCTGGCGCAGTTGATCTATGATCTGCGCGCCGTGAATCCGAATGCGCGCATCGGAGTTAAGCTGGTTTCCAGCTCTGGAGTTGGCGTGATCGCGACTGGCGTCGCCAAAGCCGGTGCGGACGTGATTACGATCAGCGGCCACGATGGCGGGACCGGTGCGTCGCCGCTCACCTCCATCAAGAACACTGGACTGCCCTGGGAGATTGGTTTACGGGACGCACATACAGCGCTGGTGCGCGCAGGCCTTCGGGCTCGAGTGCGGTTGCGTGTGGATGGCGGTCTCAAGTTTGCCCGTGACGTGGTGGTCGCCGCTCTGTTGGGTGCCGAGGAATTCGGCTTTGGGACCGCCGCTCTGCTCGCAATCGGCTGCGTCATGGCCCGCCAATGCCATCTCAACACCTGTCCAGTCGGCATCGCTACTCAGGATGAAACTCTGCGCGCGCGGTTTGCCGGAAATCCGGAGATGGTTGAAACTTTTTTCCGCGGGCTGGCTGCTGATGTTCGCCAACTGCTGGCGGGGATGGGGTCTGGATCAATCGACGAACTTCTGGGCGCGGTCGACCGCTTGCGGCCGCGTTCGGGGGAAGCCGAACGAAGCATGTCCTCGTTGTTGCAGCCCATTGTTAATCCACCCGCGCAATTTCCGTGTCCTCATGAGGACACGAGCGCACTTCACGTCGAGCTGAATCGTGTGGTCGACGATCTGGAGTCGCTTTCCGTTCGTCCTTATCGTTTTGAAATCACCAGTGAAGATCGGGCCGTGGGCGCGCATTTCAGTGGTGAGGTGCTGCGCCGTCTCGGTTCGTCGTTTGGACGCTCGGCTTTGGATATGGCGGGAGTCGAGTGCGAGTTCTTCGGCACCGCCGGACAGAGCTTTGGCGCATTCCTGATTTCGGGTGCAAACTTTCGGCTGACCGGCGAAGCCAACGACTACGTTGGCAAAGGCTTGTGCGGTGGCAGCATCGCCATTACCGCGCAAGCCGAAGCCTCGGCGCGCGGAGACGTTTTGGTCGGCAACACGGTGCTCTACGGGGCGACCTCCGGTGAGCTGTTTGTCGCGGGCCGGGCGGGAGAACGATTCGCAGTTCGCAACAGCGGCGCGCTTGCAGTGGTCGAGGGTGTGGGCCGCCATGGTTGCGAATACATGACGGCGGGCGTAGTGGTGATTCTCGGTCCTGCTGGCGCCAACATGGGTGCGGGGATGACCGGCGGGCTGGCCTATCTTTTGCGGGCCGATGCCGATGACCCCTTCAATGACGATGCGATGAACCGAGACTCCGTTCGGTTCGCAACTCTCGAAGCTCAGGAAGAGCTGTGGCTCCGCCGCATTCTCCGCCGGCACTTGCAACTTACTGGCAGCCCCCGGGCCGCGGACCTGCTTTCCTGCCCCGCATTGCCACTGCTTCGGGTTGAGCCTCTCGCGCCACCGTGTTCGATCGAGGAGACCTGGGCTTCGATATTGGCGCGCCTCGCCACCGAGGAAGCGCGCAGTTATGAACGCGACAAACTTCTCACTTCCGAAAGACCCGTCGTGCAATGATCAGGCACCCCAGCCGGGATGACGGTTACGACCGCTTCACTGAATCAGTTCGATGAGAAGTTCGCTATAATCTCCTAACTTAAAAACTGCATGGATTTCGATCAGCTCATCACATTTCTGGAGGTCGCCCGGCAAGGCAGCTTTTCGCGTGCCGGGGAGAAAGTGTTCCGTTCGCAATCGGCGGTGAGCGCGCAAATCCGCCAACTGGAGCAGGAGTACGGCGATCGTCTACTGGACCGTTCGGGCAAAACCGTCAAGCTGACTCCAGCCGGCCAGGTTTTTCACGATTACGCATTGCGCATGAAGAAGCTGCGCGACGAATCGCTGGTAGCGGTCGCCGACCATGGGCACACGCCGCGGGGAACGCTCCTCGTCGGCGCCAACGAAGCCACTTGCCTTTATGTTTTGCCCGAGGTGTTTGGAGAATACTGCCGCAAGTATCCCGACGTGCAGATCAGCATCTATCGCAACTTCACTTACAAGATTGTGGAGAAGCTCGAGAATGGTTCTCTCGATGTGGGTGTGCTCAGCCTGCCGGTTCAGTCTCCGAGCTTGAAGGTACAGGCGATCTACCGCGACCGGTTGATGCTGATGGTGAGCCCCAAGAATCCCTTAGCTAAGCTGAAGTCAGCGCACATCAGCGACGTCGTGAAATATCCTTTGCTGCTTCCGAAGACCGGCCACACGAGGCGGCTGCTGGACAAGCTCTTCCGTGAATACAACGCGGAACTCAAAGTCAGAATGGAGCTACCCAGCATCGGGATGATCAAGAGCTTTGTAGCCGCCGACCTCGGGATTTCGCTGATCAGCGCGTCTTTTGCTCGCGATGAAGTGGCGGCGGGCAGAGTGAAACTCGTCGAACTGGAAGGCGCTGAACTCTGGCGCGAGCTTGGGCTAGCCTACCGGCGCGACCGCACGCTCTCTGTGGCCAATAAAACTTTCATCGCCGTGGTGCGGCAGCTCTCCGACTATCTCAAGAAAGAAGGCTCGGCGCACTAGGAGCGTGCTTTATGCGTCGCCCCCGGCGGACTGGGCAGCGGCCTGGATAATGTGGAGTCCGCACTCGGTCTTCGACAATCCCGCCCAACGCCCTGCTCTGGGATCTTCTCCCGGCCGCACTGCTCGCGTGCAATGTGTGCAGCCGATGCTCGGGTAGTTGCGCTCATGCAGGTCGTTATACGGCACGTCATGCTCGCGAATGTATTGCCATACCTGCTTCGAACTCCAGTCGGCAATGGGGTTGATCTTCACGAGGCCAAATTTCTGATCCCACTCGATTTTGCCGGCACCCGCCCGCGTCGCGGTCTGATCGCGCCGGATGCTCGTGATCCATGCTTGCAGCTCGCTTAGCTTGCGCCGCAGCGGTTCGACCTTCCGCAGATTGCAGCACTGGTCAGGGTTGCGTTGCCACAGCGCGGGACCATGAACTCGTTCCTGTTCCTCGGGCGAGTTCAGCGGATACACCCGTTCAATCGTGACGCCGTACTTTTGCTCCACCTGATCCATGAGGTTATAGGTCTCGGAAAACAGGAATTCCGTGTCCAGTGTAAAGAGGCGAAAATTGTGGCGGACCCGGGAAGCAATATCGATGAGAGCCATGCCCTCGGCGCCGAAAGCGGACGAGATTGCCACGCCTTCGCCGAAAGTGTCGAAGGCCCATTCGAGAACTCGCTCGGGCCTCCAGGCTTCGGCGGCGATCTGCAACTTCCCTACTTCTTCTTTCAAGACTTCTTCTTTCATGCCACGGGCTCCTCATCCGGTCTAAAGCTTGCAGTGACGCTCTCCGCAATTGCGGCTTCGAATCCGTGGTCCGCGAGGCTGGCTGCTTCCTCGATCAAGTTGCGATCGGCAAACTTCACCACATCGCCGACTACGAGAAGCGCTGGAGAGGGGAGCTGCGGCGCGCTACGGAGCTCCGAAACCGTGGAGCGGTATATCCGCTGCTCGGGAGTCGTTGCACGGGAAATAATTGCGCACGGAGTTTCTTCTGCGAATCCGGCGGCCGTGAGGCCGCTGGAAATCTTGTCATAATCGGAGCCCGGCATATATACGACAAGGGTCGATTCGGTCGCCGCAAACTGCGTCCAATCCAAATCATCTTCTGCCGACGCACGGCCTGAAGACGCCCGATGACCCGCTGTCAGCACAATCGTGGAAGATGCACGCCGGTGCGTCAGCGGAATCCCGGCTGCAGCTGCAGCTCCCAGGGCTGAGGTCACGCCGGGAACGATCTCGTATTCGATGTTCGCCCGGCGCAGCGCTTCCATCTCTTCTCCGGCGCGGCCGAAGATCAGCGGGTCTCCACTCTTCAAGCGCACAACCCGCAGTCCTGAAGCGGCTCGCGCCACCAGCAGAAAGTTGATCTCTTCCTGCCGGATGGTCTTGCTGCCGCATCGCTTGCCGACGTTCTGGACCTCGGCGGCAGGTGAAATCAGTTTCAGGATTTCGGGCGGGACCAGGTCGTCATGCAGCACCACGTCGGCCGTCCGAAGCAACCGCAGGGCTTTCACTGTCAGCAGCTCGGGATCGCCGGGACCCGCGCCCACCAAATACACCTTGCCGTTCATACCGTTACCTCCCTATCGATCTCGTTCTTCGCGGCCTGTTCCTCAAGCGCCGCCTTCAGAGCCTCGCGACTCGCCAGCGAGTGCAGCAGATCACTCTTCCGCTTCGGGTCGAGATCGCTGGCCAGCACGAGCTTTCGCGTCTCACCCAGTTCCGCAACCCATCGGGCATATCCTGGACCAAACTGCCGTTCCAGCTGTTGCCGGAGTCTCTGCGCCAGCGAAGGACTCTGCCCATTCGTAGACACTGCAATCTGGAGATCGCCCCGGCGCACCACGGCGGGATAATAAAAATCGCAATACTCCGGAACATCGACCACATTGCACAGAATTCCCCGTTGCTGCGCCTCGTGATAAATCGAACTATTCAGATCGCGCGACGCAGTGGCCACGACTGCCAGGAACGTTCCATCGAGATCGCCCGAAGCAAAGGGGCGGATCTCCAGCGTGATCTTCCCGTCCCCAGCCCACTGGTGCACGGCCTCGGACGCCTCCAGAGCAACCACATGGACACGCGCCCCGGTCTCGATGAGGCTGCCGATCTTGGGTTCGCCGACCTTGCCGGCCCCGACCACAAGACAACGTTTGCCTTCGAGCTTCACGAACATTGGAAACAAGCTGCTCATAGTTCTTGTTTAACGCCTCGCCTAACCTTCCACGCTGCTCGGAACGCGTCCCTCGGGCAGATCGCGAGGGACCGCTTCGACGAACTCTCCTGCCAAGAAATTTCGTAAGTCTGTGTCGCTGTGACGACCGAAAAATCGCCGCAGATTCTCGCCCGGCGCGCCATCGGCGAGGTAGCGCCGCAGCAGACGTTCGATGGCTTCCGGGACGTCGGTCGCGGGGCAGCGATAACCCACGGGTCGGGCGATCGCCTGGTTGAGTCCGAGCGCACCGCCCAGGCAGAAGTAGTAGGCATCCACCATCTGTCCGTTGACCTTGATCTTCTTGCCTTCGATTCCGATGTCGGCAATCCAGTGTTGTCCGCAACTGTTGGGACAACCGGTGACGTGGAGCTTCAAGTGCTGATCGAAGCCGGGCAGTCGTTCTTCCAACTCTTCCACCAGCCAGCGGGAGAAGCTCTTCGTCTCGGTGATCGCCAGCTTGCAAAATTCCGTACCGCTGCAGGCAACGGCTCCGCGCCAGAATGGCGACCCGCTCACGGGTAGCCCGATCGCACCGAGCTCTTTCGCCAAATCGTCCGCCTGCAGCCGGGGGACGTTCACGATCAGCAGGTTCTGCATGTTGGTGGTGCGCAATTCGCCGTTTGCGAACCGGTCCGCCAAATCGGCCGCGGCGTGCATTTGTTCGGGCGTGATCCGGCCGCGCAGAACCGTGGCTCCTACGTAACAGAGACCCGGCTGCTTCTGCGCGTGAATGCCGATGTGATCGCGGTAAACGTCGACCGGGGGCTGCTCGGGTTCGGCCGGGTCAAGTTGAAATCCGATCCGGCGCTCGAGCTCTTGTTGGAAGTCGTGCGGCGTCCAGCCGTGCCGCAGGAAAAGAAACTTCAACCGCGCCCGTTCGCGATGCTCGCGGAGTTGATCGGAGTCGCGAAACAGCTCCGCGATTCCCCGGACCACCGGCAGTACCTGGTTCCAGCACACGAATGCATCCAGCGGCGCTCCCAGGTAGGGTTCCGTGGAAAGTCCGCCGCCCACGCGCAAGGCGAAACCAATCTCAGACTTTCCCTTGACTACACGTTCAGTCGCAGTCAGGCCGACATCGTTAATCTCCGGATAAGGGCACCAGACACGGCATCCGGTGATGGAAATCTTGAACTTGCGGGGCAGGTTGTAGAACTCAGCGTTTCCAGCCAGCATTCGATCTACATCCAGCGCGAGAGATGAGGCATCGCAGATCTCGTCCGCGTCTACGCCGGCGACCGGGCAGCCGGTAATGTTGCGAGTCACATCGCCGCACGAACCGGTTGTATTCAGGCCGACGCGCCAGAGTTCTTCCAGCACTTCGGGCAAAGCCTCGATCGTGACCCAGTGCAACTGAATGTTTTGCCGCACTGTGAGGTCGGCGATTCCCCGTGCATAGCGGCTGGTCAGATTGGCGATGGCTCGCAGTTGATCCGATCGTAAAAGGCCATTCGGAATGCGAATCCGTAGCATGAAGAACGGCAACGCTAGTCCCTGGCCGTCTTTGCCGCCGACTACACCGGCTCCGTCACCCTGCGTATAGACTCCCCACCAGCGGAAGTACGTCCCAATCCACTCGGGCGGAATCGAGGCGAACCCTTCCCGCGCAAAGCGGCGAATCTCAGCCAGACCCTCCCATGGATTCATGGCGCGCTTCAGGCGTTCTACCTTTTGCGCTTTAGTTTCTTTGACAGGATTTGCCACTGGATTCGTCGCCATAAAGTGATTCCCTAATTCTGATTTGCCGCAAAAAAAACCACCGCCAGAGGCTCTCTGGCGGTGGGTAATAAGGGCTGAAAGTTATGAAACTCTTAAGTCAGCAGCCTCCCCGCGCCAGAACACACGCATGCGCAACAACAACAACATGCACACATGCACATCTGGCGAAGATTGCTGAAACTCGTCATGCTATTCAGGATACTAGGCTGAACCTGACAACAGCGTCAAGTTACCGCCCGTTTTCTTTGGATGCATAATTTCGATCATTGGAATCAAAATCTTGACTATAGCCCGCGCCGGGCGTTTGGAGCCGGTTTTGGCGCGCTCTCAGTCACGCTGCGTTCGTGACCCGCCCTCTCACACTTTGAAGAACGGTCGATGGAATCTGCAACACGCGGATTCTGGAATCTTTCTTGGTTGTAACATGAACGGCGACGCCATCCGCCTCCGGAAACGGATCTGAAACCACTTCAAACTCCTCGCCATAAAGGCGGACTTTCCCTGAAACCGCATATCCAAGATGCCTGACACGCGCACAGACTTCCGACATCGAGGGAGGTTCAATCTTGCCATCGGTCATGATGAGTCCATTATAGACTTCTAGCCGGCTGCGTGCCGTCGCCGCGTTGGCTAGCACTAGAAGGCGCTTCGAGCGGTTTTCGTACTCCGTAAGTCGTTGGATTATTGGAGCGGGAGACCGGGATCGAACCGGCGACATCCAGCTTGGGAAGCTGGCGTTCTACCGCTGAACTACTCCCGCTCACGAGCAAATTGCAGAATAACTGTCCTTAAGACAACCAAAGTTTAGCACTCGAAGGCCCCGGAAACAATCTACTGAACCGCATCGTTTGCGGCCGGAACCTGGGTCGAATCGTTGCGGAATCGTGGCATCCGCCGCGGGGTACAACCACCGAAAGCTGCTTTCATTTAGACTGCCTCAAGAGAAGAACTGTGTCTTCCTCGTCTTCATCCAGAAAACACGCCGGAAGGGGTACTGGCGGCGATCAGGCCGTCGTCCCCGAACCCTCATTCGCGGAGCGCGCGAGAACGTTAGTGCACATGGGACGGATCGGCAGCCTTTCCACCTTGTCTCGCAAGCAGCCGGGCTTCCCTTTCGGATCGGTGATGCCCTACGGGCTGGACGCAGCCGGGCGTCCCATCTTCCTGATCAGCACCATGGCCATGCACACGCAGAACCTGCAAGCGGATTCGCGCGCCAGCCTGCTGGTTACCCAACCCGACGCCAGCGGCGATCCGCTGGGAGCCTCGCGCGTGACGGTGATGGGAAATGTTACGGCCATCCCGAAACCTGAAGTGGCGGACGCGCGCCGCCCCTACTTGGAGCGTTACGCCAACAGCAAGTACTGGGTGGACTTTGAGGACTTCGCTTTTTTTCGCATGGATCCCCTGGACGTTTACTACGTTGGTGGATTTGGAGTAATGGGCTGGGTGCCGGCGTCGGACTATAGCCAGGCGCAGTCCGACCCGCTAGCCGACGCCGCGGCCGGAATCATTGAACACATGAATGCCGACCACAAGGATGCCCTCATCGTGCTGGCCAAGGTGTTTGCCGGCATCGAGTCTCAGGAAGCGGCAATGACCGCCGTGGATCGACTCGGCTTCCATGTGCGCCTGAAAACGGCTGAGGGGATGAAAGGGACGCGCATCGCATTCTTGCGGGAAGTGCGCGATCCGGGACAAGCTAGAAAAGTTCTGGTCGAGATGGTGCAGCAGGCGCGGCAACAGCCCTGAGCCCAACAAAAATGCCCGTGATTCTTACGAATCACGGGCATTCTTTTTCCACTGCAAAGCGGTCACTTAGACAGCTTGGACGTTCTCCGCCTGCCAGCCCTTGGGGCCTTTGGTCACGTCGAACTGCACGGTTTGTCCTTCTTGCAGGCTGCGAAAGCCGCCTGCTTGAATCGCAGAGAAATGCACGAAAACGTCCTCGCCATTCTGACGGCTGATAAAGCCATAGCCTTTGGCGTCGTTAAACCACTTCACTGTTCCTTGTTCTGCCATTGTTGATAGTCCTATTCTGTTTCTTTGGATTGTGCTGAGAAGATTCGCTGCTAGTGAGGGGGTGACGCTGGTTGGCGATACCGACCTTCAGTTGCTCGTGAGTCAAACTTAGCTGTGTTTTATTGTAACACCCTGAAAGAGAAACTGCCACGAAATCTTGCACGCCGCTTCTCGAGCCTGGGACCCATGACCCCACGAAGGTCCAAAGGCAGGAAAATCAGTGTTTGCTTCCCCATCGATTCGTGGAGCACAATACTGGGCCATGTTCAGACCTCGTCTCGTCCCGCTCGCCGTTTTCGCTCTTGCCGCGCCTCTTTTGTGGACATCTGACACCTCCGCCGTACAAACGCTGCGTTACACGGTCGTGAGCAACGGCAAGACTGCAGGCGGGGAGGTGGATATCTACGGCCCGGGTGGTCACATCGACTCCACGTTCGAGTTCAACGACCGCGGCCGCGGCCCCAAGATTGAGGCGCATTACACAGTTGCCCCGGATGGATCGCCGCTGCATGTAGACATAGCCGGCAATGACTACCTGAAGGCTGCCGTTGACGAACATTTCTCCGTGGAAGCCGGAGTTGGCCGTTGGAAGAGCACTTCCGAGAGCGGACAGGCTTCGGCACCGGGGTTCTACATCAGCATCAACGGGCCAGCCGCCGAGACGGCCCTCCTAGTACAGGCGCTTTTAGGCGCGAAGGACGCTCCCGTCAGGTTGTTCCCCGCGGGCGAGGCCAGGCTGGAGCGAATGACGGAAGTGACCGTCGAAAGCCACGGGCAAAAATTGCACTTGACCGAGTTTGCGATCACCGGACTCTCCTACGAACCTCAAACCGTGTGGCTCGATGATGATCAGCATTTTTTTGGGTTTCCGGGCAAGTGGTTCGCATTCCTTCGAGAAGGCTGGGAGGACACAAACGATCAACTCTACGCCCTCGACCGCAAAGCTCGGGACGAACGCTATGCACGCCTGGCTCATGAACTGGCTCGCCACCCGGAACATCCAATTGCCATCGAGCACGTGCGCCTGTTCGATTCCGAGCAGGCTTCGGTTCGGGAAGATCAGACGGTTGTTATCCAGGGTGAACGGATTGCGATGGTGGGCCCATTTGCGTCTATCAATGTTCCCAAAGACGCTGAGATCGTTGATGGAACGGGCAAGACGCTCGTGCCCGGCCTGTTTGACATGCATGCTCACGCCCAAGCCGGCGACGGAATTTTGAACATTGCCAGCGGCGTAACTACCGTTCGCGATATGGGCAATGACATTGACGAACTCCGGCATTTGCAAGACCAGTGGGAAAGCGGAAGCGCAATCGGCCCTCGTGTCTGGAAATCCGGCTTTATCGACGGACATGGACCATTCCAAGCCCCAACTGGTCTGTACGCCGATACAGCTGAACAGGCACAGGCCGCGGTCAATCGTTATGCCGATCTGGGTTACGTTCAGATCAAGCTTTATAGCTCACTCAATCCTGATTTCGTGCCCGGAATCGTGAAGACCGCCCACGCTCGCGGATTGCGCGTGAGTGGTCACATTCCCAACGGCATGATCGCGAGCCAATTTGTGGAAGATGGCGCTGACGAAATACAACACATCAATTTCATTTTCCTCAACTTTCTCGCGGACAAGGTGAAGGACACTCGCACTCCGGAACGGTTTACAGCTGTGGGCGCCAACGCCGCGAAGCTCGACCTGCAGTCGAAACAGGTCAACGATTTCATCGCACTGTTGCTCCAGCATCACACCACGGTGGACGTTACCTTAGCCACTTTCGAGGGAATGTTCAGGGGACGTCCCGGCAGGGTTTCTCCGGATTTCGCCCCCGTGCTGGATCGGCTGCCAGCACAGGTTCAACGCGGCGCCTACACGGGCGGGCTCCCGGTGACGGAACAGAACGACCAACTCTACAAAGACTCTTATCAAGCCATGCTGCGCATGACCAAGCGAATGTACGACGCCGGGATTCCTATTCTGGCCGGAACCGATGCGACGGCCGGAATCATGTTGCATCGTGAACTGGAGCTTGAGGTAGAAGCGGGCATTCCGCCGGCGAAAGCCCTGCAGATTGCAACTTTCAACGCCGCCCGGCTTTTAAAACAGGAGAAAGACCTGGGTTCGATTGCGCCGGGAAAGCGAGCCGACCTCTTGCTCGTAGAAGGAAATCCAGCCGACCACATCAGCGACATTCGCCGCTGCCGGCTTGTCATGAAGAATGGAGTCGTCTACAAAAGCGCGGACCTTTATAGCGCCGTTGGCATCAAGCCTGCCGACTAAGCTCTGGGCAAATGTTTTGAGGTACTTCTACGGGAAACTTCTACACCGATGTGATCTCGCAAGACCCGCGCTTTGACTCGGTGGCGCGCGTGAACGACCCTTCCCTGCTCGAACCAACAACCCGCAAGCTCGTTGAGAGCTTGATTTCCGTGGCGCAGCAGATGGGGATTGCGATCATGGTCTACGAAACCTACCGCAGCCAGGACCGCCAGCTGGAACTCTTTAACCAGGGTGCGACGAAGCTTCGAGCGGTGGGCGTGCACCACTACGGCCTGGCGTGCGATATCGTCCGCGTGGTGGGCGGAGAGCCTTCCTGGAAGGGCGACTTCTCCTTCCTGGGACAACTCGCACAGAGCAGTGGCCTTATCTGGGGCGGCGACTGGGGTGCTCCCGATATCAAGCACAGCTTCGTCGACAGTGTTCATGTGCAGCGTTGCACGGTCGCCCGGCAGGGAGATCTTTTCTCCGGCATTTGGTATCCCGACGATGTTTACAATCCTTATGACGACGACCAACATCTCTTCACGGCTGCGATGATTCCTCCGGCAAAGGCTGCAGCCATCAGAGGAAGACCACCGGCCAAGAACAAGCGCGCGTAGCCACGCAAAGCCTAATCTCGCTCAGTCTAGCCCGACCGGCCTTCTCGAAGAGTCATGACTTGGTGCCATGTTGAGCTTATGGATTAGTATCAATGGTTGCGATTCGCCATTCTTCAGAACCTATAAAGGACAGCTGCCATCATGCCCCGAAAAGAAACACATCTTGCTGCCAACCGCCGTTTGTTCCTTAAGACGAGTCTGATCGGCGGCGCGGCCGCGACTTTGACTCCCCTCTGTCCCGCACTGGGCGCCGCGCGTGAGATTGCGTCACCCGTCCCCGTTCCAGAAATCAAGCCTTTCGAGCTCGATGAAATTACCGTCTCTGATCTGCAAGATGGAATGAAGTCCGGCAAATTCACGGCCCACTCTCTGGTGGAAAAGTACTCCGCTCGCATCGCAGAGATTGATAAACAAGGTCCCGCAATCAACAGCGTCCTGGAACTGAATCCCGACGCTCTGTCGATCGCCGATGCCTTCGACCAGGAGCGGAAAACCAAAGGTCCGCGTGGTCCAATGCACGGCGTCCCGGTATTGATCAAAGACAACATCGATACGGGGGACCGGATGATGACCACTGCGGGCTCGCTCGCTCTGGTCGGTTCGAAGCCTCAACGAGATTCTTTCGTGGCGCAACGGCTGCGCAGCGCGGGCGCGGTCATCCTGGGCAAGACGAATCTCAGCGAGTGGGCGAACATTCGCTCCAGCCACTCGACCAGCGGATGGAGCGGCCGCGGTGGCCTCACCAAAAACCCCTACGCCCTCGATCGCAATCCCTGCGGCTCCAGTTCCGGCACCGGCGCGGGTATCTCCGCCAACTTGTGCGCTGTAGGGATCGGTACGGAAACCGATGGTTCCATCGTCTGCCCATCTTCCTCCAACGGACTAGCCGGCATCAAGCCCACAGTCGGCCTGGTGAGCCGGGGCGGAATCATTCCTATCTCTCACAGTCAAGATGGCGCAGGGCCGATGTGCCGCACAGTGCGCGACGCCGCGATTTTGTTAGGCGCACTCACCGGAGTCGATCCCCGGGACTCGGCCACTGCAGGAAGTCAAGGCAAGTCGTTCACCGACTACTCTCAGTTCTGCGACCCCAACGGCCTCAAAGGCGCCCGCATCGGAGTGGCCAGGAAGTACTTCGGCTTCAGCGAAGCCGTCGATGCACTTATGGAACAATCCCTCGATGCTATGAAGAAACAGGGAGCTACTCTGGTCGATCCCGCCGACATTGAAACTCTGGGTAAGTTCGATGAAAGTGAGCTGTTGGTCTTCATGTACGAACTGAAGGCTGACCTCAATAGCTATCTCGCGGGCCTCGGCCCGAATGCTCCGGTACGAACTTTGAAAGATATCATCGACTTCAATGACCGCAATCGACAGAAGGAGATGCCATACTTCGGCCAGGACTTATTCTTGAAAGCTGAAGCGAAAGGCCCGCTAACTGAAAAGGCATACATCGACGCGCTCGACAAGAATCACCAACTCGCACGCACAGAGGGCATTGACGCCACCATGGACAAGAACCACCTTGATGCCATAGTCGCGCCCACCGGGGGTCCGGCCTGGCTCACCGATCTCGTCAATGGCGACCACGTCGCCGGCGGAAGCTCGAATGCCGCGGCTGTCGCAGGTTATCCGAATATCAACGTAACAGCTGGATTTATCTCAGGCTTGCCTGTCGGCATCTCATTCTTCGGGCGCGCCTGGAGCGAACCGACTCTGATCCGCCTCGCTTTCGCCTTCGAACAAACTATAAAAGCTCGTCAGGCTCCGAGATTCCTGTCGACTATTGGCGCGGGCTAGCCCGACCGGTATCCACTTATATCTCTCAATTTGCTCAGGTCCTGGCGATTCCCAGGCCAACCTATCTGACTTAGAGTCACGCTGAAAAAGGCTTCAGCAAAATGTCTTCCGTGTTAGCCTATCCGCAAGGGGGTATTCAACGATGATCAATAAAGTGGTTGCTTCCCTGCGCAAGGAGTATTTCCGTCTTGAAAAAGAGATGGGACAGGTAGGGAAAGCGCTCGATGCTCTCGGCCATGCGGGCGGGAAGAAGTTGAAGAAGACAGGCCGTACTTTGAGTAAGGATGCCCGCAGACGAATTGCCCAAGCGCAAAAACTACGCTGGGCGAAAGTCAGAAAGGCAGCCGGTAAGTTAGTGAAGTCATAAGTAAAGTAATGTTTCGCAAAGCACCGCAGCCGGCCTCGTTCGTAACTTCTCCCAGGACTTGAATGAAGACTTGCGGGCGAGGCCGAAGCTCCGGACACTAACACTAGGTTGACAAGCAAGATTTGCTCGCCGCATTAAGTCCAACGAAACCACTTCAACGCCAGCACGAACGAGATACCACCCCACAGAAGCATCACCAATAGCCGCGGCCATTGATGAATCAGCGGCGTCCCTTCCAGAATGCTAGCCCGCAGCGCATCATTCAGAGCGGTTAGCGGCAGCGCCTTGATCAGCGGCTGAATTACCGCCGGAAAACGCTCATAAGAAAAGAACACGCCGGAAAAAATCCACATCGGCATCATGACTAGATTCATGAGCCCACTTACGCTTTCGATCTTCTGTGCCCGGCTCGCGGTCACCAATCCGACTCCGCCAAAGCACAGGGCCCCTGCCGCACCCAGTAACAGGATAGCGAACACCGAACCCAGGACCTTCATATGGAACACGAGGATCCCAAGGGTCAGCAACAATCCGATCTCAATGATCATCAGGACCAGGCGGCTCGACATCAGGGCCAGCAGGAAATCGCTGCGCCGCATGGGCGTACCCACGAAGCGCTTGAGCAACTTGCGTTGCCGCATGTCGACCAGCGCGAATCCAATACCCCACATCCCGGAGTTCATCAGGTTCATCCCCAGCAATCCGGGAATCAGAAAATCGATGTAGCGGGACCCCGGCTCCGAAGAGGTAACCACGGAAGTCGCCACCACGTCTTTGCGCCCAGCAGCAGTCTGGAGCGCGTCGTCCACTTCCGATCGTGCCAGCACACTCTCGGGCCGCGCCGGATCGTAGCGATACCGAAGTCCTCCGGTACCGTCGGGTTCGATCACGAGATCGTATTTCCCCAGACGAAAACCCTTGCGCGCTGCCTCGCCATCCTGCACATCGATTTTGAACGATGCACTCCGCGGAGACTTTTGCAGCAACGCCTCAGCTTCCTGCGCTCCCACCCCCGACGCAATCGCAACTGACGACGCATCGGCGGGTTTGTTGCGGAAGGCAATTCCGAGTCCCGTTGCGAGCAATAGCGGAAACACGAATACCCAGAAGACGACTTCCGGCTCGCGCTTTAATTCGAGCATGCGCGCCATCAGCAGATGAAGGTATCCCGCCCACCGCCCGTTCCGCCGGGCTGGCCGTTTCCGCAGGACGTTACTCTCTGCAGCGGGTGTCTGCTCTGCAACACTCATAAAAAGATTAGCCGACCGCCTCGATCCGACCTTTATTCTTCCCGCAAATGCCTGCCCGTCAGCCGCACAAATACATCTTCCAAACTCGCCTGCCGCGTTGTCAGATGCTGCAACTCGCTTCCCTGCTTCCCAACCGCATCCAGCAGCGCCGGGATCGTTAAATGCGGCTCCTTCACACTCAGGGCTACCATGCCGCCATCCTCACGCACCGATTCCACGCTCGGCAACACACGCCAGGTTTCCAAGATGGCACCATCTGAATTCCCGGTCGTTCTTTCGCCCACGGCGAACTCCACCACATGATGCCCACCCAGGCGCTCAATTAAATCCGGCGGCGAACCTTCCGCGATTATCTGCCCATGATCGACGATCGCGAGACGGTCGCACAGCCGCTCGGCTTCATCCATGTAATGCGTGGTTAGAAGCACGGTGCCGCCGGCGCGCTGAAATTCGCGAATGATGTCCCACAACTGTCGCCGGCTCTGCGGATCGAGCCCCGTCGTCGGCTCGTCGAGAAAAAGAATCTTCGGATTGCACACCAGCGCCGTCGCCACTGCCAGCCGCTGTCTCTGCCCGCCGGAAAGCTTTCCGACCCAGGAATCGGCCTTCTCGGTAAGCTGCAACTGCTCGAGCACCTCATCGCACGAACGCGGTTCGCGATAAAAGCTGGCAAACAGCTCGACGGTTTCCCGCACCGTGAGTTTTTCGGAAAGCCTCGTCTCCTGCAGAGAAATTCCCAGCCACTCCCGCATCTCGTGCGCATTTTCGCGCCAGGAGTGGCCAAGAATGGACACCTCGCCCGAAGTCGGCTCCAGCAGGCCCTCCAGGATCTCGATGGTCGTCGTCTTCCCAGCTCCGTTCGGACCGAGCAGACCGAAGCATTCTCCAGTCTGGATTTCAAGGTTCAGCCCGCGCACGGCTTCGACTTTGCCGTCGTAGGTCTTGCGCAAATCGCGGCATTGAACGGCTACGGGCATGTGTTTTCGATTCTACCTTGAAGAGTAACGGCTCGCCTTGTTCCCCGCCCAATCAGCCCTGAGCGTCGTTCTCCGAAGCCGGCAACAGCAGTTCCTCTACTTCGGGACCGCCTTTGAATAACCACCTCGCGGCCAGTGAATATCCTGCGATCCTCACAGCGAGAAAACCCGTCCTAATTAGGTAATAGCTCCTCAAGTATGAGCCGGGTGCATCTCGATACCGGAGGAACGAGTTGAGGAATTCAGGCAAATACGAAATCTCAGCGAGAGCGGTTATGGTTAAAAGCACAGCCAAGCCGCGGCTCGCCAGCAGCAAAGTATCTTTTCTGGACATACTTTCTCCGGGCAAGAGCGCCCGCCTGCTACAATACCGCATCGCCGGATTCGTTTCCGGCATCTTCACTCCCATGCGCACACCCAAGCGCGGCTTTACTTGACGGCGCTCCCTCTAAGACGCCCGTGTGTCGTTTACAAACTCCTCTCACCACCCGGTTCTCAGTTCTCAGTTGAGAACCTGAAAGGACGCCGCCTATGCTGCGCAAGCTTTGCCTATTGTCGTCTCTGTTTCTCGCCTTGGCTTCGAGTGCCCTTACCCAGGATTCCCGCCACTTCACGTTTCACTACGCTTTCACGGTGAGGAATCTTCCCGCTGAGAAAAAGGTCCGAATCTGGATTCCGGCAGCCCAGTCCGACGCTTATCAAGAGGTGAAAATCATCTCAGCTCAAGGTGATCTGCCGTTGAAAAAGACCAGCGAGTCGAGATTCGGCAACCAGATCTACTTCGCCGAAACGTCCGGATCTACACAGCCTGAATTGCACTTCGATGTGGAATATGACGTGATACGCCACGAGCGCGTGGCGCTTGGACAAACTGCGCCGCACCTGGTCGTCACTTCACTCTCCTTCACAGAAAAGCAGCAAGACCTTCAGCCCGACGTCCTTGTTCCCGTGACTGGTTTACCTGCAGATCTGGCCGTCAAAGTCACCCAAGGCCTGACCCAGCCGCTCGACAAGGCCCGCGCCATCTACGACTACGTCTTCACCACCATGCGCTATGACAAGACGGGAACGGGCTGGGGACACGGCGACGTTCTCTATGCCTGCGACGCGAAGAAAGGCAACTGCACCGACTTTCATTCCCTGTTCATCGCAATGGCTCGATCCCAGGGAATCCCGGCCCGCTTCGAGATCGGGTTCCCGCTGCCCTCCGACAAACACTCCGCCGAGATCGCCGGATACCATTGCTGGTCCGATTTCTGGATTGACGGCAAAGGATGGATCCCCGTCGATATTTCCGAGGCCTGGAAGCACCAGGAGAAGCGTGACTATTTCTTCGGCTCGCACGACGTGAACCGGATGCAGTTCAGCATGGGCCGCGATCTCCGGCTCAACCCGCCGCAGGAAGGTAAGCCTTTGAACTATTTCGTCTACCCTTACGTCGAAGTCGAAGGGCAGGAGTTTCCCAACGTAGCGTTGGCATTTTCGTTCACCGATGTTGGGGCAGCTGTAGCTGCGAGATAGGGACTGAGCGATCCGATGTTACCGCGTCGCCACGATATCGCTTGGCCCGTTTGGAGTTTGAGGCGGATCCGGCGTCACCATCGGCGGCACTGGCGAGGCTCCATTCGCCGGCTTCGGCACGTCTTGTGAATCTTCCCCGGGACGCCGCATTGTTGGGGCGTTTGCGGGACGCTCCACCGGTTCTTTCTTCGCTTCTTTATCCTTGTCCTTGTCCGACGGCTCCAGGATGATTTCTTTCTCCGTGCGCACGATCTTTTCGCCGTCCACCTTCATGGTCTCGACGCGCACCACTTCGTCTCCCACGATGCGCACGAAATCGACATCTGCCGGAGGCTCGCCGTAGATCCATTCTTCGTATTCCGTCTCACCGTCGCGCTCCCGAACTTTCTTCGGCGGCTTGCCTTTGGCGTGAAGCACCATTTCCTGATTCATCCCCACCAGAACGCGATGCGCCTGGATCGCCGCTTTCGCTTTGGGTGGCACCGTGTCCAGATAAGCCTGCTCTTTGTTCCGGGCATTGAAATCGAGCACGGGAAACAGCAATGACCGCAACTGCTGCACTGTCATCTCCGGCACATGTTTGTCGAAATAGAGGTCCACGAATGTACCGTGAGGATTGGATTGCGACTCGTCCCCGCCAGTAACCGGCGTACCGTACGCCCCGGTGACCTCCACGCGCTGATACCATTTTTTCCGACGCACCGGACCACCATTAATTTCGAAATGAATGTGGTCATCCTTGATATGCACAAAGGAGATGTGCGCCGGATCGCCGGGTTTCACCGCTGGCCCCCAAATGGTGAGCGCCTGCCGCAATTCGTCGCCGTTCGGCGTGATCACACCGTCCTTCAGTAACAGTCCTTTCGTGCCCATGGGAAAAGCCGTCCGCGCATACACCAGCTGGGTTTCAAAGTCACGGATGATCTGAAAGCGGGTTTCTTTGCTGATGCGGGGCGCGTTGGAAGGAATCGGCGGAACCTCAGGCACAGGCGTCTGGGTGCTCGCCGGTTGGGAAGTCAACTGGGGCGCCGATGCAGGGGCCGCCTTCCGCAGTTGCCCCGGATCGCCGGCTTGAGCGTATCCAGGAATCGAGGTGAAACAGAAAGGGGACAGCCAGACAAGAAGAGCTATAGTTCGCAAGCGCAGCATGGAATACCCCTGGGCGCGGGCTCCATTATAAGCGATGTGGCAAGCGGAGCGCAGCTTCGCGGCCAGTTTAGGTTGGAGGGGACGGTCTTACACGCTCTCTGGCCCACGCCTCTTGTGTTGCTGGCATTTGGTCATGATCGCGGAGCGAAGGCGAGAACGAAGGTCTTCGGGCAATTCGTAAAGCTGCGAGTCGCGATAGATCTCGATGGTCTTTTTTGTGGTGTCACAAACCACATAGCAGTTGTGGCACCAGGAAAGATGATTCTCCAACTCGACTTTTGTAGGTCCGTCGAGGACGCCGTCCAAATAATTGGTCAGCTCGTGCAAAAATTCAGAGCATTTCACTGTTCGCCATCTCCACTCTCGCGTTTCTGGAAGAACCGGCCGAGGCGCTCACGAAGCTGCAGGCGTGCCCGCAACAGCCGCGACTTCACCGCGGGGACGCTCAACTCCAGCGCTGCCGCGGTCTCCTCGGTCGAAAGCCCTTCCACATCCCTCAGTACAAACACGGTCCTAAAGCCAGGGGGCAGGCCCTGGATCGTCTTGCTCAAAATCTCCCGCAACTCCGCCTGGTTGTACTGCTGCTCAGGATTCGGAGTCCAATCCGCGATCTCACGCGGAAGAGAATCATCTTCCGTCTTGATGTCTTCGTCGAGTGAGACCGTACGTTCGGGCTTCCTGCGGCGCAACTTCATCAACGCTTCGTTGACGGCGATGCGCACCAGCCAGGTATAAAACTTCGACTGCTCCTGAAACTTCGCCAGGTTGCCGTACGCCTTCAGGAACGCTTCCTGCACCACATCTTCCGCATCCTCGCGGTTTTGCGTGATGTGCTGCGCAATCCGAAAGACGTTGCGGTCATAGCGACGAACCAGTTCTTCAAAAGCTGAGTCGTCGCCCCGCTTGGCGGCCTGTACCAGGGTCAGCTCATCACTGACAGGCCCTTCTAATTTGTTTTGGATGGCTCCCATTCTCTTGGCGATGCAGTATTTTGCGGTTCCAACCGCGAACTCAAAAAGTAAGCTGTTATTCTACTTGGTAACCGAAGTGTTTGCCCAATCGCTTTCCGGTTTCAGCCGGGACGAGATTTGCGATAGAGTCGAGGATTGGGAAGGTACGCGGTCGAACACGTCCTTGCGTACTCTGGGGCGCTCTCACAAGTGCCGTATAATCAGCACTTAGGGCTCGGCTCAGACGAGCGTTACCAGCGGTGCGCGATTCGCGAAGGGGCACGGTTCTCTAGGCATGGCGGAGCGGAAAGAAAAACACAACGGGAGCGAGCAGAGCGAGGTCCGGCAGATAGTCGAGCATGCCGTGGCACAAGCCCTGCAGGCACAGATGCCGCAACTGCAATCGCAGATTGTGCAGCAGGTGATGGAAGCGCTGCCGGCAAAGGCGAGCGAGGGATCCGCTGCGGCGCACTCTCTCTCCGCCGCTGATTCCAGTGCTCTGGTTCACGCCGTCGCCAACATTCATGCAGGCTCGACCCAGAAGGAAATTTTGCGAGCCCTGCTCGACACCGGCAGCTCGCACTGTGCACGCATCGCACTGTTCGTAGTAAAAGCAGGAGCCGCGTCAGGATGGCAATCCCGCGGTTTCGGCGACGACGAAGTGGTCAAGGATTTCGCCCTCGATCTCAGCGCTGGTCCGGTAGCCCACACCTATCAGAATCGGGTCGCAACGCCGGGTAACATCGCGGAGATGGGGCGGAAATTTGTGAAAGAGTTCGGCGCCCCGGCCAACGAGCAAGTGCTGGTGTTGCCATTAGCGCTTAAGGACAAAGTGGCTGCGCTGGTTTACGCCGATGGAGGCGACAGCGGCAAGTTGGACGCGGACGCTCTGGAATTGCTGGTGGTCGCAACCAGCGCATGGCTGGAAGTCACTTCGCTCCGCAAGCAGGTGGCAGCTAGAGAAGACGGGGAGATGGTGGGCCGGATTGAGAGCCCGCCGGTGCAAACTGTTTCTTCGTTCTCGGACCCCTTTGCAGCCCACGCGCCCAAGCATGTACCGGCCAATCCGGTTGAGCCCGAACCCGCAGCCGAGGTGGTGGAAGTGGCTTCGGCCCGCGGGGCGAGCGCAGCCGCACCGGCCGCGGCCACCGATCCTCTGGCTGGACTGTCGCCCGAAGATGCCGACGTCCATCGCAAAGCGCAACGCTTCGCGCGCTTGCTGGTGGATGAAATCAAACTCTACAACCAGGCGAAGGTGGCGGAGGGCCGCCGCAACAAGGATTTGTACGACCGGCTCAAAGAGGATATCGACAAGAGCCGTGGCACGTTTCAGAAACGGTACGGCAACACGGCAGCCGCCAGCGCGGACTATTTTCAGAGCGAGTTGCTGCGCAGCTTAGCCGAAGACGACATTTCCATCATGGGTTCAAATTTCCGCCGCTAGAGTTGCGGCAGGATTCTGGCAGTAACGTGTCTCCGCGAAAAATAAGCGCAGTGCAAATGGGTTCGAAGTGGTCGCTGCTCGCAGCCGTAATTTTCTGCGGCTTCTTTGTTCTGCCTTCGCTGGAGGCAGCGTTGCAGCAATCCGCGGCCAGTTCCGCTCCAACCCAGACGGACTCGTCGCCGCCGAAGCCCCCTGCTCCTGGTGCCGCGAGCAGCCGCAAAACCGCGCAACCAAGCAAGGCCCCAGCCAACCAAACACTTCCCGTCAAGAAGCCGGGAAACAGCGCTGTTAGACCCCACCCCGCCACTACCCGAAACCGGCGGCCTATCTCACCGCGAGTCCGGCGCATGCGGCAGGCCTTCGTGGCTTCGGCCAGCTTGCGCCCCATGGCACAACAGCTTCTGCAGGATCGCTCTCTTCCAGCGTACGCCGGGGTTGAAGCCTATGCTCGAGTCCACGCCAATGAAGATGCGGGAGCTCTGGCCTGGCTCGTCATCGGCTACGCGCATGTGCTGGATCGAGAGTACGCCAAGGCCATCGACCCACTGAATCGTGCCCGGGTCCATGCCGGAGATCTGGGCGACTATGTCGATTACTACCTCGGGACGTCCTACCTGCAGACCGGGCGCACGGCCGAGGCCCTGGCAACTCTAACCGACTTTTCGAAAACACATCAGGATTCTCTACTGGTACGTGACGCCCACGTCAGTTATGCGGGCGTGCTTCTGGCAGAAGGACAAGCTGCGGAAGCAGCAACTCTGCTGGAACAGGACCGGACGCCGGTGCGCTCCGACGTGGAACTTGCGCTGGGACGGGCCTACGCCGTGGCGGGCCAGACCGTGAAGGCCGCTGATATATTCGCGAATATTTATTACACCATGCCGGCCAGCGCCGACGCCGATGCGGCGTATGCCGAACTGAGGAAGTTGCCGTCCGTGCCGCCTCCGACTGCCATTCAGCTCAAAACTCGGGCCGACGGATTGATGAGCCGCAAGCGTTACGCCGACGCTGCGGATGAATATCGGGCTCTGGTCAGCGAGATTAGCCCCAATTCCAATAGCACTGAGCGGGCCGCAATACAACTTGCCCTCGCCGACGCGCTTCATCGTGGCGGCAAGAACCATGACGCCAAACTTGTCCTCGCTTTGGTCGGTGGCGAGGGCGGCGAAATAAACGCGCATCGCCTGTATCTGCTGGGTCAAGTTGACTTCGCCACCAACGACAACGACGCTTTTTACCGCACCGTCGATGAACTGCGCCTGGCGGCTCCGACGAGTCCATGGCTGGAGCAGGCGCTGCTCTCCGCCGCGAATCTGCATCTTGTGCATCACGAGTATGACCAGGCCCTCGACGCGTTTCGCGAGGCACAGGAGCGCTTTCCTAACGGCCCGCGCGCTTCCTATGTGCATTGGAAGGCAGCCTGGCTCACCCTGCGGCAGGGACGCAATGCCGAAGCTGAGAAAGCTTTTGAGGAACAGATTGCGTTGTATTCCTCTGGCTCGGAAACCCCTGCGGCTTTGTATTGGCGAGCCCGTCTGGCCGAAGAAGACAACCAGCCCCTCATGGCCCGGGCGTTTTACCAGAAGCTTTCGGATCGCTATCGCAACTTCTACTATGCCGAGCTGGGACGGCAAAGGTTAAAGCATCTGCCCACAGCGACGGGCGATGCCACGACAAAATACGCCTTGCTCGATCGCGTCCCGCCGCTCGACAACAGCGGCAAAGTAGCGGACTCCGAACCGCCATCCGATGAGTTGCACGTCCAAAAGGCGGAACTCCTCGGAAATGGTGGCCTGGTCGATTTTGCCGTGCGCGAATTGCAGGCCGCCGCCGCAGCCGATGGCGGTAGTTGGGGCCCGGCGGAAACCGCACAGCTTTACGACGAGACCGGACACTACGACCAAGCGATTGAGGTCATGAAACATTCCGCGCCGAATTATTTCGCCCTCGACATTCCTGACCTGCCACGGAAGTACTGGGAGGCGCTGTTCCCCAGAGCCTACTGGAGCGACCTTAAACACTCTTCCGCAGCGAATGGGCTGGATCCCTATCTGGTGGCCTCGCTCATCCGGCAGGAGTCGGAGTTCAATCCCAACGCAGTTTCTCGCGCCAATGCGGTTGGGCTAATGCAGTTGTTGCCGAAGACCGGCAAAGCCGTGGCCCGGCAAGAAAAGATGAAGCGCTACACCGCCAGCCAGTTGTACACTCCCGCGGTGAACCTGCAATTGGGCACACGCTATTTCCGCGGCATGGTCGACAAGTTCGGCGGATCGTTCGAATACGCCCTCGCCGCTTATAACGCGGGCTCAGACCGCGTCGAAGACTGGCTGAGCCAGGGCAAGTATCGCGACCCCCAGGAGTTCGTCGAATCGATTCCCTTCACCGAGACCCGCGAGTACGTAGAGGCGATATTGCGCAACGCCAGCGTGTACAAACAGCTGTATGGGGCTCCGTAGGATCAAGTTCCAGAAGACCTTCCGCTACCTCATTAGCGATTCGCGGGCGCGCTAACCCGCTGTTTTCTCAACCAAGCCTCTTGTCGACGAAGTGAATAGACTTCGCGCTGCCCATTTCAGAATCCTCCAGCCCACTGCGGCGCCGAACAGGACCGTGAACAGCCATAGCAGGATCGTCGGCAGATAGAACACAAACGCCGTCATCGAGACAGCGTAATCGCCGAGGCCTTCGAGACCTTCGCGGGCGGCGACTTTCAGCTGATACAGCGGACGCCAATTGAGACCGAAGACTCGAGCATCGGCTTCGGAGTGCAGGTTGATGTTAATGGCCACGTTTTCAACTTGCTTCGAGAGCGTCTCGAATTCTGCCTGCTTCTCCTCGATCGTGCCGCGGACTTCGTCCAGCTTCTGGCTGACTTCGAGCGTGTCCTCCACGGTCGCAGCCTTACGCAAGATCCCGAGATACTGCTGTTCCTGAGCCCGCAGGTTGCGCAAGCGGGCTCGGTCGTCGACGTATTGTCTCGTAACGTCCTGAGCCTCGATGCTTTCGTTCTCCACGCGAAGGCCTAATTTGTGGATTGCAGCTTGGACTTCGTCGAACTTTGGCGTGGGCACGCGGATGCTGAGGAAGGCGCTGGTGGCGTCGGCGCCGCCGTTGACATTAGAGGATGCTAGGAATCCGCCCGCGCTTTGGGCGATCTGAACGATCCTCTCGGTGCTTTCTGCCGGAGCCTTGACGATAAGATCGAGGGCTGCCGTCTTGGCGAGTTTCCGGTCCTCGGAAGCGCTTTCCTGCTTGTCGCTATCTCCTCGTGAAAATGTCGCCAGAGAGGCGGGTGCGACGGCGACCCGATCACCGGGAACACCGCCAACAACACCCTTCTGAAGGTAGGTTTCGCGCCTGGAATGCGGAAGAAGCGAGGTTTGCCTCCAGAACGCGAGTGGCTCCCAACCCACACTTCCGCTTACGGCAGCGAGCCCGGTTGCCCTCTGCGAGGCAATGCCTCTGGCCCGCTCACGGGGTTGAATGACTCCCAAGTAGAGCGCCACCACTCCGGCCATGATAAGCCAGCCTGCTTTCAGAACCTTTCTACTCTTGGCCGAAAACACTCCGCAGCGGATGACCATGAGGCCTCCTCCATGAAGGAGTAGACACGCGCGGAGATGCGGTTGTTCCCGCGTCGCCTCGACGGTCGGGTGGCCGTTGAACGCCTCTCAGCATTGAAAAGACTTCGGAATTCAGGTCGGCTGAGAATCCTGGTGAGCACTCGACTTGTGAAACAGAATTTCCAGCACCAGTAACCCCGCCCCGACAACAATCGCGCTATCCGCCAGATTAAACACCGGCCACTGATATCGCTTCGCGTAAAAGAGCAGAAAGTCGACCACGCGCCCGCGGGCTAGGCGATCCCAGAGATTCCCAACGGCCCCTCCCATAATCAGCGACAAGCCAATGCCCGTGGCGACGTGAGCATGATGATTTCTCCAGAGCAGAACCGAAACCACCAGCAACGCGATCGCAGAAAACACGATCAGCATGGCCGTTTTCCAGTGCGCGTTGGAGTCGGCGAACAGGCTGAAAGCCGCGCCAGTGTTCTCGGTGTGGGTCAGGCTAAAAAACCCTGGTATGACTGGGATATGAGAATAAAGCGAGATACGCTTCGCCACGATGTGCTTCGTCCAGCGGTCAAGCAGGACAACGACGAGAGCGATCAGGAGATAAAAGGCGCGCGCGGAGTTCTTGGTCATCCGAAGTCTTGGCCTGAGTAGTCTAGTCCCGGAGACATCTTAACCTGTTTGCGGTTTCGATTCTTTTCTCCAAAATCTTTCATTTTCGTCTATGCCGTTCAAGGGCTCGCCATGTATTCTGATGCCGCCTTGGGCCGGACTGCGCGCCGTGAAGCGCGAGCGCGGGCCTGTCCCGGGTTGTTTTAATTTCTATGGCGGCGAAATGCGCGCATGAAGTTTTGGAAACGTTACCGAGGCCGGACCCTGTTGTTCCTCGCCGTAGTCGGGCCGGGGATCATCACGGCGAACGTCGACAACGACGCCGGCGGCATCCTGACCTACTCGCAGGCCGGGGCACAATACGGATTCCTCCTGTTGTGGACCATGATCCCGATCACGCTGGCCCTGATCGTGGTACAGGAGATGAGCGCTCGCATGGGCGCGGTCACCGGCAAGGGACTGAGCGACCTGATCCGTGAAGAGTTCGGGCTTCGCATCACCTTTCTGATGATGCTGGGCATTCTGATTACTAACTTCGGCAACGTGGTCACGGAGTTTATCGGTATCGCCACCAGCTTGGAATTGTTCGGGCTCTCGCGCTATGTGACCGTGCCGGTTTGCGGCGTGATCGTTTGGCTGATCGTGGTCAAAGGCCAATACAAGAGTGTGGAGAAGGTCTTCCTCGCCGCGTCGTTCTTCTATATCACTTACATCTTCGCCGGAGCTCTGGCGCATCCGGCTTGGAAGGTCGCAACCGTCGCGACCTTCAAGCCGCCCGAGTGGGCTAAGTTCCGCGAACAGGCGTATTTGTACATGGTGATTGGCGTGGTCGGGACCACGATTGCGCCTTGGATGCAGTTTTATCTTCAGTCCTCGATCGTGGAAAAGGGCGTGACCCGGCGCGGGCTCAAAGCTTCGCGTTGGGACGTCATCGCGGGCTGCATTTTTACCGATGTGGTCGCCTGGTTCATCATCGTGGCATGCGCCGCAACCTTGTATGTTCACGGCTACCGCGATATCAAGTATGCGGCCGATGCCGCCCAGGCTCTCAAGCCTTTGGCCAACCAGTACGCTTATATCCTGTTTGCCGTGGGGCTGTTCAACGCCTCCCTATTTGCCGCATCGATTCTGCCGCTTTCCACGGCCTACACCGTGTGCGAAGGCATGGGCTTTGAATCCGGTGTGGACAAGAAGTTCAGCGAGGCTCCGTTTTTCTACTGGCTCTACACGCTGTTGATCGTCGCCGGCGGCGCTGTGCTTCTCATACCCGGCCTGCCGTTGGTCAAGATCGCTGTATTGTCGCAAGTGGTAAACGGCGTAGTGCTGCCTTTCGTGCTGATCTTCATGCTGTTGCTGATCAACAAGAAAGAGTTAATGGGGGAGTACGTGAACACGCGCTTGTTCAACGCCGTGGCCTGGCTGACCACGGTCATAATGGTTGGACTGACGATTGCGTGGTTCTGGACGTTGAGAGGCGGCGGTTAGCGCGAGTCCCCGAGTAGCCTGATCTGGCGTCGCTCGGTCAGAGAAGTTTTCCAGCCGCCAAATCCTTCACCAGGGAAGCATCTGCCTCAAGAAAATCATACGATCCCAGATCCTTGGGGGCCGACCACTGCAGATCGCGGAAGATACGATTCTCGATTTCGCCATCGTATTCGCGAACGATGAAGAATCGCAGCTCCACCATGGCTCCGTTGGGGTAGGTATGCTGCAGGCGGGCGATCTCGTCGCCGATCTTGGCGTGGATTCCTAATTCCTCTTCCAACTCGCGGCGCAGGGCGTGGCGA
>Ga0307476_10000307_pt1 | contig 42482 bp, 60 predicted proteins | sample atmos_gasesECM2C_2_FD_203314 | JGI IMG/M metagenome (GOLD analysis project Ga0307476, IMG submission 203314) | Hardwood forest soil microbial communities from Morgan-Monroe State Forest, Indiana, United States - atmos_gasesECM2C_05 | ecosystem: Environmental > Terrestrial > Soil > Temperate... | reverse complement strand
GGGAATGGATCCGGCGCCCGTGGCGACGCCCGAGCCGCTGAGCCAGCCTGGTTATACTTCCGGGCCCGGCGTCGACTCGCGCTTACTCGCGCCGAATTCCTGAGCACGACGCCGCGCGAGCTCGACCAGTTCTTCGCCGCCGATGCCGACGTTGCGCGCGATCGCCTGCTGCCGGCCGCGATGATCTGTTCGGTCGTAGCCAACTGCCACCGCGACGAAGAGAAGCGCGCTGAGCCGTTCACCCCCGCCGACTTCCTGCCCGGTGCCTCCACCGAAGAAGACGACATGCGCGAATTCGCCGAGGCCGTCATGCGCGGTGAGAAGTTCGAGGTGGATCCGGAGCAGGTCGCTGCCTTCCGCCGCGCAATGCTCACCAGCTTCAAGAACGTGAGGCCCGCCTCCGCGTGAGGATTGTCGAATGAAAGACATCAACGGCCACGAGCTGCGCGAGGGCGCCGCGGCCCTGCTACTCTGCGAGGTCCGCTCGATCGAGCAGCACCAGGTCATCATCCGCATCATGAATTCCGACACCGAGCTGGCCGTGGGCACAAAGCACGACGAGGTCCTGGGCGGCCTGGTCGCCGACAGCGAGCTCACCGCCTTCGATGTGAGCGACGCACACCTGCAGCGCGATCTGGCGATCGATATCGATAACCAGGCTGACGGAGTGAAGACTTGCCGGATGGAGTGAGATGGCAGACGGCATAGCCATCACTGGAGTGCAGGGCCTCGAGGAGCTGCTGCGGCGCCTGGACAGGATCCCACTGGCGCTCTCACGCGACGTTGCACGCGAAGCGCTCGAAGCTGCCGGCGAAGTCATCCAGGCGGCGGCCGAGGCCTCGGCGCCGAAGCGCACCGGCGAGCTCGCCGAAGACATCATCGTCGTCGTAAAAGTTTCCGGCGACCTGGCGTCGAACCGCGTGCTTGTCGGCCCCGGCTATCCGGGCCCCGGCATGAAGATCCGGCTGCGCGGAAAGTACGCCGGCCAGCTCGATCGCACCACGTCGCCCGGAGTCTTCGGCGGATTCGTCGAGCGCGGTCACGGCATGCCCGGCTATAGCTGGGCCTCGCGTTTCGGCAGCGCAAAGCAGCGGCGCCGCACCGGCCGCGAGATCGAGCTCGGCTCGCACGACGTCCCGCCCCATCCCTGGCTCGCGCCGGCGTTCAAGGAATCGCAGGCCGCGGCCGTCGAAGTTCTCGCCGAACACACCAGGGCCGCGCTCGCTCGTATCGACGTCCTGACGTCGTAACAAAATGCCCAACCTCGCCACACTGATGGTCGGCCTTGGCTACGATCTCTCCGCTTTGGAGAAGGGCGCGCCCGAGGCCTTCCGGCTGATCAATACGCAGACTGCCGGCATGTCGGCCGAGATGAAGCGCACCTCGCGCGAGGGCGCGGAATCTTTCCGCCTGATCGACGAAGCGCTCGGCGTCCACGTCTCGCGGCCCCTTACCCGGATCCTGACCCAGGAGTTCCCTGGCTTCGCCAAAGGCCTGCAATCGATCATGGGGATCAGCATCGCCGGCGCCACCGGCCTTGTCGCATTCGAGGGCATCGCGCGGCTGCTCGAGTCGGGCAAGAAACTGCTGGAGGTAACCGGGGCCCTCGAGGGCTGGAAGCAGATGCTCGGCCTGGTGGGCGAGACCGCCGAAGAGGTCGCGAAGGAAATGACCGCGGCCGACACGGTGCTGATCGCCAATCTGAAGCACAAAATCGAGATGCAGGACGCCTACAACCAGCTGGTGCTGGGGCTGAAGGGCGGCGACTTCGAACGCGCGCACCTCGAGCTGATGAAGCAGGAGACGGCCGAGCTGCAGAAGCAGTTCACCGAACAGATGCTGATGATTCAGGCGCGGGCCAGCGAGCCAGGCTGGCGCGGCCTCGCGCAGATTGGAGCCAGCGCCGTCAGCCCCGTCGCCAGCGGCCTGCTGAGTGTCTTCGGCATCAGCCAGGCCAAGGACGAGGAGGTGCAGCAGGTCGCCGCTAATAAGCTCGCCGAGGCCATGAAGCCGCTCTACGAGGCGATCAAAAAGGTCAACGACGAAATCACCAAAGCGCAGTGGAAGATCTTCCGCGACGATGCCGACGCGGCCACGGCCGCGGCCCGTGCCGATATCGCCTACCTGCAGGGCGATCTGAAGCGCTGGAACGAGGCGGCCGACTCCGGCTGGAAGAATTGGATGCACATCAACGAGGAGCTCGAGAAGGCGATCGCGAACCTGCGCGACGTGAGCGGCCTGTCTGAGAGCGCGCAGCGCTTTCAGAAAACCGGCATCACCACGCCCGTCGTGGCCCCAGTGTTCGGCACCGGCGGCGGCACGGCTAACGACCAGCTCGCCGCATTCGCGAAAGACACCGACGCGCAGCAGGCTCTGATCAAGCAAGCCTTCCAGTCGGCCATCACGCCGGCCGAGCAGTATGCCCTCAAGGTGCAGGAGCTGAAGCTGGCCTTCGCCAGCCTTAGCCCTGAGCTGAAGAACACTGCAGCGACCCAGGCGGCATTCAACGCGGAGCTGGCCAAGCTCGGCGCCAGCGCCACCCAGGCCGAGCTTCACCTGCAGGAGCTGACGAAGAAGCTCGACGAGATGCTCGCGCACTCGACATCGGCCAGAGCCGGCGTGCAGGCCTTCTTCCTGCAGCTCGAGGTGAACAGCGCGCAGAACGGCAAGTTCGCCTTCGACCTGCTCAACAGCGGGCTGAAGGGCTTCGAAGACAATCTCACGAAGATGGTGTTCGACGGCAAAGCCAAGTGGAAAGACCTGTTCCGCAGCCTCACCGAGGAAGCATTCAAATTTCTGCTGAACAAAGATATTGCCGGCTTCTTCCAGATGGTGAGCGGCACCGGCGCGGGCAAGAGCCTGGGCCTGGGCAGCCTGGTGCCGAGCCTGACGGGAGGGGGCGGCGCCGGCGGAGCGACCCTGGCGGCAGCTTCTACGACGCTGCAGAGCGGATCCACGCTGCTGCTCAGCGCGGCCACCACGCTGCAGGCCGCGGCCACCACGCTGAGCGGCGGCGCCGCGGGCGGAGTTGCGAACAGCGGCGGCTTTCCTAGTATCGAGAGTCTGATTCCCGGCTTCGCCAGCGGCACCGACGACGCGCCCGGCGGCATGGCATGGGTGGGCGAGCAGGGCCCCGAGTTGCTGAACCTGCCGGCAGGCAGCCAGGTCACACCGTCCTCGTCACTGCGCGCGGGCGGTGGCGACCAGCATTTCTACATCGATGCCAAGGGAGCGGAGATCGGCGTGGAAGAAAAAATTGTGCGCGCGCTGGCCGCGGCGAAACCGCGGTTCATCGGCGAGGCGCTGGCCAACTTCAGCGAGGTGCAGAAGCGTACGGCCGGGCAGCGTTAGTGAGTCGCGTTATAAATTGCCCAGGCCCCGAGCGTGAGCACCAGGGGAAGCCCCAGAAACCAGAGCACGAGTTGCTTCACGATGTACTTCGCATCCGCTGAGACCTGCGTCGCCGGATCGAAGGTCGTCGGCAAAGTCACGGGCCGCGTCGATCCCTCGAATATTACGGAGTCGGCTTTTGTTGCCATGGGTTCACCTCACTCACTGATTCTGTTTGTTCCACAGCGGCTCGGCAGTTCGCGCCGGCCGCCGCTTCTTCCAGTCCTCGAGGATCGCCCTGCAGCCATCTTTCGCGGCTCGAGAGACGGTTCCCTCTTTGTTCGAATAGAGCACGTTCTTATCGCGATCGAGCAGCATCACCTGGCTCACCGCATTCTTGAAAATGCCGTACTCGTCGCCGCGATTCAACAGCAGCGAGTAGTCGATATCGGCGTCTTCCTTCCGCGTGATCGAGATCTCCGGGCACGCCTTCAGAAGGTGACGAGCCAGCTCCATCGTCTGATCGTCGCGGCGCACGTGCTGCGTCTCGTGAGCCGCTTCCGGTTCGCTTCCGTTGCCCTCGATGAAGACGATCGGATGAGCCGGCGCACTCTGAGGGATTGCAGATCCAGCGAGCACCACGACGGCAACGGCGATGACCACGGTGTTCATCAATCGGCAGCATGATGCCACCGGTGGGGCCGCGAGTCAACCACACTAACGAGCCATGGCTTACCAATTCTGCGACGGCTTCGACAACTACTCGACCCTGAGCACGCTCTGGGACCTGGTCAACGGCACCGTGACCCCCAGCACGGCCTACCGGCGGTTCGCGCCGCCCTCGGGGCTGCCCGGCCAGGGAATCAAGTTCGTCACGAACGGCAGCTATCTCAAGAAAAACCTGAGCTCGAACCAGCAGACGCTGATCATCAAGTTCGCGGTGAACTTCCCCAGCCTCGGCAACCCCGGCGCCGGCGGCAATCCATTCCTCAACGCGGAAGATGCCGGCACCTCGCAGTGGACGTTCTGCGTTACCACGGCCGGGGCCCTCGTGCTGCATCAGGGGCTTTTTTCAGCGGTGCAGGCCCAGACCGGTCCAGGGCTGTTCTCTGCCGGCCTGTGGTACGGCCTGGAAGTGGAGGTCACTGTGGCCGCGAGCGGCGGCGGCAGCGCCGTGGTCTGGGTGAACGGCATCCGGGCGATGAACGTCAGCGGAATCAACACCCAGGCCAGTGCCAACGCCTATGCGAACCAGGTGCTGATCGGCGACATCAGCGACGATGGCCTGGTCAACACCATGATGGACGACTTCCGCATCTGGGATAACACCGGCAGCACGCAGAACGCGGCCCTGGGCAACTCCGGGCAGGACAGCCGCATAGTCATAAAGCTGCCGAGCGGTGCCGGCAGCTCCGCGGCGTTCACGCCGAATGGAGCCGCGGCGAACTGGCAGTGCGTCGACGACAATCCGCCGGATGGTGACACGACTTACGTTTCAGGATCCTCGAGCGGGCTGATCGACGATTACGCCATGCCGAGCGCAGGCCTTAGCACGGCCCCGGCGATGGTGGTGGCGCGCAGCATGGTGCGCAAAGATGACGGAGCCACTCGCACGCTCGAGATCGGGGTGAAGAGCGGCAGCAGCTATAGCTATGGCGCAGGCGTCAACCTCGGCTCTAGCTACGCCTTCATCGATTCCTGCATTCCGCTCGACCCGGCGACCAGCGCCGCATGGACCGCGGCCGGTGCCGACGCCGCGCACCACGCCAAACAGGAGACTGCGTAACTTGTGGCTATTCGTGACACGCAGGACGTTCTCATCTTCGAGGTGCCGAGCGTGGGCACCGGCCTGGTGCGCGACACGCAGGACGTCCTCATCTTCGAGCTTCCAATTGAACCCGTGGGCCTGAACTATCCACTTACGCCGCCGGCGATCGCGGGCATCGGCCCGCAGGATTTCACGCTGAGCATGCAGAACGTCGTCGGCGAAGCTGTGTCGCCCTTCACCCTGAGCGACCAGGAGCAGCAGTGGCCGGGGCAAATGTTCACGATCGAAGCCAACCTGCCGCCCATGCCATACGCCGAGGCCGAGCAGTGGATCGCATTCCTCGGAGCGATGTTCGGCAAGTTTGGCACTTTCCTGATGGGCGATTACAACCGGCCGACGCCGCAAGGCCCCATGAGTGGCAGCCCGGTGGTGAATGGCTCGAACCTGAGCGGCTCGAACCAGCTGCTGGTTCGCACCACCGCGCTGAGCGTGGGCGACTGGGCGTTTGCCGGCGATTACCTTCAGGTGACGGCCTCTGGCGGCCAGCAACGGCTTCACAAAATCCTGCAGAACGCGAGCACCGACCCTTCGGGGGACGTGACGCTCGAGATCTTCCCGAACCTCCGCGAGTCGCTTGTCGACGGCACCGCGATCGTCACCGCGAACTGCGCCGGCACTTTCCGCTTGCAGCAAAACACGGCCACGTGGAAAATCGATCGCAACCGCATGTACACGATCAGCTTCAAGGCGAGAGAGGCGCTGCTGCCATGAGCGCGAACCTCCCGGCGGTCCCACCCTACGCAGTTTCAGTGTGGACTGCTCAGGAAGAAGCCGCCGGCCGCGCGGCCTGGGAAGCCTTCTGCGAGAGCGTGCGGCCGTGGGCGCCGACGAACCTCGCTATGTACGCGCGATGGGAAGTTCAATCGCAGCAGATCAAACGGGCCTGGATCGCCGCCGCCAAAGCCGCGCGCGCAAGTTAGCCGCAGCCCGAAGTCCGGAAGCCCGAAGCCGCTTTTTCTTTCATGCCCCGCTCCCTCAGCCCCACATTCCTGGCGCAGCTCGCATCGTCGGGTGCGTGCGCCCCGGTGCTGTTCTGCGTGCTGGCCTTTAACGATCACACGCTCTACCTGTGGGGCGGCGTCGGTAGCCTCACGCCCGCGGGCCCGGCCTACAGCGCCAGCTCGACCTTCCCGTATGGGCAGACCTTCACCGGGCTCGGCTGGCTGGCGAAGGTCTCGACGATTCCGCAGACCACCAAGGTGCAGGCCCAGGGCGTCACGCTGTCGCTTTCCGGCATCCCGAGCAGCCTGGTCAGCGAGACGATCGGCCAGGTTCGCATCTGGGGCACCGCGCAGATCTTTCTCGGGTTCTTCAATTCTTCGGGCGCGCTGATCGCTGACCCGATCCAGCTGTTTGCCGGCGAGCTCGACGTGCCCTCGCTCACCGATTCGGGCGAGACCTGCGCCATCTCGATCACTGCCGAGAATCCGCTGCTGCGGCTGAATGAAGCGCCCGATCGGCGCTTCGACGATGCGGACCAGCAGATCTACGCTCCGGGCGACCTGGGCATGAGCTTCGTCGGCGCGCTCGGCAACCTCACGCTGTTCTGGCCGTCTCCATACGCCTCCGGCAGCCCCTGGCCGATCAGCATGGCCGTGCTGCTCGCGAACCCGGACGTCGGCGTGGGCGGCAATGTGCAGGTCTCAGCGCAGATCAATTACTCCGATGGCTCGTTCTACAAACAGCCTGGCGGCATCAGCGGCGGCGGCGGCTCGCCTTTCCCCTTCACTCTGTATCTGGCCTCGAGCAACCCTGAAATTGCCATCATCAACAGCAGCTTCCAGGCGGTAGGCGTTTCGCCGGGCAAGTGCAGCATCATGGCGCGCGTGACCTATCCGCTACCTTTCCCGAGCAGCGCGCCGGGCGGCCAGTACCGCGCCTCGGCGGCGCTGTTTGTGCATTCATGACGATGCAACGATTTCCCGACTGGCCCCGCCGGCTGCACCTGCTGGTCGAGAGCTCGAAGGCCGTCACCTTCGACTGGGGCCGCTACAACTGCGGGCTGTTCGTCGCGCGCTGGATCCGCGAGTGCACCGGCGTCGATCTCAGCGCGCCCTACGTGGGCAAGTGCAGCGACGAAGCCTCGGCGGAAGCGCTGTTTCTGAACGGGCATCAGGATCTCGGCAGCTTCGCCGCGGCGATCGCTGCCGCGAACGGAATGCCGGAAGTCGCGCCGACGTTGGCGCGGCGCGGCGACGTCGTGTGGGTCGACAACCTCACCACCTATGGCGCGCTGGGCGTAGTGAACCTCGACGCGCGGTTCGCCGTCTGCATGTCGGAGCAGGGCACGAAGCGCGTGCACCTGCAGCGCTGGCGCCGCGCCTGGCGCGTGGGCTAAGAAGCAATGTCGAAAACCGTCGAAGAACTCGGGCTGATCGTCGGAGGCCTGGCTCTGGCTGTGCTGGCCGGCCCCGTGGGCATCATCGCCATGCAGGGCAACGTGGCCATGTTCAACGCCATGGTCGGCATTGGGCTCACCACGGCGTTGACGGGCGTGGGCATCGCGCTCCGGCAAACTCAGACGCCGGTGGGCGCAGCGAACACTCTCAATTTCAACAATGGCCCCTCGCCGCGGCGCGTCATCTACGGGCAATTCCAGACGGCCGGCGTGCTCACCTATGCGAGCTTCCCGGCGGCCGCGAACCAGGTCACCACCAACCAGTACCTTCATCTCGTCTACACGCTCACCGGCCACGAGATCACCAGCTTCGACGCCGTGATCATCAACGGCACCATCTACAACTTCGGCACCGATCTGGTTTATGACCCGATGTCGAGCGACACGCTGTGGCACCTGTATCCGGCCTCAACGGACTACGATTTTTACTGGCAGCACGTGTTCTTCGAGTGCGATTTTGGCCGCGAGAACAACGTCTCGCAGCCCTTCCCGAGCCTGGCCGGGGGCGACTCCACGTGGAGTTCGGCCTGCCTGCAGCGCGGCTGCGCCAAGGTGCACGTGATCCTGCGCTACGACTCCAACCAGAGCGCACTGTTCCAGAACGGGCAGCTCCCCAACATCCAGTTCCTGGTGACCGGAAAAAAGATCGTCGACCCGCGCGTCACGATCGCCTGGCAGCCTTCCGCGGGCTATGTGGAATTCAACTACATCGTCGACGGCCGCGGCGCGATCTGGGTGCAGCAGAACTCGAGTGGCACCTCGGGCATTGCCAGCGCTCGGCCGAATTTTGAGGGCGCCTCGAGCTTTCCGGCCACGCTCAGCGACAACACCTGCAGCTGGACGACTTACGGATTCACCCAGGGCACCGCTTCGGCCGGCCTTGACTCGAACCCGCAGGGCCACCTGGTGAACAACCGCCTGATGAACGACGCCTGGGCGCCGGGCGAGACCTATGGCCAGCACGACATCATCGAGGCGCCGTTCGGCTACCTGCAGCAGCAGACCTCGGCGAGCGGCACGACGGGCTCGAGCTTTCCGGCATTCGCCACGGCGGTGGGGTCGACGACGACGGATGGATCCACGACCTGGACGTGCCTGGGCCGCTCGTGGCACGCCCTCAATCCATCGAACTCGGCGCTGGTGGTGAATGATTATTTGCAGGACACCGACGCAGGCCTGGGCGCGGCCGCGAGCACGATCGACGAAAGCTCAGTAATCGCCGCGGCGAATATTTGCGAAGAGACCGCCACGATCATCTGGAACGCCGACAACACCGTCGTCTTCGAGAACCTGTACAGCTGCAACGGCATGTTCGATCACTCCTCGACGCGCGGCGACGTGCTGACGGCGCTGTGCGGCTCGATGGCCGGCTGGGCCGTGCCGCCCGGCGATCTCTGGCACGTGTTCGCCGGCGCCTACTATGCGCCGCTGGTCACGCTGGAAGATACCGACATGCGCGGCCCCATCAAGGGCGACTTCCGGCTCTCGGCCCGCGACGCTCTCAACACCGTGGCCTCGACCTTCGTGCCGGCATTTCTGCCGACCAACCCCGGGGGCGCCACGTCGCTCACGCAGGTGCCCGGCATCTGGCAGGCGCAGAGCGCTCCGGAGTACCAGGCCAACGGCCTCGCCGGCAAGCCCAATTACCTCGCCAATGAAGACGGTGGCCAGATCCTGCGCACCAAGCTGCAGCTCGACTTCACCACGTCGCTGTGGACGGCGCAGCGGCTCGAGAAGATCGCAATGATGCGCACGCGCTTCCAGCAGACGCTGACGCTGCCCTGCAAGATCACCGCGCTGCAGCTCGAGGCCGGCGACACGTTCAGCTTCACCCACTCGCGCTGGGGAATTCTGGCGCAGGTGTTCGAGGCGCAGCAGGTCTCGGTGACGTTCGATTCCGGCGGTGACGCGAGCAAAGACGACACGCCGGTGCTGGGCGTCGACGTCGTCGCGCGCCAGGTGGATCCGTCGATCTATGAATTCCAGGGGCCGCTGAGCGCGAGCGATTATGGCGAGTACTCGCCCTACGGCATCACCGGCGTGATGACGGGGGTGGAGTGATGGAGCTGATCCCAAAAGGCGCTTATGACTCGCCGGGCCCCTGCTGGATCCCGCGCGAGGGCGCGAAGCCGCTGATCAAATGCAAGTGCGGAAAGATCACCGGAATCGGTCTTCACCACGTGCACGCTGACGGAACGGTCACGGCTTCGTTCTTCCATTCCCAGGCATCGAGCTTCGTCCATGAGGGAAAAACCTACACGCACGAGCCGGGGTGTGGCTGGCACGTTTGGCTAAAGCTGAGCGACTACACTCTCGGCGATTTTCCGGGGGAACCATGAACGACCGAAGGGGTGGAGTGAACACTTATGCCGCGCGATCGGCGGCGACTGCCTCGAAGCGCGCGAGGGCGAAGCCGATCTCGATGCGGGCGCCAGGGCGCACCACGCAGAACTCGTGCTCGCCTTCGTGAAAGTCGCGGGCCACGCAGTAGGGAAAGGGACACTTCTCGCTGACGCGGGGAAGCGGCCGCAAAGGATCGGTCACGGTGAAGACGGCGAGAGGATAGGCAGCGCTGCCGCCGAGCCGGCCGCGTATCTCGTAAAGCTCGCCAATGAATTCTCCGGTCCAGTAACCACGCACGCGATAGCGCTGGCCGACGTGAAGCGCTTGGGGGCTGACCGTCATGGGGCCAGAGTCTAGCGCGGCCCCGCAAATTCCGTAAAGGGTAACCAGAAATGAACGATCTACAACGACAATTCGTCTCGCTAGCCGCGGCCGAGGCGCTGAAGGCGAGCCATCCCTTCCCGGTGATGGCCGCATGCGAAGCCGCACTCGAGTCGACCTGGGGCCATAGCCAGCTGGCGCTCGAAGACAACAATCTTTTTGGGATGAAGCAGCACGCGCACGAGATCTACGGCACCATCACGCTGCCGACGCGCGAGTGCCTCGACGGCAAGTGGGTCGTGTGTAGCGCGAACTGGGTGAAGTACCCGGACTGGCGCTCCTGCTTCGCCGATCGCCTGGCCACGCTCGAGCGGCTCTCGAACGTCTACCGGCATTACGCGGCCGCGCTGAAGGCCACCGACGCGCGCACGTTCGTCACCGAGGTCTCGAAGACCTGGTCGACGGATCCCAACCGAGCTCTGAAGGTTCTGGGGGTTTACGAGGAATATCTTTACTCGCCAAATTCAGGAGGAAAAACATCATGACGCGAAGCTGGAGAACCACCGTCCTGGGCGTGCTCACCATCATCGGCACGCTCACGGCCGGCGCCGTACAACTGCTGAACGGGCACCAGCCCGATCTGCCCACCACGATCGCTGGAGTGACGGCCGGGCTCGGCCTGCTCCACGCGGCCGACAACAGCGAACTGCCTCCGAAACCGAAGGCCTAAATGGATCCCTTCCAGGCAGGCGTTAATTTTCTGCTCGGCCGGCTGAAGCAATCTGCCACCGCGCAGTGGTTCAAGTTCCTGTTCGAGCTGGGCTTCTCCGCGGTGGTGTCGTTTCTGTTTGCGTGCGGCACGCTGCTGTTCGGCCGCGCGCCGGCGGGAGTCGCGATCGGCTTTGGCATGATCTGGTCCGCCATGGCGATGACCTACCTGTTCCGCCGCGAAACGTCGCGGCTCACCAAGGGCATGCTGGTGGCGCTGCCCGGCGACGAGGCCGCCAAGGAACTCGCCGCAGGATTTCAAACGATCGAAAAACCCGATGGAAAAAACGAGGAGAAAAAATCATGAGCACCACACCCGCCCAGAAACCGAGCACTGAGAAGAAAATCGTCAGCTTCCTGGAACATGTTGGCCAGGACATCGAAAAGGGCTTTGCTAAAGCCGCGCCCATCGTGCAGGACGCGGAACCTTACGTCAGCCTGGCATTCCCCGGCTTCGGTCCGCTGTTTGCTTCGACCGCGAACGAGGTGATCTCGACCGAACAGAAATTTGCGGCGATCGGCCAGCAGAGCGGCACCGGCCCACAGAAGCTTTCGAGCGTTCTCAGCGTGATCGAGCCGGTGGCGCAGCAACTGCTCACCGCGGCCAAGCTGCCGAGCGATGAGGCCACGATCACCAAATGGATCAACGGCGTCGTCGCACTGCTGAACGGGATCCCCGCGCCAGCTCCCGCGGCCTGAGCAGTTTCCGCGGAAGTAACCTACACGCGGATCCGATCGGCCGCTTAGCATCACGCGCATGACCACCCAGCCTGCAAAACCAACGCCCGAGCTGGTCGACGACGTGGCGAAGGAATATATCGCCATCCAGGAAGACCTGCTGCAGAAGCAGCTCGCGCTCACGAAAGAAACTGAGCCGGCCCGGGCCCGGCTCGAGGAGCTCGGCAAACAGCTCCTAGCCTGGTGCGTCGACTTCGGCTCGGCGCACGAGAAAAAATCGAAGCTGCTGGTGGGCCTGAGCTTTGAGGTGATGACGACGGTCTCGGCCAGCAGCTCGCTCGACCAGGCCGCGGTCGAGCTGTTCATGAAGGCCTGCAAGGCCGCGGGGAAGACGCGAGTCTTTGGGAAGATCTTCGAGCGGATCTCCTACTGGCGCACGCGGCCCGAGGCCGATCAGATCGCCCGCGGCACCGGCGTGCTCACGCCGGCGCTGATGGTGAAGCTGGTGAAGTGCAGCGTCGTCACCACCAGCGCGCCGCGCCTGGCGAAGGTGCGGCCGCGCAAGGGAACGGAGTCGGCTAAGGCCAGCTGATGGGCATCGGCAATCACTTCGTCACCTGCGACATTTGCGGCGGCCACGGGCACAAGGCGCAGAGCTGCGGACTGCGGGCACTCGAGGAGCGCAAGGATCCGTTCGGCGAAGCGCTGCGCCGGCAGGGGTATCGAGATCGGCAACTGGCCGCCGCGCAACGGAAGGCGGCGAGCATGCCATTGCAAAGCTCGCGCACCATCGGCGTGTGAACCTATGAGTTTTCAAGTGCTTACGGCGCTAAAGAGCTATTGCACCAAGGCTGAGGCATGAGAAGATCGGCGCAACAGTACTTTCCCACCAGCGAGGGCGGTTTTGGGTGGGTAAGAAGGGCCCACTCAGAAGCCGTCCTCGCCCCGCGGGAAACACCGATGCCCGAGCGTGCAGGTCTCGCCTCGCGGCCGTCTCAGCCATTCTGATCACGAGTGTTTGGTTGACCACTGGCGCCCCGCTGGTTGCTCTCGCGAGCCGACCGGCGGGGCGCTCTCCCTTTTGGGGCCGTAAGATTTTTCTTACACCACCCTACACGCGGGCGGGGCCACGCCGTTATGATCGCGCCCATGAAAACAAAAACCCGCAAGACGCGCAACCGAATCAGGATGAAGGCCGCGCGCAAGCCGCGGCCCCAGCCGAAGTCGAAGATGAAGGCGAAGGGCCAGCGCAAACCGAAGGCGCAGCGCAAAGTGAAAACTCACATCGCAGCGCCGACCGCCGGCGACGGCAAACTGCTCAAGATGGCCCCACGTCCCACGGGCGCGGAAAAGAAAATCAACGTGCGGTTCTCGACGCACGAGGATTACAACACTGTCGCGGCGAAGGCTGCAGCCGCGGGCATGAGCGTGAACCTCTACATAACCACGGCGGCACTCGATCGCTCGGCCAGCAAAGTCACCGCGTGAAACGTCCTGTTAAAAAACGCCAGCGGTCGGAGCCGCCGAAGATCCACGTGCGATTTCCGGACGCGATGACGAAGCAGCGGATCCGCGAGAAGGCCGAGCTGGCGAAGACCAGCGTGAGCCGATATCTGCTGACGGCGGCGAGCATCGTCGATGCGCAGCTGGTGAAGTACGAGATCGCCGAGCAGGACAAACTGGAACGGGCTCGAAAAGCTGTTGCCTGAACGATTGTGCGAACGCCAGGGCCCCCCAGCGTTTGCAACGGCCGCGGCGGGAACCATTCGCCGCGGCCGCCTCCTATGAAGCCACCTGTCTCACTCACCGAAGACGAGCTGCTGCGTGTGCTCGCGATCGCGCGCGCGCGCCGGCTGCGCGACTGGGTGCTGCTGCTGGTTACTTACAGACACGGCCTTCGGGCGAGCGAGGCGCTGAACATCCGCCGGCGAGATCTCGACGGCAACTTCCTGCGGGTCTATCGCGGCAAGGGCAGCGAAGAGACCGAGCAGCCGCTGCAGGGGCACGAGAACCCTCTGCTCGACGAGGTGACCGCGGTGCGGACCTGGCTGGCCGAGATGGGCACCCGCGGGGTGAAGGGAGCCGCCAAACCGGAGGGCCGAAGGCGTGCGGCGAAAACTTTACAATCTATCCAGAATGTTAAGTTTTCGCCTCCCGATGACGACGAGCGGCTGTTCCCCATCACCCGGATCCGCTACTACCAGCTCTTTCGGGCCTACGCCACCGAGGCCGGGATCCAGAGGAAGAAACGCAGCCCCCACAAGCTGAAGCACTCGATCGCGAAACACCTCATGCGCTCCGGGCTACCGGTGAACGAAGTGCAGCTCTGGCTGGGCTGGAAGTCGCTGAAGACGGCTGACCACTACACCCGGGCCGATGCCGATGAAACCGCCCACAGTGTGGCCAGGGCAATCAGCAGCCGCGACGCCTTCCGGCAGCTCCGCCAGACTAACCTATTTTCGGAGCCTGAGCCTCTCGCCACCAGCCCCGAAATTGCCCCAACCCGCGCAGCCAGGAAGCCCCAGCGCAGCGCGGTCCCAGAAAATCCTCCAGCCTCACAAGCCGGCGACTGACCGCCGAGCGCAAAGCACACGTTCGTGGTCCTTTTCACCCTATCTGTCTGAAAACTAAGAGGGCGGGAGTGTTTTTACCGTGGCGGCGCCGCAATCTTCATCCCGACACGGGCCCCGGAAACAATCCCATCTGCTGAGCACCCGGGGGATCTGGCGGCAGCCCCGCTGCCCAGCGCCGCCGCTTCCAGGCTTCGTACGCACGCTGGTGTTCCGGGCAGAGATGCTTGCCTGGTCCGACCTCGATCGCATGAACTTTGCAAACCGGCCGGCTGCAGGTTCCGTCCTTCCGGCCTTCGACCTTCCAATCGCAGAGCAGTTCGGCCGGGCGGCCGCACTGGACGCAATAGCGCGGACGCGAGCGTCCGCCGCAGATGATCGCAACGCCCTCGTGCCCCGGAATCTTCACGTGCAGTAGCTTCCTCGCGTCACTTCTTCCCGCGCTCGCGAGCGCGAGCCTCGGACAAAGCGACCACGCCGTCAAGCGCCTTAATGAACTCCTTCACATTCCCCCGATGCAGATCGAGAACGATTTCCCGGCCCTCCTGCGAAAGCACCAATGAATCGCCATTGTCTCGGTGGACTAGGATGGCCGCGTTCGCTGTGCCCTCCTCGGCGATGGGAATCTGGTAGAACACGACCGCGTCGTTGATCGCCTTCACAATCATTCTCTGGAAACCTCCGATTCGTCACTCTAGCCGTGGCCCCGCGAAATCGTAAAGGGGTGGGGCCATATTTCCCCGCACTTTCTTCCACTTCACGCGGGGCCGTGGGGCCGCGCGACAATCGGGCTTTGTTACGAAATCCGAACAAAACCCTCCCCTAGGTCTTTACGAAATCCGAACAAAGCCAACACATGAGGCCACTGATGGCGTCTAACAACTGCGAGGCGGTGAGAGGCGCTCGGGCCGAACCCAGGGAACTAGAGCACACGACCGGACACATCGACTGCCCGGCGTGCGACGAGGCTCGCAGGCGCATGCTCTTCCCAGACGCTCTCGGCGCCATGGCTTTTCCGTCCGCAGCTGCGGCGTGGCTCGAGTCTCACGCGCAGCACATCTCCGCCGGCACCGTGCGCGACTATCGCAACTGCATCAAGGCGCTGACTCCGTTCTTCGGAAAGCTGCAGCTCGGCCAGATCCACATCGGGCATCTCGAGTGGTACCAGAAAATGCGCTCCGGCGGCGTCGGCCCGTCGCGCGTGAACCACGAGCTGAACACGCTCTCGCAGATCCTCGGGCGCGCAGGCCTGTGGCAGCCGATGGCCGAGCACTACAAGCCGCTGCGGCTGCCGCGGCCGCAGGTGGGCTGCGCGATCGCCGCGGAAGATGAGACTCGGCTGTTTCGCATGGCCGGCTCGAACCCGCGCTGGCTTGTGGCCTACTGCTGTAGCCTGATCACCGCGAACACTACCGCGGGCCCGAACGAGATCCGCCACCTGAAGCTCGGCGACCTCGATATCGGTGCAGGGCAACCCGACATGCCGCCGGCGATCCGGATATCGGAAGGCGTGAAGAACGAATACCGGCGCCGCACCATCCCGCTCAACGAGACGGCCGCGTGGGCGGTGCGAACTCTCGCACAGCGCGCGCGAGAGATCGGCGCCGTCGACACAGCTCACTACCTGCTGCCCCACCGCGCGGCGAACGGCCGCCAGGGCTTTGACGTGACGCGGCCGATCACCAGCTGGCGCACTGCCTGGAAAAAGCTGCGCGCGGCCGCTGGACTTCCCCAGCTCCGGATGTATGATCTACGGCACCATGCCATCACTCGGCTGCTCGAGGATGAAGACGTCAGCGAGCGCACGGTGATCGAGCTGGCTGGCCATGTGTCGCGGGCGATGCTCGAGCGCTACTCGCACATCCGCATGCGCACGAAGCGCGAGGCCGTCGACGGCCTCGCAAAGAAGGGCGCGGCGCCGGCCGAGAGAGCGCAGCTGATGCTGGTGAAAAAATGAAACCGCGTTAAAGTGCAGCAACGCAGTTACCACTTTGGGAACCCGAACCCCGCGCGGGGCCGCGATCTTGCATTTTCCTCTTGCGTGGCCCCACGGCTTCGTGTATTGTCCACGGCGTAGTCGAAACATTTTGCTTCGTCCCTGATCCCAGTCTTTTCAGCAGTAGCCTGGTCGACCTTGGGCCCGTAGCTCAGCGGTTAGAGCCGTGGACTCATAAGCTGCAGCTCTAAAGCGGCCCGGTTACAGCAAAAGACGGAATCAGAGACGGACATCGAAGGGAAAGCCGATGTCCGTACCAACGTCCGCACCAACGTCGTCTGCGTCCGATCGTTTGCTCACGCCCGCGGTGGCCCCAGTCTTAACCGCGGGCGCCATTCCCGCGCACACCTTCCCGTCGAACTACCAGAACCACGATCACCACCTGCTGGCTGCGCTCTGCGCGTGGAACCGCGCGCGTGGCACCTCGAAGACCGTGGCGGAGCTGAAACTCGGCGAGCTCTCTGAGGTTCTGCAGCTCGCGGCCGTGCGGCGCCGTGAAGAGCAATTTCGCCAGGCGATCGAGATCCTGTCGGAGGTGCCGGAGCGCTGGCCCCGTCTGCGCGCGACCCTGCGCTGGTTCTACCGCGAGGTGATCTGTGGCGAGTAGCCGGAGGCACCACTTTGAGTGGAGCATTTCGAGCAAGGGCCGCGAGCGCGAATGTTTTGCCTGCGGCCGATCGACGGCCGGAACGCTGACGCTGGCCTCGGGCCTGCGCAAGGCGCTGTGCTCGACCTGCTTCGCCACAAGGTTGGAGGAGTCCCTCGCGCTCGTCGGCGGACCACGTAAACAACGGCTGCCGGCACCTGCCATCGCCGCGCCGAGTTCTCCTCCTCCACTGAAAGCTCCCTCCGCTCAATTTGATTTTTCGTTCCAACCGTTGGTCGAAAGGATTAACGCCATGAAGCAACACATCTACCGCCAGGGCGATGTTCTCATTCGGCGCATCAGCAGCCTGCCGACGCAAAAGGCCGCACCACGAGCAACCGGGATTCTCGCTTACGGCGAGGTCACCGGCCACGCACACAAGATCGAGGACCTCACGCGAGCCGAAGTGCTCGAAGTGGGCGAAGGGTTGTATCTGCGCGTGGGTGAGGAAGGAGTGCGTGTCGTGCACGAGGAGCACGCGCCGATCGACCTGCCCGCGGGCAACTACGAAGTCGAGATCCAGAAGGAATATTCGCCGGCCGAGATCCGCAATGTCGCCGACTAGCGCGCAACAGCTACTCGGCCGCTTCAGCGAGGCCTGCAACTATCCGGGCGTGCTCGACGCGCCCGCGGTGGAGCAGGCCTTACAGAAGTATCTCGGGGCACTGAAGGTCACGCGCACGATTCGGCGCCTCAACGCGGGCTGGGATCTTCGAGATGAGCCGGCCCTGCTGAAATACACCCTCGACGTGATCAGTCGCGTCGAACCGCGGGCTGCGCGGGCTGCGCGGGATGCGCGGGATGCGCTGGCTGCGCGGGATGCGCGGGCTGCGCTGGATGCGCGGGCTGCGCGGGATGCGCGGGCTGCGCGGGCTGCGCGGGATGCGCGGGATGCGCTGGCTGCGCGGGATGCGCTGGATGCGCGGGCTGCGCGGGATGCGCTGGATGCGCGGGCTGCGCGGGATGCGCTGGCTGCGCGGGCTGCGCGGGCTGCGCTGGCTGCGCGGGCTGCGCGGGATGCGCTGGCTGCGCTGGCTGCGCGGGATGCGCTGGCTGCGCGGGATGCGCTGGCTGCGCGGGATGCGCGGGATGCGCGGGATGCGCGGGATGCGCTGGCTGCGCGGGCTGCGCTGGCTGCGCGGGATGCGCGGGATGCGCGGGCTGCGCGGGATGCGCGGGCTGCGCGGGATGCGCGGGATGCGCTGGATGCGCGGGATGCGCTGGATCTGGCGAGCGTGGGATCAGCGATTCACCGCTTTGCTTGTTGGTGTGTGCAGAGCTACGGCTGGTGGTGGCGATTCGATCTCTCGTGGATCGCAACGACCTACCTCGGCGCGCGTGAACTCAAATCTGAAGCGGTCGAGCGCTGGTCTAAACCTGTCTTCGATGCCTTCCTCGCTGGCGCCTGGATGCTGCACTGGACCGAGGACACGCTCTATTGGGTGGCAAAGCCTGAGCTCGCGCGCGAGAAAACCGGGGCCGGGCAGCGCTTTCACAATGACAGCGGCCCCGCGCTTCAATCGGACGTCGAGGGGCTCTATTACTGGCACGGCGTCATGGTGCCGGCATTTGTTGTCACACGCCCGGACTGGATCACGCTGAAGCACATCGGCGACGAAGAGAATGCCGAAGTGCGGCGCGTGATGATCGAGCGTTATGGCCTCACGCGCTACCTGATCGACAGCGGAGCGAAGAAGCTGGCCGAGGATGAATTCGGCGAGCTGTATTGCGCCGAGATCCCCGGCGACGAGCCCCTGGTGATGGTCAAGGTGATCAACTCCACGCCTGAACTGGACGGCACTCGCAAGCCTTACTTCCTGCGCGTGAATCCCGATCTGCGGCCACTGCTGAAAGACGGCATGGGTGACCCGCAGAAGCTTTCCCCACTGAACGCGGTGGCGTCGACCTTTGGCCTCACCGGAAAGGAATATCTGGAGCGCCTGGTGGCCCAGACCTAACAAGCCATGGAGCAGACCGCGCAATCGTCATCGGTGAAGGTTCGTCTCGACGCTCCCGATCGTGAGATGAGCTTCGAGGAAATCGCGCACGCACTCGGCATCTCGAAGGCGCGCGTCTGGCAGCTCTACTGCAGCGCCATGCAAAAGCTGCGGCGAGGCGACCGCGCTGAAACCCTGCGGCCATTCCTGAGCGAAGGCCGCCAGCGAGGCCCCGCATGAGGCCAGGACGCCTGCTCACGTCGGTCGAGGTGCAGCAGTTGCTGCGCGTCAACCGCGACTGCCTGAACCGATGGCGCCGCCTGCACAGGATTCCATTTATCCGCCTCGGCTACCGCTCGGTGCGGTTTCGCCAGGAAGACGTTGCACGCTTCATCCAGCGCCGCACGAGCCCTGCGAGGTCCGCATGAGGCGATTCTGGTCAGCCGCCGAGGATGATCGACTGCGATCGATCTACAGCGACATGCCGACGTCGGAGGTCGCGAAGATTCTCGGGCGCTCGATCTGCGGCGTGAACGGCCACGCGCAGAAGCTCGGCCTGGTCAAAACCCAAGCCTATCTCGACAGCCCAGCGGCGTGCCGTCTGCGCCGCAGCCCTAACCCTGGAATTGCCTTTCGCTTCCCGAAGGGCCACGTTCCGGCGAACAAGGGCATGCGCATGCCCGGTTGGGCGCCTGGACGCATGGCGGAGACCGAATTCAAGAAGGGCCAGGTCTCGCGGAACGCCATGCCCATGTGGAGCTTTCGTATGGTCGACGGCTACCTGATGCTGAAGACCGGCAAAGCCCACGCGGCCCCGAACACTGGCTGGGAATACGTTCACCGGCTGATCTGGGAACAGGCCAACGGCCCCTTGCCGCACTGGACGCTGGCACGGCTCTGGTGGAAAGACGGTGACCACCTCAACTGCGCTCTCTCGAATCTGGAGCTGCTTGCCGGCAAGGACCATGTCGCGCGCACCACCGTACACCGCCTGCCAGAGCCGCTGCGGCGCGTGATTCAACTGACCGGAGTTCTGAAACGGAAGATCAGAAAAATTGGAGGCGCTGGTGCCGAAGAACACGCTCGACGATCTGCGTAATCACTTGTTCGAAACGATCGAAGCGCTGAAGGACGACGAGAAGCCGATGGACGTCGCCCGCGCGAATGCCATCTGCAACGTCTCCCGGAGCCTGATTGATTCCGCGAAGGTCGAACTGAAATACCTCGACCTGGTCGGCGGCGAAACCGCCGCATCGTTCCTCGCGAAGAGGTCCGAAGCCCCGGCGCTGGTGGCCCCGCCGCGGAAAGAACCGAGGACTGCGTGAGCACACTTTTTGCGCGCGACCTAATCCCATCGCGGGAAGCGCGCACCCCCGGCCGGAAGCCGCTAGCGACAGCGGCTCGCGTGAAGCACCACGCGATCATGGCCCGGCCGGGGCGCAAAGTTCCTGTCGGAGCAGGGCACGGTGACCGACCCAGCCGCGCCCTGCTCCGCAGAAATGGCAGGCCGGAAAGACGGCGAATCTAGATCGCGGAGAAGGGCAGCTTTCGCGCGATCGGAAAATGACGAGGCTCGCGGAGATCCGCCAGAGCAGCCGCCGGCGCCCTTCTCGCCGGCGGTTTAATCCCGCGAGCCGACCAAAGACCCTATGAGCCTCAGTGAGGCCGAATTGACTGCTGGAGTCAGCCACCGCGCGCTTGAGACGCTGCGCGCGCGCGACAACCGGAAAACCACGACACAGATCATCACGGCGTACGACGCGACGGCGGTGATCGATACCCCGATGCGCAAGCTCGAAGTGTTGCAGTCGCATTCGGGCCAGGTCATCCTGCGCAACACCGAGTACGTCGGCGCTCGCGCTGACGTGGAACACATCTTCCTCGCCTACGCCCACGCGCAGTCACTGGCTAGCGTGCTGCGCGATCTCGAGCCGCCTGCTGAAGAACCGCATGTGCAGCAGCCAACTAACGGCAAGGTGGTGCGGCGCGCATGAACCCACTGCTGAAGCCCAGCCCTTCATCCCCAGCCCTGCACGTCGCGCGACTCGAGCTGCGCGCCGGCATGACTCGCAGCCAGTCGCTCGACAACCATGACTACTCCCTCGTCGTCGCTGCGCTCGAGCGCACCGAAGGCAACGTCTCGCGCGCGGCCGTCGATCTCGAGATCCACCGCAACACGCTCGACCGCATGCTCCGCGAATTCAATCTCGCGGGCTTTGCCAAGCAGCTGCGGCAACTGCCGCGGCGACAGCTGCGGCTCGTCTTCGAACCTTCCCATGGCCCTCGCCGGGCCGGTGGAAAAACCTGTGTATCGCGCGTGGAAGAACCTGCGCGCCGGAGGGCATAACGTGAACCATGGGTTCGCTTCTAGGTCGATCGCAACTCTCGGCCCCACAGCATTTTCACAAATTGAAGTAGCACGCGAGCCGCGCGACGACAGCGCGGCCCGAGGTTTTGCACAGATTCCACAGGAAACGGTTACGGCTCTTGGTTCTAATGATTTTGAATATCTGACTTCAGGAACCAGAGCAGAGTCACGGAAAACTGTGGATCGCGCACCGCGGCTCGAGCTGAAGCTGCTGCAGGAACGCAACTGGCCCCAACCCGAGCTGACCCCATCACAGCTCGCCGACCTGCTCAACTTCGTGCTCGGCGATCCTTACCCGGAAATGAGTCGCGTGAATCCGGCGCGGCGCATGCGGTTCTTCCGGTTCCACCGCCTGGTGGTGAGTGGCTGGCGCGCGAAGAGCCGGCTGGTGATCGAGCACTGGTGCGACGGCCAGCTTGAGATCGAACGCATCATTCCAGAACGGCACCGCGGGGGCGGCCGCAAGCCAGGCGAATCGGTTCCGCGACAAATCGCCGCGATCATGGCGAACGCGCGAGGTGGCACATGGTGACCGCTCCGCTCGGAAAGATGCTGCCGACCGTCGCCGCTCCGCACCCGAAGTTCGGCATGTACATCTGGATTGCGCCGCACCTCGAGTTGGACTGGCGCCCAGGGCTGCGCAAGCTGGCGGTGGCGCAGCATCCGGACCATCCGCGGCGCGAGCTCTGTCTGGTGGGGGTGGCAATATGCGTGAACTGAAACCTCAGCCCTCAGCCCTCAGCCCTCAGCCCTCAGCCCTCAGCCCTTTTCCGACTTCGTGGAGAAGCGGCTGCGGGAACATCGGGTGTGGCAGGACGAGCAGGAGCGACTCGGGCTACAGGAATGCGTGAACGAAGTTCTGGCGGCGACGGAGGTGCCGCACGAATGCTAGATGCGATCGATCTGAAAAAATCTGCGCGGCTGACCGACGAGGAAATCAAGACGGTTTTCTCGACCGTTGCGCCTAGCGCTGACAATCGTTTCCTCAGCTACTTTGCGACCGCGGTGCTGGCGGCCACGCGCAGGGATTTCATGATCCTGCGGCCGACGGCGCTGATCCTGATCGCGAAGTATCGACTCACGCAGCCCACGGAAGGAGCCAGCGATGGAAACAGCATCCCCGAAAACGAAGCTAGTACTGCCCAAGCTCGCCGATCTGCCACATGAGGCGGAGACCACTTGCGGCCATCGGAACGTCGGAAGATGGGTGATCGTCGCGTTCGAGCCGGGGCGCGTGGCGGCTGATATCTTCGGCGATCATGCGGCGCTGGCATCGGCGCAATACACGAAGTGCGGCCACGTCGATAGAAGGGGCGTCAATCAAGTGCATGCACGCATTTCGTAGCATCTGGAATCCGCGCGATCGGCGTTGGTCTACGTCCCAGCCCTGCTGCTGCGGATTATCGAATCCCTCTGTGAAGATCAGAGCCATAAATCCTCCTTCCGATTTAGCTGCTCAACACCGCGCCAAGCCCCCAGGCCGGGCGCGATGCTCAGAAGCAGCGACGCGCCGGGTGAGAAGCGCGGCTTTCCCGCCGAGCTCTTCCTGGCCGATACGAGCTTACTGCTGCGCACCGAGCTGCCGATCGGCTCGGCTCCGGACGTGATCTTCTGCGGCGCGCGCGCCTTCCGCCGTGTGCTGCGCGTGCGCGGCGGATTGCAGTACGTCGAGTGCAGCTGCTGGCGCGTGCCGGATCCGGACAGCGGCGCCACGCTAGACCAGGAGCCGAACCATGGCGGGTGAAACCCACTCTCCCACCAAACAGAAGCCGCTCACCGATCGCCAGGATGAGCTCATCGAGGAGCTGCTCGCCATCCTGCGGCCGCAGCTCGATGGCGCCGAACCAGTCGACTCGGCGCAGTACCGCGCGCTGCACTCAGCGATCGCGCACTACACCGTGGAGGTTCAGGGGCAATGACGATCGACGATCTGCCCATCACCGTCGCGCTGGCGTGGCTGCTGATCGGAATGGCGTTTGCAGCCTTCCACGATCGGCGGCAGATGCGACAGGATGTTCCCTATCCGGACTACCCTTCCGGGATCCCACTGCGCGAGCTGCGCCTCTCGACCAGCACGGTGATCGCGCTGTTCTGGCCGTTCATTCTCGCGACCGCGCTGCGCCGAATCGTTGCCCGCCGCCGCGACAAAACGCGCGCCGAAGTGATGGACAAAACTTAAGTTGCGCGTCGGTCGTAACTACGCTAGTATCCCGCCAGCGGTCCACAATTCCCCTTCTGCTGGTTTTTTCCCTTCTCTGAGCATTTTCAGCGCCGGGCGCGCGCCAAAGCCGCCCCCTTCGATAATCATGAGCAAACGTGTGTACGGCTGGGAAGACAACCCAGCAGTGGACTCCTTTCGTTTCCGCCTCTCGGACAACAGGGCCGACGATCTAGTGGAGAGCGGTCAGGCTGACTATATCACGCTGAACGATGGGCGCGAAGCCGTGCAATTCCTGCGTCCCGAAGACGTCGGCGTTCCGGTCCCAGGAAATTTCCTGGCCGTGTGGCAGAAGCGCCTATCCGGATGCCACTGTCCCCGGTTGAAAATTGAAGTGACGCCAATCCCAGTCTGGCAAATGAACCCGCAGCCGGCCTTGGCTGGAACGCAGCTGTGAATGCCGCCGAGGCGGCTAACTCGGAGTGTGGACCAGCCGCGTGATTTCAGGTGCTTCGGCGCTTAGAGGATTTAATTCTTGCGGCGTGCGTGAAGATGGTTCTGGCGTCAGACGGCGCCGACGCTCTTTCCCCACATACGGTGCTTTGGCTGGGCGGGATTGCCTCAGACTACGGGTCGACGCTGCGCGCGACGGAGTTGCGATTGCGGCGTCACTATGGGCTTGAACCTCCGCAACCCACAGACACGCTGGACAGTCCTCGGCGCACTCCGAACCAAACCGGTTGAGTTCGTGAGCGTACGGCGCGAGTTGCAGCAGGGCCAGCATGAGTGTGTTGACCGCAGACTAGCGCCGACGCTGGCTTTGCGGCCATACGGTCTAAACCTGACGCTTCCAGGCTGAAGGTGCAAGGAACCAAGGTAATCGATGAAACATCCGGAGATCCAGACGCCGTCGGAATTCCAGTTCTATGTGCAGCAGCACGGCACGCGCTATCAGCCTTACACCGAGAAGCGCACGATGGAGCAGCTGCAGGCCGATCTCAACAAGGCGCACGACAATCTGAAGAAACAGGTTGTCATCAACACGAAGCTCAACACGCGCCTGACCACGACGCAGCGGCAGCTGGGCTGGCAACGCATCTGGACACGAGTTCTCACCGCGTCAGCGATCGGACTGTGGCCCATTACGCTATGGCTGCTACAGCAGTTTCTCGCGACCCGGCGCTGATTTGAATGCCTACCCGAGCGCCGAGAGCTGTACCGCAGGGCCACGAACACGATGCGCGCGATCGCGAGCGGCAACGTCGCGCCGGCGGGATCCGGCGACTCTATGACTCGGTGCAGTGGCGGCGCCGCACTCAGCCTGCGGTGCTGGCACGAGATCCGCTGTGCATGATCGCTAAGCTGTGCGGTGGGGCCGCGCCGAGCACTGACGCGGACCACATCGTGCCGGCGGCGAAGTACATCGCGCAACACAACGGCGACGAGCGGTTCTTCTTCGATATGAATAACTTGCAGGGAGCCTGCCATGCTGATCACACGGCAAAGACATCGGCGGGGGGGTAGGGGGGTCGGTTTTCGCCAGGCGCGGCCGCTAGCGACCGGTGTCCAGCCACACGCGTGACGCCGCAGCAAAAGAGTTTTTCAAAAATGGGCGGAAGAGGGTCAGGCGGCAGCAATCGGATGCCGTCGAAGGTCAAGGCGGTCCGCGGCAATCCTGGCAAGCGCAAGCCGAACCGGCGCGAGCCGCGGCCCCGCGCGGGCATGCCGGAGATGCCCACAGATCTGAAGGGCGCCGCGCGCCAGGAGTGGAATCGGCTCACGCCAGTGCTCGAGAAGATGGGCGTGCTGACCACCGCCGACGGCCCCGCGCTGGCCGCCTACTGCAAACTGCACGCCCTGGCGCTGCAGGCCGACGCCGCGATCAGGAAGTACGGCATCGTCATCGCGAAGGTCGACGAGGTCGGCGTCTCGACGCTGAAAAAGAATCCGGCAGTCTCGATCTTCAACGAGTGCAGCCGGCTGATCCGAGCATTTCTGCAGGAGTTCGGCCTCACGCCGGCATCCCGCACCAAAGTCGCCGCCAGTGAAGGCCGCGATCTCGAACCTGATGTTAAAGCACAAGACCAGCTTCAAGACTTCCTCGACCGAAAGCCTGCTAGCGAGCGCGCACAGTAAGACGCCGCGCGTCGCTCGCTACTGTCTCGACGTCCTGACCGGAAACATTCCCACCGGCCGGCTCGTCTTCCTGGCAGTCGAGCGCCACGTCCGCGATCTCACGGATGGCCCCACGCGCGGCCTGCGTTACGACGACGTCGCGGCCGCGTACGTGATCGAGTTCTTCTCGAAGTTCCTGTGCTTCGCCGAGGGCGAGAACGCCGGCAAGCCGTTCATCCCTGAGCCCTGGCAGCAATTCGTCCTGGCGTCGCTGTTCGGATGGAAGGGCCCCGACGGCTTCCGCCGTTTCCGCACCGCCTACAACGAGATCGGCAAGGGCAGTGGTAAGTCGCCACTCGCGGCCGGCATCGGTCTGTTCGGACTACTCGCCGACGGTGAGCCGGCCGCTGAGGTCTACGCCGCGGCCGTCATGAAGGACCAGGCGAAGATTCTGTTCCGCGACGCCGAGAACATGCGCAGCCAGTCGCCGCTGCTGCGCCAGAAGATCGCGGCACACGTCAACAATCTCTCGGTGCGGGCAACGGCCTCTTTCTTCCGCCCGATCTCTTCGGAAAAGCGCGGCCTCGACGGCAAGCGCGTGCACATGGGATTGCTCGACGAGATCCACGAGCATCCCAGCCCGATCGTCGTCGACAAGATGCGCGCCGGCACCAAAGGGCGCCGCCAGGCCCTGATCTTCATGATCACCAATTCGGGGTTCGATCGTGAGACGGTCTGCTTCCACCAGCATGAATACTCGCGGCGGATCCTCGAGGGCGTGCTCGAGAACGACGCACACTTCGCCTTCATCTGCCACCTCGACGCCTGCGAGGAGTGTCGCGCCAACGGCCACACCCAGCCGAAAGATGGCTGCGCGAATTGCGACAGCTGGCTCGATGAGGACGTCTGGATCAAAGCCAACCCGAACCTGGGCGTCTCCATCCGGAAGGAATATCTGCGCGAGCTCGTGACCGAGGCCGTCTCCATGCCGACCAAGGAAGGCATCGTCCGCCGGCTGAATTTCTGTTTCTGGACCCAGGGGGAGACCCGCGCGATCGGCGCCGAGGCCTGGCGCGTGTGTGCCGGCGCCGGTGCCGAGGATCCGGTGGCCTGGCGAGCTCGCCAGCTCGAGGAGCTCAAGGGCCTCACCTGCTACGGCGCATTCGATCTCGGATCCACCGACGACATGACCGCCGACGTATTCTTCTTCCCGAAGCAGGCGAAACTGCCGAAGGCCCGCGTGCTGCCCTGGTTCTATGCCCCGCGCGAGTCGGTGGCTCTGCGCACGCAGCGCGATCGCATTCCGTACGAACTCTGGGAGCGCCTGGGCTTTCTCAAGGTGACGCCAGGCAACGTACGTGACGACGAATTTATCCGCAAAGACGTCGGGGAGTGTGGGCGGCGTTTCAACGTGCGCGAGATCCGCTTCGATCCTTACCGCGCGCTGCTGCTGGTGAACCAACTGCAGGCCGATGGCTTCACGCTGGTCGAGCACCGCCAGGGCTTCGTCTCGATGCACGATCCTATCACGCGCCTGCTCAGCATGGTGAAGGGCGCGGAGTTCGAACACGGCAACAATCCCGTGCTGAACTGGATGGCCGACAACCTGGTGGTGGTGAGCGACGCGGCCGGCAATCAGAAGCCGGTGAAGCCCTCGAATTCCAACTCACCGAAAAAGATCGATGGCATGGTCGCGCTCGCCATGGCGATCGCCGCGGCCGACGCGCACCCGATTCCGACTTCGCGCCCGCGGCTAATGCGCATATGACTTCCCGGTATATGAGTCCAGAGGTACAGCCCTGAGCTCGCAGCCCATCCCGATCGGAAGCAACCGGCAGCAGCACGAAACCGAGCTTCTTAAGAAGCGCGAGCGAGCCGCGCGCCGATCCGACACGCTGTACATCGCCGGCGCGGTCCTGGTCGCCGCAGGCCTGGGGCTGATCCGGATCTACCTGGCGCCGATCGCGGTCGGCGTGTTCTGCCTGATCTTGCCCGGGCTCGAGCTCGCCACCGGATTCATCCGCGGGCTGCGCGCCCCGCACTCGCCGCAAGGACGTCGTTAAACCAAGATGGGCCTGATCTCCGAATTCCGCTCGTCGCTCGAAAATCCGCAGACTCCGCTGTCGTTCCCGGCGGAGTGGCTGCTCGATATTTTCAACGGCGGCCGCACCGACAGCGGCATCCGCGTCTCCGAGCTGACGGCCCTGCAGGTCACGACGATCTATTCCTGCGTCGAGCTGAAGGCAGGAGCGATCGGCGCGCTCGAGCTGAAGATCTTCGAAAAGATCATCAACCCGGATGGCCGGCTGAACCGCCGCACTGATCACGACAACGACCTCTGGGATTTGCTGCACGAAGAGCCGAACCACGAAATGTCGAGCTTCACCATGCGCAAGTGCGTGCAGGCGCACCGCATGCTCTGGGGCAACGGCTACATCGAGCTGCAGCGCGATGGCGGCGATCGCGTCGTCGCCCTCTGGCCCCGCAACCCGGCTCGCACCAAAGTGCGCCGCGCCCGCGAGCCCATGCTGATCCGCGGTGAAATCATCCGCGCCGGCGAGATGTTCTACGCCACCACCGAAGGCATGGAAACGGCCGCGATGGACGTCGAGGAGTCGGTCAACGAGAGCTACACCAGCGAGCGCGCCATCCTGCCGGCCGACATGATCAGCCTGCCCGGCCTGGCGCTCGACGGCCGCGTCGGGCAAGACGTCATCCAGCTCGCGCGCAACGCCGTCGGCCTGGCGCTGGCCACGGAAAAGTTCGGTGGCAAGTTCTTCGGCAACGGCGCCCTCGGCTACGGCATTTTCAAGATCCCCGGGAACCTCACTCCTGAAGATTTCCAGGCGTTCACCCGCGAGGTGCAGGAAGCCTGGGGCGGTGAGAACCAGCAGCGGCCGCTGGTCTTGCAGGGCGGCGAAGACTACGTCGCCACTTCCACCAAGCCCGACGAAGGCCAGTTCATCGAGTCGCGCAATTTCCAGATCGCCGAGTGCTGCCGGGTGATGGGGAACGTCCCACCGCACATGGTGGGCTCGACCGAGAAGATCCGCGCCGCCAACGTCGAGCAGATCGGGCAGGAGTTCCTCACATTCTCGCTGCGGCCCGACCTGATCTGCTGGCAGCAGGAAATGGATCGCAAGCTCTTCCCGCGGCCCACCATCGGCCGCAACGCCGGCAAGAAGTTCGCCGTGATGTTCGATACCTGGCCCCTGGTCACGCCTGCGGCCGCGGACCTGCGCACGTTCATCCAGGCCATGGTGCAGTGGGGCGTGTGGGCGCCGAACGACGCGCGCGCCCGGCTCAATGACAACCCTCTTAGCGATGCCGGCGCCGACGCCACCTGGATGCAAATCAACATGGCCCCAGTCGACCAGCTCTACGAGACGCCGGCACTGCCCGGCCCCGGTGGTGAGCCCGAGGCCAACCAGGATGACGAAGGTGAGGAGCCAGACACGAAACCTTCCAAGGGCAAAGGTAACGGCAACCGCAGCCGCCTGCTGGTTCAGCGCGTTTCGCGCGTCTATTCGCGGCTCTTCCGTGATGCTTTTGGGCGCATCTCAGCCCGTTCCAACCTTGATCTCGCGGCCTTCCGGCAGGTTTTCCTGCCCGTGTTGGTCTCGATCGGCGAGGAGCTCGAGCACTATGCGGCCCAGATGTTCCCGGCCGACCTGAGCCCTGACGCGCTCTCCAGCTCGAGCTTCCTCGCCGGCTATCTCGAAACCATGCTGCACCGCGCCCGCAACGAGAAATGGGCGCAAGCCAATGGCAACGCCGACTCGATCGCGCAGAAGGAACTGCTGCGCGCGGTCCGCGCCCTGGCCGTCGAGGCCTGGCGCAACGCGGCCACAGCCGCGGCAAAACAAGAAACCGAGGTGATCGCACCATGACGATCGAACGCCGATTCCTGAAGGCTGCCGAGATCCGCGCCGACGGCGATGGCCACATCACGGGCCATGCCGCCGTGTTCAACGAAGAGTATGTGCTCTGGGATAGCTCGAGCTACCGCGTCGTCGAGAAGGTGAAGCCCGGCGCCTTCTCCCGCGCCCTGCAGGAAAAGCAGGACGTCCGCTGCCTCTTCAATCACGATCCCAACCAGCTGCTCGGCCGCACCACCGCCGGCACCATGAAGCTGAAGCAGGATGACGCCGGGCTTTATTTCGACTGCACGCCGCCCGACACGCAACTCGGCCGCGACGTCGTGACGCTGGTGAAGCGCGGTGACGTCACCGGGGCCAGCTTTGCTTTCACGGTTACGAAGCAAACCGTCACCGAGGAAGAGGACAACGGCAAAACCACCCGCACGCGCGTGATCGAAGACGTCGACCTGTTCGATGCCAGCCCGGTCACCTACCCCGCCTATGCCGGCACCGACGTGAACGCCCGCGCCATGGAGATGCGCATGGCCATGTTCCCCGGCGGCGTGCCGGCCAGCGTGACCGACCTGGTGCCTCAGCTGCGATCTTCCGATTCGCAGGGTGACGACCAGGCCTGCCGCTGCGGCTGCCGCGCCTGCAAGTCGGCCGAGTGCGACGAATGCGAGATGCACATGGCGCGCTGCGGCGACCAGAGCCTCTGCGATCACAGCGCCACCCGGTCCGAGCGGTCCGCTCAGCGCGACGGCAAACTCACCAAGCGAGTCGACGGCGAAGATCTGCCGGCGTCGTCGTTCCTCTACGTGGGCGACGCGCAGAAGACCTCGACCTGGTCGCTGCCCTGGAAGTTCTCGACCGACGCGAAAACCAAGTCACACCTGCGCAACGCGCTCGCGCGTTTCAACCAGACTCAGAACGTGCCGGCCGACAAAAAGGCCGGCGTGTGGAAGCGCCTGGTGCGGCTCTGCAAAAAGTATGGCATCACGGTGAGCGACCAGGAGTCGAAGAGCTTCAACCTGACGGCCGAGCAAAGAGCCACGATCGGCGGCGGCGAGAACTGCGAGTGCGACTGCCCCGAATGCCTGGTGGGCGACTGCGAGAACTGCAGCGAGCCCGATTGCGACGACGAAGGCTGCAATCACGAAGGCTCGAGCGCCGATGACGACCGCGGCGCCGCGCTGGCCCACATCGAAGACCGCCTGCGCGCGGTCCGCTAACAACTTTTCGAGATCCACCCGGAAGGCGGCGTGCCGGATGCGGCGCGGCGTAGTGGCCGAAGCGCGGCCTTCTGAAAACGTGCGACCCCGCCGCGGAGCGGTGGGCAGGGCGCGAATTTCAACACGAGGACAAATCCGATGTCTCAATCCCGACTGAGCGCGATCCGCCAGCAGCTCCTGCAGCTGAACCAGCAGGCCCAGGAGTTCCGCACCAAGATCGCCGACAAAAACTCCACCCCGCAGCAAGTGAAGGAGGCCCGCACCGCATTCGACAAGATGGATTTCGGCGGCGAAGGCTTCACCGTTGACAAACCCGCGAAAGATACCATCTGCGCGCTGATCGTCGAGCGCGACGAAATCATTGCCGACAACGAGCGCGAAGTGCGCCTCGGCAACCTGAGCCGCGAACTGGGCAACTCCGGAACGCTGCCCCAGGACGATCCCAGCCGGCGCCCCGGCACCGATCGCGCCACGCACATCCAGATCTATGACGCTGCTCTGCGGCGCCATGGCGTGCAGGTGACGAAGCGCGGAGGCCAGCTCCAATTCAAGAACCTCGCGCTCGATCACGTGCACAGCGACGTGCGGCAAACCGTCGAGAGCCTGAACCGGCGCTTCTTCGAATCCTTCAAACGCTACATGTGCGCCGTCGCCACCGGCGATCCCGCGCGTGCCCAAAACGAAGATCGCGAGATCGTCTTCGGTCGGCACGAAGACTTCCGCGGCTTCCTGCTCGGCGGCCCCGAGATCGGCGACAAGGAAAAGCGCGACATGGGCATCGGCACGCTCTCGCTCGGCGGCTACTTCGTGCCCAAAGGCTTCGTGTACGACGTCGAAGAGGCCCTGAAGTACTACGGCCCCATGCTGCTCGTCGCCGAGATCATGGACACGGCCACCGGCCAGCCCCTGCCGTACCCCACCGACAACGACACCACCATCATGGGTGAGCTCGTCGGGGAAGGCCAGCAGGTCTCGGACAAAGACGTGAGCCTCGGCCAGGTGCTGTTCGGCGCCTGGAAGTTCAGCTCAAAGATGGTGAAGCTGTCCCTCGAACTGATGCAGGATTCGGCCTTCGACATGGAAAGCTATCTCAAAAAGAAGCTCGCCATCCGCATCGGCCGCATCTACAACCAGCAATTCACCATCGGCACCGGCACCAACGCGCCCAACGGAATCGTGACCGCGGTCATCGCCGCTTGCGGCGCGCCTTCGGCCACGGCCTGGGCTGGCGCTAATAACGGCTACGGCATCCCGCTGATCGCGAGCGGAGCCGCCACCAACGACGGCGGCGCTGAAACCGGCGGCACCTCCATCGGCTCGCAGGATATCGACAACCTCGAGCACACCGTCGATCCACTGTATCGCCGCGGGGCCGCGTACATGTTCCACGATCAGACGCTGCGCCGCATCAAGGTGCTGCTCGACAAGTACGGGCGCCCGCTGTGGAAGCCCAGCATGGCCTCCGGAGAGCCGGATCGTCTGAACGACTATCCGTTCTACATCAACAATGACATGACGCCGGTGCCCGCCGTCGCCGCCGCCAACCAGAACACGGTGCTGTACGGGCAGCTCGACAAGTACGTGATTCGCCGGGTGAAAGAGCTCGGCATCATCACCCTGCGCGAGCGCTTTGCCGATTACGGCCAGCTGGCTCTCATCGGCTTCAGCCGCGCCGACGGCCAGCTGCTCGACGCCGGCACGCACCCCATCTGCTACCTGCAGCAGGCAGCCAGCTAGTAACCGCCCAGCTTTGGCCGCCAGCGCGCGAACCTGCCGCTGGCGGCTGATCTGGTGGCCCCAACAAATTTAGAAACTGGAGAAAAACGATGAACCCGATTCTTTTAGTTTGCCTGCTGTTCTTTCACGGCGCCGCGGTCCTGAAAGTTCTGGCTGCGCTCGCCGCTCTCGGTGCCCTCGGCACCTTCATCACCGCACAAACTCCCGGCCCCATGGTCAGCGCCGGCTCTCCGGACTACGACACCGTCGTGGGGCAGAGCAGCAACCTGCCCTTCCAGTTCGAAGTGCTCACCGGCACCACTGACGTCATCACCGGTGGCGGGGGCTCGCTCAATCTGCCGCCTGGCCTGTCGGCTACCACCAGCGTGCCGATCTGCGGCACCAGCTTCATCGAAACCGCGGGCGTGGATGCTACTACGCTGGCGGGTCCGGTGGCTGGCGCTCCATCGGCCGGCGGCAACGACGGCCTCGAGATCACGATCGTCGACAACAGCGGCCACGCCCATACCGTGACCGCGCCGGCGAACTCGATCACACCGGCGCACCACCTGATCACGTTCAACGGCACACAGGGAAGCTTCGTCACCCTGGTGGCCCGGAACGGCAAGTGGATCCCGGTGCAGCAGTCCGGCGTTACCATCAGCTAGCTGTTTGCCAGCCGGGGGAGATCGCCTTAGAGCCTCTCTCCCAGCGCCTGGCTGCAGGGGCGGCTGACCAAACCCCCTCGCTTTCCCGCGCATCCGGGGAGCGGCGCCGCCCCTGTAAATTCGTCAATTTCAAATTGACGGGCTAGTCCGATGTTCAACCGTTCCTACCACTTACGGGCGGTCAAGCAAGCGGGCGGCGGCCAGAAGGTGGCCCAGGCGGTGCTGTCGCCGACCGAGGGCGGAAAGTTCTATCGTCCGGCCGCGCCCGTGCCAGCCCAGCCGCCCGGCACGCGCAGGAAACGGCGCTGTAGCCCCGAGGACGATCGCCAGTTCAAGCTGGCCTTTGCCCTCACCGAAGAGGAGCTCGCCGCCGAGTTCGAAAGGATGTTCCCGCTATGAGGATGATCAAAATTCGCATCCGCGCCACCGGCCAGGTCACCGACATGGTCCCAGCCGTCGCCCGAGCCATGATCAACGGCGGCACGGCCGAAGAAGTGAAGCCGGCAATCAAACTTCCGCGCGAACTGGTGGACGATGCCGGTCCCATCGGAAAAGCCGCCGCCGCCGGAATCGAATCGATGGCAGTCGGGCCGCCATCGCGCAAGCCGATGTTCTCGCGCAAGCGCGCCGGCTGAAGCCCGATAGCCGAAGCCCGAAGCCGCCTTTCCAATGTCCTACATCGTCGAAGAAGTCGCCCCGGTCGCTGAGCCGCTCGCGCTCGCCGACGTGAAGAACTATCTCAAGGTGAACGTGTCGAACGACGACGCCTTCATCCAGGAGCTGATCCAGTCGGCGCGCGAATACGTCGAGGGCTTCACCGGCCGCTCGCTGGTGAACAAGGGATACCGGCAATCGCTCGATGCCTTTCCTTACTTCGTCGACACGGTCATGTCGCAGATGGCCTACCCGCCCAGCTACTATTCGCTGCCGCGGTACTCCACCACGCTGTGGAACTATTCCCAGATGATCAAACTGCTGCGCGCGCCGCTGCAGTCGATCACCAAAATCACCTACAGCGACAGCGTCACCGGCGAGATCCAGGCGCTCTACCCGGCACTGTTCAACTGGCAGCCGCTCAACGAGTACAACCTCACCGACCAGATCGAGGATCCGAACGGCAACCTGCAGGTGGTGACGGCCGTCGCCCAGGGCGATGAGGATTCGACATCGATGTCGGGCACCACGCAGCCCACCTGGCCCGTCATCTCTGGTAACACCGTTTCCGATGGCAGCCTGACCTGGACGTGCATGGGGCCGGTACCCGACTCCGGCGATTTCGTCTACGACTACGACTCGGTGCCGCCGCGCATCTTTCCGCTGCCCGGCCAGACCTGGCCGCCGGTGCTCTATGTTCCGAACGCGGCGCAGATCCACTTCATCGCGGGCTATGGCGCGAACGGCAAAGCCGTGCCGGCCACGCTACGCCAGGCCATGCGGCTACTGATCTCCGACGGCTACTACAACCGCGAGACTTCGTTCAGCGGCTCGATCGCCGAGTCGCCCACTCTGATGCGCCTGCTCTATCGCTGGAAGATTCAAATCAAGGCCGCCACCCGCGGCTAACTTTCGCCAGGAGAACTTACCCATGAAGACACAGCAAACTGTTTACAGCAGCCCGTCGTTTCTGAAGAAAGCCACCTGCGTGCTGGCCGCGCTGCTCATGTTCGCCCTGCCGGCTTTTGCCACGCCGACGGCGCTGTCGACGATCGTGCTGGTGCAGAACAACGTCGCCGTCACCGCCGGCCAGCTGGTCGTCGCCTTCACTGCCTGCGACAACGTGAACGGCAATTCGTTCGTCTCCACCGGCCGCGAGGTCCTGCTCGTGAACAACACCGCGGGCAGCGCCGGCACCTTCACCGTCACCAGCGTGCCCGATCCTTTCGGGCGCAGCGACACTTCGCTGACGGCTTACTCGCTCGCGGCCGGAGCCATCGCGGCCGTGCAGATGAAATATCAGACGGGCTGGATCTCGGGCACATCGATCGCGCTGGCCTGCAGCGCCGCCACCATGAAGTTTGCCGTCGTTCAGTACAACTGATGCCGCTCCGCCGTCTTAGCGCCGGGCTGCCGCGCCCAGGGCAATACGTGGCCCTGGGCGCGCTCAACCGGCAGATCACGTTCTACTCGCCGGCGGTGCGCAGCCCCGTCGACAACAGCATGGGCGCGCCGTCGGCGGCCTTCAGCTGCTGGGCAGCGCTCTATGCCCTGGCCGGCGACGAACTCGACAAGGCGCAGCAGATCGCGCAGCGCGTCACCCACCTGGTGGTGATTCAGTACGCTCAGGGAGCCGCGGAGAACATGACCATTCAGTACCTCGACGCGGGCGGCGAGCGCAACTTCCAGATCGCCGCCATCGAGGATCCCGACGAGCTGCGGGTGCAGCTAAAAATCTACTGCTTCGAAATCGGCTCGAACGCCGGCGGAGCCTCGTGAATGAGCAACCGGGCAATCCAGGTCGCGCTTCTCGGGTTTCTGCTCTCTTGTCAGGCCCTGGCCCAGCACGGCATCAAGCTCACCTGGACGGCATCGACTACCAGCGGCATCCAGAATTACAGCGTCTGGCGCAGCACAACCTCGGGCAACGGCAACTGCGGCTGGACCTCCCCGGCGGTAACCCCGTGCCCCTACGCCGAGATCGCCACCGGCGTTGCGTGCTGCAGCTATCTCGACACCGCGGTCACGCCCGGCGTCACGTATTACTACGTCGTGGCCGACTGGGCGCCGGCGCCCACGGCCGCCACTGCCACGGCCACGATCGGCACCGCCGGTTCGAGCAACGCGTGCCCAGGAGCCCTCGACTGCGTAACCAGCGTGACGCTCACCAGCGGTGGAAGCGGCTACAACTATGGACTCAGCACCGGCCGGGCAAACTCGCCGGGCTTCGTCTTCTCCGGCGGGGGTGGCACGGGAGCAGTGTTCCCCACCTGCACCAACTGGAATGGCACCGCTTATCAGGACTCGATCTATTCGTGCGATCAGATGGATATCTCGGGCGGTGGCTCAGGCTTTGCGGGCTCCGGCTTCAGTTCAACGCCCACCGTGACGGCCACCACAGGCCCACTCGACATGGGGCAGATCTACCCTGCGGTGCCAGGCAGCGGCATCTCGAATGCCGCGTTTTCGAACGAGGTCTCCATGCTCGATAACAGCGGCCCCAACGCAGGAGTAAGGCTGCGCGAGCTGGGCGTTTTCCCTGGACTGCGATGAATTCACTTCTCCACGACAAGAGGCAAACTATGAGACGGCAACGCCATGCTCCAACGATCATCGGACTGCTCGCGTTCTTTCTGCTCTGCCTGGTGCCTGCCGGGAATGCCCAGTCCCCTCCCTGCGTCCAGATCACGCCAAATCAGTCGGCCTTCCAGCTCGGCGAGAAGTGCAACTTCACTTCCGCCTCCGGCCCCGTGGGCGGTTTCAGCGTCAGCGGCCTGACCTTCTGGCAGGTGATCTTCGTGCCCTCAGGCACGGTCACGGGTGCCACGCTCTCGCTTGACTCCTCCGCCACCGGTATTAGCGGATCCTGGAGCACTGGCGGCGTCATCGCTGCGGCGACGATCGGAGCCATGACCTCGGCTGGGTCGTATGCCAACACGACCGCGACGTCACCCACAAACTTCATGCAGCTCACGCCCACGATCACCGGTTCGGGCATAGTCACGGTCATCATCTTCGGCTACACCAACAACCCCGCGGGCGGCGGCACCAGCGGCGGCAGCGTCACTGTCAGCAACTTCCCGAGCACGCAGAACACCAACATCCAGCAAATGGGCGGAGTTGCGCTCAGCCTCTTTGCCACGCTGTTCAGCGCGCAGTCGGCGACTGCCACAGCCACGAGCGGAGCAGTAAGGATCCCCGACTTCGCCGGCACGGGCACGCTCGAAATCAGCGGCGCATCCATCGCGGGCTCGCCTTCCGGGTGCCAGATCGCTCTTGCCTACCAGCCGAACACGGGCGCACCGGCGAGCGCGGCGCAAGCCACCATCACCTTCACCCCAGGCAATTCCACCCAGCTGTTCGCCGTGAACCCCACCAACCCCACAGGCGATGCGTGGATCGCGACCTACACCTGCGGAACCTATCCCAGCGCCGGCACCATCTCGGTTGCTTTCGCGCCCAGCACCCCCGCGTCGATTGTGGGCGCGTTGCCCGCCGGTGCGAATACGGTCGGCAAAGTCGATCTGCTCGGCAACGCCGGCGCGGCAGTCGATGCCGCTGCCGGAGCCACCGCGGCCGCCAATTCTGTCGCTGCAGGCGGCACTTACAACGCTAGCGCGCCCACGCCGTCGACTGGCCAGCAAGAACCTCTGCAGCTCGACTCGAGCGCAAACCTCAAGGTGAATGTAAGTGCGGCGTTGCCCGCGGGAGCCAATACGATCGGGGCGGTCAACACGCAGCCCACCGGCTTTGGCACGCTGATCGGCTTCCAGCAGGCGGTGACCGCGTCGGCCGTCGCGCTCAGTTCGAACGCGGCGCATTCCTTCTGCGTCACCGCGCTGCCCGCGAACACGATCAACATCTACGTGGGGCCCTCCGGCGTCACCACTTCCACGGGCTTTCCACTGCAGCCTGGCCAGACGGCCTGCTGGAGTCTCTCGAACACGAACCTGGTCTATGTGATCGCCGCCAGCACTGGGGCCTCGGTGGCCGTCACCGGCACTTAGGTAGCCCTCGATTTTTCCAGGAGACAATCCTCATGCGATTCCTGAAAACAGTTGTCGCGGCCGCGCTGCTCAGCTTGTGCGTGTGCGCGGCCCAGAACGGAAACGGCGCCACTAGCGTCAGCTCGCCGCCGGTGCCGGTCACCGTAACCAGCGATCCCAACGCCTGCACGGCCGGTCGACTCTGGTACAACTCCGCCAATGGCCAAATCAAAAGCTGCTCGGTGGGCAGCGTCTCTCCGGGCAATGGCGTGGCGGTGAACATCCCAGACTATATGAGGGTCGTCGATTACCCAGGCTGGGCGGGCGCGAGCAGCGACATTGGCCTGGTCATCGGCCAGATTCTTGCTTTGCAGTGCAACATAGGCATCGGCGCCGGCGGGGTCACGCTCGAAGGTCTGGCCCCAGGGAAGTACTATGCCAACACCGATCCCATTGGCTACGCCCGGGCCACTCACTCCAATACGGGCTGCGTCTACAAAATCAAAAAGGCGCCAGGAATCGAGATCGTCACATCAGTGGGGTGGACGACGGGCCCGGCTGACATCATTGACGCCGACGAACCTGGCCAGGGCGAGAAAACCGCGCCGGGCTCGAATGAGATGCTCGAGTTTTGCGCTACTTCTGGCGGATGCGGCCCCAACAATTACCCGGCAGCCACGGCCTTCACCAACACTTCCGGTGAAGAACCTCTGGTCTTTATCGCCAGCAGCTTCACCACGCCGAGCTCTCTCGCGACCAGCCAGATTACGGTTCCAGCCGTGACCGATGGCACCAACGGCTCGTGCACCAGTTCGTGGCGCGGAGTCACCAAGACCAACACCGGCACCGCCAACTGCGCCAACCTGCTCACGGTTGGCGGCTACATCGTGTTCGCGCCCAACGCCTCGCCCACGGTGGCGAACTGCCGAAGCGGATCCGCGGGAACCTGCCACTCTGCCCAGATTCTGGCAAAAAGTGGGACCGAGCCCACCTACACGCTCACACTGAATCTGCCCTTGAATGGCTTCACCGGGCTGGTTGCCTCGACCTCGTATTTCTACGTCATCTACCAGCCCAACATCACTCCTCTGCTCTGGGTCGCAGGCTCGAACGGCTCAAGCTACGAGACGGCTCAGGGCGGCAAGATCGGGAAAATCTTCTTAGACGGGGAAGGCGTTGCCGGCTTTGTCGGCATCTTCACCACGAACACCGAAGAGGCCACTGACCTTCAGGCCTGGGTGAATTTCGACAATCAGCAACAGACCGGCACCAGAGCCGCGAATCAGGGCCCAGCGGCTGCCTGCACGATTGCCGACAAAAGTTTTCAGTCGGCCGATTTCAATGTTGGCTTCGGCCACGCCAGCTATCACCTGCAGAACTGCGGTCCCGGTAACGGCGGCGTGACCTTCACGCCGGTGGGCAGCGTGGCCGGCCCCCTATTCGGCATGACGAATTGGGAAACCGACTGCCACATTTACGAGGCCTACGCACTGACGTCTTCGAACGCTTCTGACGGCCCCAATGGCCAAATGGAGCTCGGCACCTGCACTGGAACTTCGAGCGCCTGGATAAACAACGATCTGGTTGCCGAGGCAATCGGCCGCATCGACGTGGCGCCGATGCACAACGAGTACACGGCTAGAAGCGTGTGGCTGGGGCCACAAAATCTAACGTACGGGGTCACGTTGCACGGCATCTCGACGGCCAACAATGGCGGCGCTCCGGCGCAATGCGGCTCGGTTCCTTGCCAGATCGCATACCTTGACACCTTTGCGAGCTACGGAAACACCGTCGACCGGGGAACCTCCACAATCGGTTTCAGCAATGTCGACGTGGTGACTGACGTTGCCAACCCGTGCCCGGGCACCTTTGGCCAGGGCAGCACTACCGCGCCGTGCATTTTGAACAGCACGAGCTCATCGGGCGGCCGCAAGATCACCGGAGCGGTGCTGTCTCAGCCTTACTCTCAGGCGAATGCGAACGATCCCGCGCAGGTCACGATGCTGCCGCCGGGATGGCTTGCCTACTACGGCAACGGCACCAGCACGAGCACGAACACGACGAGCGCGACGGTAACCCCAGGAGTGTTTTACGTCGGGAATTTCAGCTGCAGCGGCACCAGCGGCACGCCCACGGTGCTCACCGACAGCACGAGCGGGAAACCATACATCATTCGCGCAACCGGAACAATCACCATCGGCCCCTACTGCACTATCGTGGCAAGTGGGAATACAGTGGCGTCAGGGGACATAGGAGCAGCTGGCGGCGGCGGCGGTTATGGCGCGGCCGCGGGCGCGGCCGGAGGGGCCAGCAAGAACCTTTTCCAGGGCGGCGTGGCAGCGGTGCTCGCTGGCGGCGCGGCTGGCACCTCCGGCACTCCAGCCGGCAGCGCCGGCGCTGCCATGAGTTCCAGTTCATATTACGAAAATTCAATTTTGGACTTCGGTCCTGGCGAAGTAGAGGGAAACCTGGCGGGCGGCGCGCCTGGCGGCGCGGGCGGCAGCAGCGGAGGAGCTGCTGGAACCGGGGGCGGAGTCATCATCCTGGACGCGCCTTTTGTCGTTCTCTCGAACACGGCGATTTTCACAGTCACCGGGGGGAACGGCGGAGCGGGCGGCTCAAACATTGGGGGCGGCGGCGGCGGCGGCGGCGGCGCCGTCATCATTCGATCACCGAACCTCACCGACAACGGAGCAACCTTTAACGTGGGCGGCGGCGCCGGCGGCACGGGAGCCACGGGCACGGCTGGGAACGGCGGACCGGGCGGGGCCGGTTGGTTCATCGAGATTCCGCAATGAAACGCAGCCCAGCGAACGACTGAATCCCATGGCCGTGCGAGCTGTTTGCGGAGGGCTGTTTAACTTTCTCACCCAGAACGGGGGTGCGGGCAGCGTGCAAGGGCTGCTCGCCCCGCTGCCGGCGGTTGGGGCCACGCCGCAGTACAGCGTTTACTTTTCGCTGGCGGAGAAGCAGGCGCCGCGGCCCTACATCGTGTTGCATCTGGTCGAGACGCTGCCGGCCGGCGAGACGCTCGACGGCGTCAGCGACACCATGGATGGCGAATTCCAGTTCGACAGCTACGCCGACGACCAGGTCACGGCGCGGCGGCTCTCGCAGGCCGTGCGCGATGTGCTGAAGAATCTTGGCACCACGCTCGCCGATGGCACCGCGATCCAGTTCTACTCGGTGAGCATGGATGCCGACGACCCCTATGATCTCGGCGGCGGCGGCTACGTCTTCCGCTCCGTGTTGCGCCTGCGCGCGTTCTACAGCGAGCAGGGGTCGTTCGCGCAACCTTAGGCACCTTAGGTCATGACGACAACTGCAGTCCCCGGCTACGGCTCGAAGCTGAGCTGCTCGCTCGATGGTGCCACTTACACCACGGTCGCGCAGCTGCGCAAGATCCTGCCGCAAGGCTCGAAGCAGACCATGGTCGACCAGACCAACATTCTCACCGCCGGCAACAGCATGGCGCCGCTGGCCGCGCGCTTCGATTCCGGCGAGATCAATCTCGAAGGCGTGCTCTCCCCGGCCGATGGTTCGCAGCTCGAGCTCGGCACCGTGCACGCGAATCTGACACTCGCCTGGTGGAAGCTGCTGCTTTCGGATGGCATCACGGTCTGGACCTGGCGCGGCTTCCTCAGCGAGTTCGTGCCGTTCTCGATCGATGTCGCCAAGGCCATGGGCTTCACCGCGAAGATCCGCGTGCAGGGCGCTCTCACCGGCCCCGCCGGCGCAGCCTGAAAAATTCCCAGTTCGCTTAAAGGAGAAATTCCAATGTTCCCACTTGCCCTCGCGGTTTTCGCGGCCACGCCTCTCGGGGCCGTTCTCATCGTTCTCACTGCCGGCACCCTGGCGCTGAAGGGCCTGAAGATCCTGTTGTGGATCTTCTCCCTGGCGCCGTTCGTGTTTGGCACCACCGTCGCCTACCCCGGCTATGGCTCGCACCTGGCCTCGGGCGGCACCGCCGGCAGCAGCTACACCAACGTCGCGCAGCTGAAGAACGTGAAGTTCGGCGGCCTCAAGGCCGACTTCGACGACATCACCAACCTCGATTCGCCGAACATCAGCGGCGCCGTCTTCAAGGAGTACATGAAAACGTTGGTCGATGGCAGCGACGTCACCTTCGACGGCGTGATGAACCCCACCGATCCCACCACCCAGGCCCTGCTCGCGAACCTCGAAACCGGAGGCCTCGCCGCTCTGTACTACTGGAAGCTGACCACGACCGATGGTTCGACGTTCGTTTTCCAGGGCTACGTCTCCGACTTCAAATTCGGCGCCGAGTACAACAAGGCGATCACGTTCTCTGGCGGCATCAAGGTCGTCGGCACCATCACCGCAACCTGGTCGTAAAATCACAGTGGCCAGGGTCTAGTGGCCAGTGGCCAGTGAAAGGCTGAATCCCCATGGACGTTCTCGACAAGGAAATCTCGGGCGACCCGATCACGGTGCGGATCCGCGGCGTCGAGCGGCCGCTCGCCTACCCGATGCACGCCGTCATCCTGTACAAGCAGCTGGCCGGCGACTCGCTCTTCGTGCAGGAAAACTTCGAGAAGATCGACGTCCGCCAGGATCCGCAGCGCTGGCTCCAATGCCTGTGGGCCGGGCTGCACGTGTTCGCCGACGGCAAGTGGACAGCGCCGGTCACGCTCGAGGAGCTGGGCGCGCTGGTCGATTTCTCAAATGCCGGCGAGATCTCGGTGCAGATGGCGAAGGCCGTGACCCAGTCGATGCCGAAGGCGGATCCCGCGGCAAAAAAAGAGCTGGCGCCGGAAGCCGAGGGAATGGATCCGGCGCCCGTGGCGACGCCCGAGCCGCTGAGCCAGCCTGGTTATACTTCCGGGCCCGGCGTCGACTCGCGCTTACTCGCGCCGAATTCCTGAGCACGACGCCGCGCGAGCTCGACA
>Ga0307476_10000304_pt1 | contig 42697 bp, 33 predicted proteins | sample atmos_gasesECM2C_2_FD_203314 | JGI IMG/M metagenome (GOLD analysis project Ga0307476, IMG submission 203314) | Hardwood forest soil microbial communities from Morgan-Monroe State Forest, Indiana, United States - atmos_gasesECM2C_05 | ecosystem: Environmental > Terrestrial > Soil > Temperate... | reverse complement strand
CTCTCCGTCCGGCATAGGCGTCGAAGGCACCGCGAGCGGAACAGCGAGTTACGGAGTGTTCGGGTGGGCGACCGCGACCTCGGGCACAAACTACGGCGTTTATGGTTCAGATGCGAGTCCAGACGGCGCCGGCGTCTACGGAATCGGGGCGACCGGTGTTGGCGGGACGTCAACGTCCACATCGGGCCCAGGCGGCGGGTTTACTGGCTTCACGGCTCCGTCAGGTTCGGATTTGAACGGCACGGATGGAGTCGTTGCCGTGGGAGGCAGTGTTGATGCCCCCTCCAATAACACCAAGGCGGGCAGCGGCGTTGTGGGTATGGGCGGAGCAGTCGTCGGCTCCTTTGGCGAGGCGGGCGCAGGCGTTACCGCCACCGGCGGTACAGCCACCTCTGGTGGCGAGGGAACCACAGCCAGCGGAGATGGCATAGACGCTTACGCGGGCGCCGGCGGCGCCGGCGGGAACTTCGCTGGCAGCTTCACGGGCAACATCAACGTCAGTGGCACGCTCTCCGCGAGTACCAAGGACTTCAAAATTGACCATCCCATGGACCCTGCGAACAAATACCTGGTCCACGCCTCAGTCGAATCCTCCGAGATGAAGAACATCTACGACGGCAACGTCACTACTGATGGTCAGGGTCACGCGACAGTGCGACTGCCAGAATGGTTCGAGGTACTCAACACCGACTTCCGCTACCAGCTGACCGTGATCGGGCAATTCGCACAGGCCATCATCGGACGCAAGATCGAAAACAATCAGTTCGAGATCCGGACGAGCGCGGCGAACGTCGAAGTGTCCTGGCAGGTGACCGGGGTGCGGCAGGACGCCTACGCCAAGGCGAATCCGCTGGTGGTGGAGCAAGAAAAAGATGCGCGGCTTCGAGGCTTCTATATCCATCCTGAGTTGTACGGGGCGCCCGCAGAGAAGCAGATTGAATGGGCACGCCATCCGCAGGCGATGAAGCGGATGAAGGAAATGCAAGCCAAGCAGTTGGCTGCGGCGCAGAAGCAGGCGGTGCCGCGGAACTAGGTGCCACCGCCAACGAAGTGGACTATTTCGAGATGGTCGCCTTCTTTCAGCGGCGTTTGGGGCCAGCGGTCACGGGGGACGATCTCGCGGTTTAGTTCGACAGCTACACGGTCGGACTTCATGGCCAGGGATTCGACCAGAGTGGCGAGCGTGAAGGTGGCTGGTGGCGAGGGATCAGCGAAGGCATGAGATTCTCCGTTGATGTGAAGATTCATCGCATCTCGATAAAGACAAGCTGAGAGCTGTGCCCGCTTTGCAAACTGTATTCTCTCACGGAGCAGGACGCCTCGCTGCGCTCGGCTGGACAGACGAGGCGGCTGTCCCCACATGTTTCGGCCCCCACGAGAGCCGCCGAGACGGCGGCGCTACTATGTAGGTCACTCGGCTTTGCGCAGGGCGAACTTGCGGGTTACGGTGCGGCCCTGGTGGTTGGCTTGCACCATTACGGAGGCTTCGGTCAAAGCGGATTCCTCGACCTCGATGGAGATCTGTGCGCTGCCGGCCGAATCGGTGACGGCCTGAGTGTAAAAGGGTGTGGCGTCGGGCCGGGCGAAGCGGAAGGTGAGACGGGCGCTGGGCACGGCCGTGCCGTCTTCGGTGACACGCAATTGCATGGTCAGATTACGGTTGTTGTGGACCGAGGCGGCGTTCTCCCACTGCACGTCGAGTTGCTTGATGCCGGCCAGGGCTTCGGTTTCTGCGTGGTCGAGGACGGTCTCCAACTTGCCTTCGCGAATCGCTTCGAGCACGAGGCGATGCTGGTCGCGGAGCTGCTGCTCTTTTTGGGGATCGCCAAAGCCAACTTGCTCGGCGGATTTTGCATAGGAGATCGCCCTCTTGCCTATGCACCTGCCGCGCACGAAGACCTGAGTCTGGAGAAGTTTTTCGCTTTCGCGCGCTTCGCTTTGCACGTGGTAGATGGTGTCGACGTGCTTAACATCAGTGTTAAAGCCAAAAATCATGAGGGTCCTGAAATTTCGTTTTGCCGAATTCGTAAACGCGCCGCCGGATCCCTTGACACTCCTAACGGCCAGCACCTAATCTAGAATGTTTAATCAATGCTTGGCGCGAATTATATATAGCCTGTCCCATGCCCGACAATTATTTCGCTGGCTACCTGTCGTTTCTGATTCATATTGTGCTGGCAGGCGGAATTGCGACTGCAATTATCTCGCTTTCCTGGCTGATCGGGGAGCGGAAACCGACTCGGGCTAAGATGTCGCCGTATGAATCGGGCATGGCGCCGGTTGGCGACGCACGCGGACGCTTCTCGGTGAAGTTCTACCTGGTGGCTATGCTGTTCATTCTGTTCGACGTTGAGGCCATCTTCCTTTATCCGTGGGCGGTGATTCTGCACGATCTCAAGCACTTTGGCCTGGCGGAGATGTTCGTCTACATCGGCATTGTTCTGGTTGGCTTCTTCTATGTCTGGAAGAAGGGCGTTCTGGACTGGGGTCCGTCGGCGGTGCGATCCAGTCTGCCAACTAATGTCCGGCGAGGAGAACGTTAGTGGCCCTGGTCCCCGCCATCACCGATCTTGAGCAACTGAAGACTCATCCAGCAGTGGCGCGGCTGCTGGCGTGGAATCCGTTGGCGGTTACGGGCGTGAAGTTCGACCGCGAGGAGATGACGATTTATGTGGATCGCGCGAACCTGCGCGAGGCATGCGCTCTGCTGCGTGACGATGCGGAGTGCGGTTTCAACTTCCTTTCTGATGTGACCTGCGTGGATTGGTATCCGGCAGAGCCTCGGTTTGAAGTGATCTATCACCTGCTGTCGATTCCTAAAAAAGAACGGGTACGACTGAAAGTTCGTCTGGACAGCGCGAGCCCGGCGGTGGAATCGCTGACTTCGCTTTGGCCGGGTGCCAATTATTTTGAGCGCGAAGTGTTTGACCTGTTTGGGATCCGATTTAACGGCCATCCTTATATGCGGCGGATACTGATGCCGGAGGATTGGGAGGGTCATCCGTTGCGGAAGGATTATCCGGTGGAGGGCTATCGCTAGGGTTTGACTATGGCCCACCTTGCTCCCACTCCCGTGCTTGAACCTGGCCAGGATCGAACCATGATCCTGAACATGGGGCCGCAGCATCCTTCGACCCATGGCGTGTTGCGAGTGCTGCTCGAGATCGATGGCGAGACTGTGGTGCGGATTATGCCGGACATTGGCTTTCTGCATACTGGAATCGAAAAGACCTGCGAAGCCAAGTTTTACCAGCAAGTGGTGCCGCTCACCGATCGCATCGACTACCTCTGCCCCATGACCAACAATCTTTGTTATGTGCTAGCGGTGGAGAAACTGCTGGGGCTGGAGATTCCTCCGAAGGCGCAGTGGATGCGCGTACTGATGAACGAGTTGACGCGCATCAATTCGCACCTGGTGTGGCTGGGCACGCATGCGCTCGACATCGGCGCGATGACGGTATTTCTCTACTGCTTCCGTGAGCGGGAAGAAATCCTAAAGCTTTTTGAGATGGTGAGCGGACAGCGCATGATGACCTCTTACTTTCGGATTGGAGGGCTTGCGCTGGAACCGCCGTTGGGATTTTTTGAGCGGGTTCGCGAATTCGTCGGGCGCTTCCCCAGTAAGGTTGATGAATACGAAAACCTGCTTACGGGAAATCCGATCTTTATGATGCGCACCCAGGGGGTGGCGAAGCTTACCGCGGAAGACGCGATTGCCTTGGGAGCTACCGGGCCTACGCTCCGCGGAAGTGGCGTGGACATCGATCTGCGCCGCGACATGCCTTACTCGAGCTATGAGAATTTTAAGTTCAAGATTCCGGTGGCGCAGGAGGGCGACGTTTTCGCCCGGTATATGTGCCGGGTGCGGGAGCTGCGGGAATCGAATGAGATCGTGAAGCAGGCTCTGGATGGCATGCCCGAGGGCCCTGTCAAGGCGGATGCTCCGGGCATTGTGCTGCCGGACCGGGAAAAGATGAAGACGCAGATGGAAGCGCTCATCTACCACTTCAAGATTATTACCGAGGGCTTCGCGGTGCCGGCGGGCGAGGTGTATCAGGCGGTCGAATCGCCGCGCGGCGAGATGGGCTACTACATTGTCAGCGACGGAACCGCTAAACCTTATCGCGTACACATGCGGGCGGCTTGTTTGGCGAACCTGCAGACTTTACCCAAGATGTGCGAGGGTGGGCTGATTGCGGACGTCGTGGCCGCGATTGGATCCATCGATATTGTATTGGGAGAGATCGACCGGTGAAGAATTGAGTGATTTGGCGATCGGGTGATTTGGCGATTGAAAAACCGATTGAAGGAATGGTTGTGAGCAGTCAGCCGGAACAACTTCGTGACAGGACCAAAGCATTCGCTTTGCGCGTGATTCGCCTTTACCGGTCGCTGCCTTACAAGACAGATACTCAGGTTCTTGGAAAACAGTTGTTGCGTTGTGGAACGTCGGTGGCGGCCAATTATCGCACCGTATGCCGCGCGAGATCGAAGGCGGAATTTGTAGCTAAGATGGGTGTCGTGGTCGAGGAAGCGGACGAAGCAATTTTGTGGCTGGAGTTGATGACCGAGTCCGGAATTGTTTCGCCAGCTAAGACTGAGGCACTATTGAAGGAAGCGAACGAACTAACGGCGATTTTCGCTGCGTCGCAAAGAACGGCGAGGAATGCAGCATGAGCTTTTCGATTGCCCAATGGCTCAATCGCTCAATCGCTCAATTCTTATGAAGTTTTCGGACGAATTCGAGACGCGGTTCGCGGAGATGGTTCCGCACTATCCGACGAAGAGGTCGGCGTTGGTGCCTACTCTGCTTTATGCGCAGGATGAGGTTGGATTTCTGTCCGATGAGGTGATTGCGGAGTTGGCTGAGCGACTGGATCTGCCAGTGCTCGAGGTGCACAACGTGATCAGCTACTACTCCATGCTGACTACCAAGCCGCGCGGGAAGTTCAATGTGCAGGTTTGCACCAATATAAGTTGCTTGGTGCGTGGCGCGGAAGACATTTTGCATCACTGTGCGAAGAAACTGGGCGTGGGCCACAAAGGAACTACGGCTGACGGGTTGTTTACGCTGGAAGAGGTGGAATGTATCGGAGCTTGCAGTTGGGCTCCGGCGGCGCAGGTTAACTACGACTTTCACGAGAACCTCACTACCGAGAAGATGGACAAGGTGCTTGACGAATACCGCAGGAAGGCGACGCAGTAATTCCCATGGCTGATCTGGTTTCACATCCTGATGAGGTGAAAGTTGTCTCCCGGCGCTTTGGCCAGGGTGCAACTAACATCGACCGCTATCTCGAAATGGACGGCTACAAGGCCGTGCAGAAGGCGCTGGGGATGGAGCCGGACGCAATCATCAATGAAGTGAAGAATTCTGGATTGCGCGGGCGCGGCGGGGCTGGATTTTCGACCGGGATGAAGTGGTCGTTCGTGCCGAAGCAGTCGGCGAAACCGAAGTATGTGCTGTGCAATGGTGACGAGAGCGAGCCTGGCACTTGCAAGGACCGGCTAATCTTCGAGCATGATCCACACTCCGTGATCGAAGGAGTGATGATTGGCGGGCTGGCGGTGGGTGCGCAGAGCGCGTACATCTATATCCGCGGCGAGTATCGATATCTGTTGAACATCATGCAGAAGGCGATTCGCGACGCTTACGCCAAGGGGTTTCTGGGCAAGAACATTTTCGGGAGCGGGCGCGATTTCGACGTTTACTGGCATGGCGGTGCCGGGGCTTATGAAGTGGGCGAGGAATCTGCGCTGATGGAGTCGCTTGAAGGCAAGCGCGGGATTCCGCGGATTCGGCCTCCGTTTCCTGCCGTCGTGGGTTTGTGGGGCGGTCCGACGGTCATTAATAATGCGGAGACTTTGGCCAGCGTGCCGCACATTATTCTCGGTGGGGCTGAATGGTTTGCCAAAATTGGTCCGCCGAAAAATGGTGGGACTCGGCTGTTTTGCCTGAGCGGGAATATCGCTAAACCGGGCGTTTATGAACTGCCGATGGGCTACAACCTGAAGAAGATGATTTACGAAGTGGGTGGCGGGATCCCTAACGGGCGGGAACTGAAGGCCGTTGTGCCGGGCGGGGCTTCGTGTCCCTGTCTCACCGCCGACGAGATTGATGTGAATATGGATTTCGATTCCGTTGCGAAGGCGGGGTCGATGCTGGGTTCGGGCGGCGTGGTTGTGGTCGACGATGCGCAGTGCATTGTGAAGTTTGCGTTGCGGACCATGAAGTTTTATCAACATGAAAGTTGCGGGTGGTGCATTCCCTGCCGTGAGGGTACAGACTGGCTGAAGAAAACTTTGGTGCGTTTTCATTCTGGCGGCGGAGTGATGAAGGACATCGACAACATGCGGTACCTGGCTGAGAACATGCTGGGACGGACGTTTTGCCCGCTAGGCGATGCGGCGGCGATGCCGACCATCGCGTTTGTGAAGAAGTTCCGCAGAGAATTTGAAGATCATTTAGAAGGTCGACCCTGTCCCTATGAGGAGGAAGGCGCACTGCAGCAAGTTCCGGTGATGGCCCATTGATCATGAGCACCGTTCCAGCCACAAAGAGTTCTACCGAGATCGACACAGCCAGACTGCTGGAGGCTTTGCGCAAGGGAGGCGATGCGTTTCTTTGCAGCGTGGCTGGAGTGGGTGAAGCCGCCAGCCGCCTGCGCCCTGCGGAGAACCGCTGGTCAGTTCTCGAGTGCGCAGAACATGTAGCTGTGGCGGAAGAAGTCATGCTCGGTTTGGTGACTGGCGAAAGGCAGACGCGAAATCCGGAAGGACCGAAGCGCGATGATCGCATTCTGAGAAGCGGTACGGACCGCAGTACCCGGTTTGATGCTTCCGTTCAATCACAACCGCGTGGCCGCTTTTCTACGCTGGCTGAAGCGGTTACCCATTTCCAGGCAGTACATCAGCGCACGCTTCGCCTTGTCGAACAAACCGGAGAGGACCTGCGTGCGACAGAGGTCCAGCACCCTCATCACGTCGTCGGGGTGATTAGCACTTATGAGTGTCTGTTGCTGATGGGATCGCACGCACAAAGGCATGCGCTGCAGATTGAAGAGGTCAAGAATAGCTCGGCGTACCGGGCAGGTGCGCACTAGAGTCTAGCGTTGACATTCATGGCGGACAAACCCCAATCCGTAACACTCACAGTTGACGGCAAGAAGGTCACGGCTCCCGCGGGGACGCTGCTGATCGAGGCTTGCAAGACCGTGGGCATCGAAGTGCCTTCGTTTTGCTATTACCCCAACCTTTCGCTGCAGGGCGCTTGCCGCATGTGCCTGGTAAAGATCGAGAAGATGCCCAAGCTGCAGACCGCGTGTACGACCGTGATCAGCGAAGGCATGGTCGTCACTTCGGATAGCGATGAGATCAAACAGGCGCGCAAGTCGATGCTGGAGATGCTACTGGGCAACCATCCTCTGGACTGTCCGGTGTGCGACGCTGGGGGCGAGTGCGAACTGCAGGATATGACGTTCTCCTACGGCGCGGCCGAGTCGAAGTTCATGGAGGCAAAGAATCATAAAGACGAGCAGCAATGGTCGCCGGTGGTGTTTTTCGACCGGCCGCGCTGCATTCTCTGCTATCGCTGTGTGCGGGTTTGCGGCGAGGGCATGGACGTGTGGGCTTTAGGGGTGCAGAACCGGGGTGTCAGTTCGATTATCGCGCCTAATAAAGAGGATCACCTAGAGTGCGAAGAATGCGGCATGTGCATCGACATTTGTCCGGTGGGCGCGCTCACCTCGGGCGCGTATCGCTACAAGACGCGTCCCTGGGAGATGAAGCATGTGGGCACGATCTGCACTCATTGCGGTGATGGCTGCAAGACCACGCTGGGCGTGCGTCGCGCCGACACTGGAATGGAGATTGTGCGCGGCGACAACCGCGACAAGAGCGGGACGAACGGGGATTTCCTCTGCATCAAGGGCCGGTATGCGTTTGATTTTGCGAATCATGAAGAACGGCTCACTCGGCCGCTGATTCGCAAGGACGGCAAGCTGACTCCGGCGACGTGGGAAGAAGCGTTTGAGCTGATCGGAAAGAAATTTGCAGAGGTTCGCGACAAGGATGGCGGGGCGGCGATTGGGGTAATCGGCTCGACTCGCACCACCAACGAAGAGGCCTATCTGCTTTCCAAGCTCGCGCGCGTGGTGCTGAAGACGAATAATGTGGACCACCACCGCACCGCGGACTTCCCTGCTCTGGCGGCTGCGCTTCGCGGCAAGGCCGACGCTACGGCAAGCATGGCTGACGTCTTCAGTGCTCGGGCCATTCTGCTGATCGGGAATGATCCGTCCGAGCAGCATCCGCTGCTGGCGTGGCAGATTCGCAACAACGTTCGGCTGCACCGGGCGCGACTTTACCTGATTAATTCCAGGCCGATCAAGTTGCGGCGGCAAGCGACGAGCTTCATGCAGGTTCCGGCTGGAGCGGAAGGTCAGGTCGCGGCATTTCTCGCGGGCAGCGACGCGGCTGCGGATGCGCTCGTCGGTTCATCTACCAGCAAAGATGCGTGGGTCGAGTTGCGAGAAAAGCTTCGTGGCGAGCAGAATCTGGTTGTCGTTTTCGGTTCTGAAGTTCGAGGAGATGACCTTGCCGGCCTGGTGAAGTTCGGTTCGGCAATCCCCGGCGCTAAGTTTGTCTGTCTTGCGGATTACGCTAACTCTCGCGGCGCTGCCGACATGGGCGTATATCCGGATCTGTTGCCGGGATATCATCCGACCGCTGGAAGCAGCCAGTTTCATCGGGAGTGGGGACACATCCCTCAGGCTGCGGGCCTTGATCTGGCTGGCATGGTCGAAGCTGGAAAAGCGGGAAAGTTGAAAGCTCTTTATGTTGTGGGATCGAATCCGGTGGGCCGGTTGAACCTGGATCCGTTCTCCTTCTCGAAGAGTTTTGTCGTCGTGCAAGACATGTTCCTAACCGAAACCGCTGTGATGGCCGACGTGGTGCTGCCGGCTGCGAATGCATACGAGAAGTCAGGAACATTCACCAACACTTGCGGCGATATACAGTTGGTGAAGAAGGCGGGCGAAGTCACAGGCACGAAGGCCGATTTCGAGATGATCGTGCGCATCGCGGATGCCATGGGTTTTGACGTTCGCAAACTCGTGCCGTTCGGCGGGGGCACTCATGCTGATATGGGACAGTCGCGCGGAGCGCAATCGGGCGAGGCTGACCGTCATGCAGTTTGGCTTGAGGCTCATGGACTGGAGCCGAAGTTAAGCCCGTTCGATCCGACGGCAATTCTGGATGAAATTCAGCGGCTGGTACCTGGCTACGACGTGTCCCGAATGAATTTGCTGGCGGGCAACAGCCAACATACCTCGCTGAGCCAGGCTGGGCCCGGGGTTGCGCATCGCGTGGAATCGATTGCTCCGGCGAACGATGATCTCTTTAGTTCCGGAACGCTGGGACGTTATTCGCGCACGTTGAAGTCGGTGGTAGAGAGTCACGAGGTCAAGGCCGCTGAAGTTGCGGCGGACTGATTCCAACATTGGGAGAGCAGCGTTGTCGGTCGGCGTTTTCATACTCGTGTCGGTGATCAAGTCGGTCATCGTGCTCGTCGTGCTGCTGACGGCAGTCGCGTACACAGTGTGGCTGGAGCGCAAAGTTGTGGGCCACATGCAGAATCGCTGGGGACCCACGCGGGTCGGGCCGTTTGGATTGTTGCAGCCTGCGGCCGATGGACTGAAGTTTCTGTTTAAAGAGGATCTCACGCCGCCGCACGTTTACAAGCCGCTTTTTGTGGCGGCGCCGATGATGGCGCTGATCTTTGCACTGACTTCGATCTCGGTGATCCCGTTCGGCAATAGCTTCACGTTCGGGCCATTCGCCGTACCCCAATTCCTGCCCTTCCACTACGAGATGCCGTTCCATTGGGGTGGTGCCGTAATTGGACCGTACAGCATTCCGTTCGAAATCACCGATGTAAACATAGGGCTGCTGCTGATTCTGGGAGTTACTTCGCTCGGTGTCTACGGGGTGGCGCTGGCGGGATGGTCCTCGAACAACAAATACTCTCTGCTCGGCGGATTGCGATCCAGCGCGCAGATGGTGAGCTACGAGATTGCGCTGGGGCTTTCGCTGGTGGGAGTGCTGATCCAGTCTGGCAGTTTTAGCTTGCGCACCATTGTCGATGCACAGGGAGGACGATTCTTGTACTTCCTTCCCCGCTGGAACATTTTTCATGGACAGTTTTTTGGCTTCTTTATCTATTTGATTGCGGCGTACGCGGAAACCAATCGCATCCCATTTGACTTGCCCGAGGCGGAAACCGAACTGGTCGCGGGATACCACACCGAGTACAGCGCCATGAAGTTTGCCATGTTCTTTATGGCCGAGTACACCAACATGATTACGGTGGCTTGTGTGGCCACGCTGCTGTTTTTCGGGGGATGGCACGGGCCCTTGTTTGGGCCTCCGCTGCTGCAGTCGTTGCTGCCGTTGTTCTGGTTTGGCGCGAAGATTTTCTGTTTTCTCTTTCTGTATATCTGGGTGCGCGGGACGTTGCCGCGCTTCCGCTATGACCAACTCATGTCTTTCGGCTGGAAGTTTCTGCTGCCTCTAGCGATTGTGAATTTGGTGGCAACGGCGATTGCAGTTGCCTGGTGACAAGAACGAGTTCTCAGTTCTCGGTTCTCAGTTCTCAGTAACGGCCCAGGACGCCGGCAGCTGAGTTTTTCCGAGAACTGGGAACTGAGAACTGAGAACTGACCGATGCATCTCTTTTTATTTCTGGCTTTCGGAGCGGTTTGTGTCGGCGGGGCGGTCAACCTGCTGGCGCAGCGGCATCCGATTAATGGTGCGCTGTCGCTGATTGCGGTGATGGCCGCTCTGGCTGGCGAATACCTGCTGCTGGGCGCGGAGTTTGTCGCTGCCGTGCAGGTGATCGTTTACGCCGGGGCCATCATGGTGCTGTTTGTGTTTGTCATCATGCTGCTCAACGCGGGCGAAGAGGAGCACACGAAGGGGAGTCGTGTCGCTGTTCTGTTAGGCGTGCCCGGAATGCTGATCGGAAGCGTGCTGGTGGCCTGGGTCGTGCTGCAACACTCGGGGACTGAATCCGTGCCGATCGGCGCTTTGCCGGGGCATCCTACGGATATTGCCCAGCTTCTTTTTCACGATTTCCTGTTGCCCTTTGAGGTCACATCCGTGTTGATCCTGATCGCGATCATGGGCGCCGTGGTTCTGGCCAGCAAGCCGGAAGCCGCGGCGGGGAAGGCGGACTGATGGTTGCCTCGTATGTGCCGCTATCGTATTACCTTTTGCTGAGCGGATTCCTGTTTGCCTGCGGAGTGGTTGGATTTCTCATTAAGCGCAATATCATCACCATCTTCATGTCGATTGAGCTGATGCTGAATGGAGTGAATCTTTCGTTTGTGGCGTTCGCGGCGCACTGGCATGCGCTGGCCGGCCAGGTATTTGTTTTCTTTGTGATGGTGGTGGCGGCGGCGGAAGCGGCCGTGGGATTAGCGATCATCATCGCGGTATATCGCACGCGCGAGACTTTGAACGTGGATCAGGTGAACCTGCTCAAGCTATGAACCCGAACCTCAATCTCTGGCTGATCCCGGTTCTGCCGCTGGCGGGGGCTGCGATCAATGGCTTTCTTGGCAAGAAATCTTCGCGCGAGGGTGTGACGACCGTCGCGCTTCTCTTCAGCGGGGCCGCTTTCGCGATGGCCTTGTGGGTCGCCGCGCAGTTTTCGTCCTTGTCACTTCCCTACCATGAGTTTGTGGCTCACTGGATCCGTTCCGGAAACTTCAGTGCGGACTTTGCCGTTTATCTGGATCAACTGTCGCTGGTGATGTTGCTGGTCGTCACCGGAGTCGGGTTTTTGATCCACATTTACTCGGTCGGCTACATGTGGGACGACCCCAGCTATTACCGTTTCTTCAGCTATTTGAATTTGTTCATGTTCTTCATGCTGACGCTTGTGCTCGCGGATAACTACCTGCTGATGTTTATCGGCTGGGAGGGCGTGGGACTGGCATCGTACCTGCTGATTGGATTCTGGTTCACGAAAGATTCGGCGGCATCGGCGGGCAAGAAGGCGTTCATCGTGAACCGGATCGGCGATTTTGGCTTTCTGATTGCGTTGTTTCTACTGATCAAGCACTTTGGGTCGCTGAATTTTGATCAGGTGTTCCGCAGCATCTCCCCTCTAGGTGTGGAGACTGCGAGCGCGGGACTGCTCACTGCGATTGGCATTCTGCTGATGGTGGGCGCTTGCGGCAAGTCGGCGCAGATTCCGCTGTACGTCTGGCTCCCTGATGCAATGGAAGGCCCCACGCCGGTTTCCGCGTTGATTCATGCGGCCACGATGGTGACTGCCGGCGTCTACATGGTTTCGCGTTCGCATGTGATCTTTGAGCGTGCGCCGACGGCGCTGATCGTTGTGGCGGTGATTGGAACGCTGACCGCGTTTTTCGCCGCGACCATCGGCATTGCTCAGACTGACATCAAGAAAGTTCTCGCCTACTCGACCGTCTCACAACTGGGCTACATGTTCATGGCTTGCGGCGTGGGCGCATTCTCGGCTGGCGTCTTCCATTTGATGACACATGCGTTCTTCAAGGGCTTGCTGTTTCTCGGTGCAGGCTCCGTGATTCATGCTGTCGGCGGCGAGCAGGACATGCGGAAGATGGGCGGTCTCAGATCGTACATCCCGTTGACGTTTCTCACGATGAGCATTGCAACCTTTACTATCGCCGGATTTCCGCCGCTGGCGGCGTTTTTCAGCAAAGATGAGATTCTCTGGAAAGTATTTTCCAGCGAGCACGGAAGTTGGGTTTTCTGGTTGATCGGCGTGGTCACCGCGTTCCTCACGTCGTTCTACATGTTCCGGCTGTGGTTTATGACGTTCTTCGGAGATTACCGCGGGGCCCAAGTGGATTCGCATGGCCACGGCTCCCACGGACACGACTCGCATGGACATGGCGAACCGCACGAGAGCCCGGTGGTGATGTTGGTTCCGCCTGCAATCTTGGCAGTGCTCTCGATCGTGGGCGGTCTGGTTGGCATCGGGAACCGCTTCGATAATTTCCTGGCTCCGGTGTTTGGAAATACTCCCTTGCAGCCAGCACAGAGCCTGGCGGAATCCGGGCACATGGAGCTTTATCTGACCATGGTCTCCGTAGCCGTGGCGTTTCTTGGCTTCTACTTCGCATACCTGCTTTACCACAAGCGTCAGGAGCTGCCTCAGAAGATTGCGGACGCGCTTGGTGGATTCTACGAGGCCGTGGTGCACAAGTATTACATCGATGAACTCTACGCTGCACTTTTCGTTCGGCCATTGATCGACGGCTCGACTCGAATCCTCTGGCAGGATGTAGATAGAAAGATCATTGATGCTGCCGTGAACGACTCCGGTGACGGCGTTCGGCAGGTTTCCGAGGAGGTTCGCCAGATGCAGTCTGGCAACATTCGCTCGTATGCGGGATGGATTGCGGCCGGCTCGGCAGCGGTGATTGCCTTCATGATCTGGATGGGGGTGGGGCGATGAACCCCGATAGCCTGAGCCCCATCATTCTTACTCTGGTGACGTTTGCGCCGCTGGCGGGCGGGCTGCTGCTGATGTTGCTGCCTCGCCGCGATCGCGACATCCGCATTTTCGCGCTTGTCATCACGCTGCTGACGTTTGTTCTATCTTTGCATCTACCGGTCTATTTTCATCGCGCGCAGGCTGGTTTTCAGTACCAGGTCGATAGGCAGTGGGTTTCCACCCCGAGTATCCACTATCACATGGGAGTGGACGGCATCTCGCTGTGGCTGGTGGTGCTCACCACTTTTCTCACCCCGCTATGCGTGTTGATTTCGTGGAAGTCGATTCACGGGCGGGTGAAGGAGTTTTTCATTCTGCTCTTGATTCTGGAGACGGCGCTGATCGGTGTCTTCACGTCTCTCGACTTGTTCCTCTTTTATTTCTTCTGGGAGGCCACGTTGATACCCATGGCTTTGCTCATTGGCATTTTCGGCCATGAGCGCAAGGTATACGCTGCGGTGAAGTTTTTCATGTACACGATGATCGGGTCGGTGTTCATGCTTGCCGCGATTCTGTGGCTTTATGCGCATACTGGGAGCTTCGACTTTGTTGTGATTCGCGACGCGATTGCGAGCGGGGCCGTGCCGAAGTTCCCCGCGGCCGCGCAGTGGCTGTTCTTAGGTTTCTTTCTGGCGTTTGCGGTCAAGGTTCCTCTGTTTCCCTTCCATACATGGTTGCCCGATGCGCACGTTGAGGCGCCAACGGCGGGTTCAGTCCTGTTGGCCGGAGTACTGCTCAAGATGGGCACCTACGGGCTTCTGCGCTTTAACCTGGGCTTGTTTCCTGAGCAATCGAGGCAGAATGCTTGGTGGGTCATGATCCTGGCGCTCGTCGGCATCATCTACGGTGCGCTGGTGGCTATGGTCCAGCCCAATATGAAGAAGCTGATCGCCTATTCGTCGGTCAGCCATCTTGGATTTGTCGTGCTGGGGATCTTCAGCTTCACGCAGGCCGGACTCAATGGCGCGCTGTTTGTCATGTTGGCCCACGGAATTTCTACGGGCGGGCTGTTCATGCTGGCGGGCATTCTGCACGAGCGCCGGCATACTTATGAGATCAGCGAATTCGGCGGACTGGCCTCGCCCATGCCGGTATATGCGGCGTCGTATCTGGTGATCGTGCTGGCATCGGTTGGTCTGCCTCTGCTGAACGGCTTCATTGGCGAATTTCTGGTGTTGAGCGGCGCGTTCCAGGACAAAGCAGTTTACGGGATACTCGGCGCAACCGGGATAATTTGGAGCGCCGTTTACCTGCTCTGGATGTACCAGCGAGTTTTCTACGGCAAGGTCACGCACGCCGCGAACAATTCCCTGCGCGATCTGTCGGAATTCGAAAAATGGGCTGTCTGGCCATGTGCCGCAGCCGCCCTGGCTATGGGCGTGGCCCCGATTATTTGGCTGGGAGCAATTGATCCGGCAGTTCAGGCAGCGCTCACACCCGTCGTGCGGGTGGCGAGCCGGATGGTGGGGCAGTGATAATATCCGCTATCCCAGCTTACTCGCCGACGCTGCCGCTCAGTGCCGATTATGTCCGCATCCTGCCCGAGATTGTTCTCTCTGTTTTTGGCATGATCGTGATGGTGCTCGAGCCTCTGCTCGACGAAGAGACCGGTCAGAAACTGCTGGCGCTGATCGCGCTGGTGGGAACGGCGGTGGGACTCGGGGCTACCTGGCTCATGGCACAGTTTCCGGGGCTCGCGTTCTGGAACATGGTGAAGGTGGATGGATTCAGCGTTTTCTTTCATGTTCTGGTGATTGCGATCGCTGCTGTCGTCATCCTCAGCTCGTACGAATACATGGCTGTGCAGCGGATTCGCGCCGGGGAATACTACGCTTTGATTTTGTTCGGAGTGGTTGGCATGGCGCTGATGTCGTCGGCGATCGAGCTGGTTCTGATTTTCATTGCTCTCGAGATTTCTTCCATCTCCTCTTACGTCCTGGCGGGATTTCGGCGGCACGAAGCTGCCAGCGCAGAATCCTCTCTGAAGTATTTTCTGCTGGGCTCCTTCGCCACGGCGTTTTTTCTGTATGGAGTGGCATTGATGTTTGGAGCCACGGGCTCGACGAATATCGATCAGATCGGAAGGAGCTTGCAGGCTGGGCCAATTCCGTTGCTGGCGTCCGTGGCGGTCGCTCTCATGTTTGTGGGGCTAGGCTTCAAGGTAGCTGCGGCGCCGTTTCACATCTGGACTCCGGACGTCTACGAAGGAGCTCCGGCGCCGGTGGTGGGTTTCATGTCGACCGCGCCCAAGGCCGCGGCGTTCGCGGTTTTGTTGCGGGTCGTTTTCGTGATTAACGTGCACGACCTGATCTGGGTCATTTGGGTGTCGGCAGCGCTTTCCATGACTTTGGGCAACGTGGCGGCGTTGGTTCAGAACAATGTGAAACGGCTGCTGGCTTATTCCTCGATCGCCCATGCTGGCTATTTGCTGGTGGCTTTCGCGGCCGCGCCTGTTCTCGGAGCCTCGGCCGCAATGTTCTACACGGCGGCTTACGCTGCGATGAACCTGGGGGCGTTCGCGGTGGTAAGCCACTTCGCCAACGCGGGCGAGCGCTATGTAACGCTCGAAGACTACGAAGGCTTGGGCCGCAGTTCGCCGCTGCTGGCGGCGACGCTGACCATCTTCTTGCTCTCGCTGATCGGCATCCCGATGACCGGCGGCTTTTTTGCAAAGTTCTATGTGTTTAGCGCTGCAACAAAAGCCAACTTGATCTGGCTCACGATCATCGGCGTCCTCAACAGCGGCGTCGGAGCCTACTATTATCTGCGGATCATTGTGATGATGTACATGCGGGAATCGCGGAAGGAAGTTCCCGTGACTCCGGTTCCGTTCGCGCTGGGTCTCGCGCTGGCGGTCTGCATCATTGCGACAATCTATTTCGGAGTATTCCCCAGCCGCGTGCTGCAAAATGCTCAAGACTCGGCGGGACAACTGGTTGAGCACGCTCCGCCCGAGACTCCCGTCTCCAGGCTCGTTTCAGCGTTCTAGCAACTTCCATAGTCCTCCAGAGTCATCAAGCCAGATCGAGACATGCGAGGTCGTGACCAATCCGGTGTAGGGATTCATTCGCGATTGAGCACCAGGGGAACGAAGCGGACGTGTTCGCGGAGGGATACAACCTGCTGTCCGTCGACTGCTCGGATGAACTGCAACTGCTGAGAGTCGGAGGAGCCGACAGGAACAATCATTCGTCCGGAATCGCTGAGTTGAGCGAGCAGCGCGGAAGGCAGATCGGGAGCAGCGGCGGAGACGAGGATGGCGTCGAACGGAGCGTAGGCGGGAAGACCAAGAGCGCCGTCTCCGGTAAAGACTCGGGCGTTGTTATAGCCGAGTTCGGCGAGAACTTCGCGCGCTCCCTCGGCCAGAGCGGAATGGCGTTCGATCGAGAAAACCTGTTGGGCAAGCTCAGCGAGCAGCGCGGTTACGTAGCCGGAACCCGTTCCAACCTCGAGAACTTTGTCGGTGGGGGCGAGTTGGAGGGAGTCAAGCATGAGAGCAACGATGTACGGTTGAGAGATGGTCTGGTCGTCCCCGATGGGAAGGGGATGGTCTTCGTAGGCCTGGCCGCGATAAGGTTCAGGGACAAATCGATCGCGGGGGACGCTGAGCATAGCATGGAGAACGCGGGGATCAGAGATGCCGCGATCCCGGAGTTGGGAGTCGACCATGAGTTGACGCGCGGCGGTCGGGTCGGGCATGAGAGCAGTGGCCTGGTTAGTGATCAGTGAACGGAACGACCGGTTGCTGATCGCTGACGACTGATCACGGACCACTGGCCACTTATTTTACTTCTTGCGGTGGCGGACGCGCATGTCGAAGCTGACCACACCGTTCTGGTCGCGAGTGCCGACGACGGAAACGTTACGATTCACGTAGTACTCGCCCTGGATGATCTGCTGGGAGCTCTGCGAGACATTGGTGGAGTAGGTGAGGGACAGGTTGTTGGAAAACTGCTGCTCGATGGTGATCTGGGGACCATTGCTGATGGGATTGGTTTCGGTGGTGAGTCCCTGAGGATCGACCTTAATGTTGCTGGCGCCGAACAAGCGTTCCAGGCGGCTGCTGACCGTGGTGTTCAAAGCCTGGCTGAGGATGAGGGCGCTCGCCTGATCGGAAAATGCACTCTGTCCGGACTGCTCCTGAAGCTGCGCGGATACCTGGTTGGTGCGACCGAGAGCGAGAAGGGCGATGATGTCGGACTTAGGCAAGGGAGGCTCGGAGCGGTAGTTAATGTTGAGTCGGTCGGGTGTGCCGGTAACCGTGATGTTGAGATCGTAGTTGCGGACGTGGCTGGAGGCCTGCAGATTGAGTTGGGGCTCGATCGCAACCGGATTGGCAAATGTAATGTCGCCGCGCTCGAGAGTAAAACGGATGCCGTGGAAAGTGGCTTGACCTTCGAGAATATCAGCGCGGCCAAGGACGGCGGGACGGGCCACGGAGCCACGCAAGCGGAGGTCGGCGTCGCCGGAGAGACGCGCGATGGCCGTGCGCATTTGGAGCTCCGGCGCAGTCACGACGTGGATATCGAGCTTTATGTTGTTGAGCGGAGAGTTGGCGGTGGTAACGGTGGAGAACTGGCGGCTGCGTTCGAGATAAGTGCTGAAGTCGAAGCCCGGAGTCACGGCCATCTTGTTGATGCTGATATCTCCGGAAATGGTGGAGGCGGAGCGGGTCCCGACCCAATGCAGTTCGGTGTCGGCGGTGGAGCTGACGCCGGGGGGATAGCGCAAGCGCACGTCTTTTCCAACAGCAGTCAGGTTGAAGTTGATCTGCTGGTTGAAGTAAGTCGCGTCACCCTTGAGGTCGAGCGTGCCGCCTCCGGTGCGGGCGGTCAGGGTTTCGATCAGGGCGCGGTCGCGAGTGAAGAAAAGTGAGCCATTGAGTCCGCTCAAACCACTGGGCAGACCGGCGTAGGAAAGCGAACCATTGGTCACTTGGACGTGCCCCTGAGGAAAAGGCTTCGCCATGGTGCCACCAACGGTCACGTCCATCGTGACGATTCCGGAAGAACTCAAATTTGGATCGACGCCGGAGAGAAGTTTGAGGTCGAGGCGTCCATTGGCGGTGAGATTGAGAGCGCGGTCGCCAGAGAGTTGAACGGAACCTTGAGCAGTGAGATCGGTCCCCTCTCCCACCAGATGGAGTTGCTGTATGTTGACCGTCTGATCGGCGAGCGAGAAGCGAATGGGATCCTGATTGTGCACTTTGACGTTGTCGACGTCGAGGGAGACCGAGGAGAGATCACCTTCTATGGTCCACTGAGCGCGCTGGCGGAGGGGACCGCGCAGCTCGAGAGAACCGGCGACAGCAGAATGGCCGGTGAGTTGGCCGCTGAAATAAGAACGCCAGAGGGCGTCGAGATCAAGCTGGTCCATTTTGAATGTAAGGACGGCAGGGTAATCGTTGCGCAACTGAATATTGCCGCTCACCAGTAGCGAACCCTGTCGGAAGTTAGAATTGCCCGTGAGTTGCAGTTCGCTGCCCTTTGTCACTGCCTGGATGTCGATGTCTCCCGCAAGTTCGTGATCAAGGGTGAGGTCTCTCATGTGGAGGTCCACATTGATGAAAGGCGCGTCGGCAGTGCCGGAGCCTTTGAGGATGAAGTCAGCACGTCCTTCGATGGAGAGGGGATTGGAATAAATCTGCTGGACGCGGGCCAGATCGAGATTGTTGCCAGCGACGTCGAGGTGGAAGGCGCGCGTAGAAGGATTGTACGCAGCGCTGCCGGTGACGACGGAATCGTCGTGGACCAGATGCAGGTTGTCGAGAGCGATTTCGCTGTGGGCAATGTGGAAGGGGGAATCGAGTTGCTGGATGATCTCACCGTAGGCGGAGCCGTTGCTCAGGTGAATTTGTCCCTCGCCATGAGGCTCGGCGAAAGTACCTGCCGCCTGGATGGAAAGCTCGGTTGTGCCGGAGACGGGATAGTGATATCCGGCAAAGGCCTCAAGGTCGGTCAGGTTGGCGTTGTGGACGTTGGCACGGAGGTTGAAAGTGCTGTCTCCGGTCAAATGACCCTGCTGGAGAGAAGCGGAGGCGTCGAATACGACGGAAGTGTCGTCACGCCGCAAAGTAGCGTTACGCAGCGCGACGGAGCGGAAGGAAAGCTGGATCGATGTGGAAAGAGAATCCCAATGCGTTTGGAGTGGGTGCGTATGGGCTGAGGCAGGAAGAGTAACTTCGAAATCATCGACTTGCAGATTGCCGACAATTTGAGGTGAGGAAATGGAACCACTCATATTGCCGTTGAAGGTAGCCTTGCCGTTTAGCTCCACGGGAAACATCGCGGGGCCGCGAACGACCTCGACGAAGGGTAGCCAGTCAGCCAGGCTCGACGTAGTGACGGAGAGGCGCACGGCGGACGTAGCCGATAGCGTGCCAGAAGCCTGCACACGGGAAGTAGGAGTGGCGAGGGAGAACTTCGGCAGGTCCAAAGTCTCGTCGGTGGCGTGGTAGATGCCGCTGGCATGTGCGGTGAGTGGAAGTTCCGCGGGAGCGGGGTGCAACGAAGGAGTTACATCGAGAGCGAACTGGACTTCGGCGTCGCCGGGAGTTCCCTTCCAACGAGCTTCGAGAGTTCCGGAGGCTGATCCGGCAGGATGAAGGCGTGCGAGGGGGTGAGCGGGAGTAGTGATCGCGTTTACAAGATCTTCCGCAGAGAGATCGCGCAGACGGAGAAAGATCAATGCATTCTGAACTGCCGGTGGCTTTGGCGTGGCCGCCTTTCGGTTAGCGGTGTTGTGGCCGGACTTGTTGAGGGGCGGAGCGGCGGAGATGATGGCGGTCTCTAAGGTTTTTCTCGCAGCGGGTGTCAGGCGCTGTGCGGGCGCGAGCCACTGATTCAATTCAACATCGCCCGTAACACTGCCCCCGAAAACCCTGCCCTGCAACTTGGAGAGTCTGAGTTGCTGGTCCGTGACGGTGTATCCCGACTCGAGCCCCGCGCGGGAGAACGAAACCTGGTCGTCCTTCCAGGCCAGATCGGTAACAGTGAGCATGCCATTGGTGGCGAACTGATCGAGCGACCACTCGCCGTGCCCCTTCAGTTCGAGGGCCCCGGCACGAAGCTCGCGTCGGCGGGCGATGGATGCAACTTCGGTGAGATCGAGTTGGGCATCATAGGAGCCCTGGAGATGGGGTCGGCTAAGATTTGTGATCTCTCCGCTGGCTGAGAGATGCGAGTGCCCGGCGTTCCATTTAAGCGAATTGACTGTGGCAGAGTCAGATCCGACAGTGAATTCCAACTCGGTCATCCAGGCGAAGGGGCGGTAGTCCATTAGCTTGGTGTCGACCATGCCGAGCAGAAGATGTCCATCGTAGCGGCGGCGGAGCAAGGAATAGTCCATCTGGAGCGAAGTGTTGCGAGCGGCGAAGTCAACCGGGACGGTCTGGTCGCCCCAAAGGATCCGGCCATGACGAAGTTCCAAATGATTGATAGAAAGAGCAAAGAGTTGCTCGACCGCAGTCTTGCCGGTAACCGACGCGACACTTCGCGGCGGAAAGTTTGTGGTGCCGTCGGAATAGAAAATCACGTGGACGACAGGTTGCTCGAGGACAACTTCGTGGAAGCCGAACTCGGAACGAATCAGCGAGCTGAGCTTGAGGCGCCCGACAATGCGGTCGGCGTGGGCTAGAGGAGCCTCGGAGGTCGACTCGCGGCCGTGGACGGTGATGTTGCGCACGTCGGCCTGGAGGCGAAAGGGCGCAGTGTGGATGCTTCCGATTTCGACGCGGCCGCCGGTGATGCGCTCCAATTCGGTGACGAGGCGGCGGCGGACCAGCGACTGAAAGGAGTCTGTGTTGACATATAGCAGGAGGCCAAGAGCCGAGAGAATGCCAGCCGCGGCTACGAATAACAGATATTTCCACCAACGGCGGCTGGTGGGCTTGATGGCTGGTTCGGTCACTGCGATCGGACTCCCGGGTCGTTCGCAGAGGGCGTGACGCCGGGAATATGGACCTGCCCTTCGGAGCGCAAAGTCTGCAACCAGGAAACGAGCAACTCGCTGACCTTCTGTTCAGTGAGTAGCTCGCGAATCTTGGCGGAAACCTCTGCGAGAGGAACTTCGGAGGCGCCGGATTGCTTCAGCTTGGGGACAAACTGATCGCGATAGTACTCTTCGATGGATTTGGAATCGATCTCGACGGCGGGGCGAAGGCGGGCGTCGACCAGGCGCATCACGTCGATCTGCTGCCGGACGTGGGCGACGAGATCCTTTTCCGCCAAGTGGTACATGGCGAGTAGAGCTTCCCAGGCATCACTCGACGCGGCCTGAGGGTATTGTCTGCGGGCATCGGCAACGCGGGCGGCGACCTCGGCGTCAGTGGCGTGAGGAAAGTCGGCGGACTTCATCTGTTCGCGAAGAAGTTCCTGGTCGATGAGACGGTCAAGCACGGCACGGCGGTCGTCGTCGGAGAACTGCGCGAGGGTACGGTTGGTGAGCAGAGCTTCGTAGCAGAGAGCTTCGTCCCAGTCGGACTGGAGAATTATGTGGCCGTTGACGGTAGCGATGATGCGGTCGATCACTTGAGCCGAGCCGCGGTCGGGCGCAAACAAGAATGCCGAAAGCAAAAGTGCTAGCGTGAGCGTGGTAGTCGTTATGCTGGCCCGAAGTTTCATTAAAATGGCTGACCTATACTAAAGAAAACGTTGAAATGGCGCATGCGCTCCGGAATAAACGCCGGCACCGCCGGTGCCGGAAGAGGCGGCGGAACTTGGGTAATCAACGTAAAACCAGTCGGATAAGCCGTCGGATTCAGATTGTATCCGAAATCGAACCGCAAAGGGCCGATGGGTGTCTTATAGCGCAACCCGATGCCGACCGCGTGCGAAGTGTAATCGTAACCCGAATTGTCGAATTGGGTGACGCAACCGTTGTACTGGTTCAATGCGGTCTGGGAGACGAACTGCAGGCCGCCGGGGGCGGCGAACTGCAGGCACTGTGAAGGATCCGGCTGGTGCCAGCGTAGCGTGCCCTTGAGCAGATCGTGGCCGGCGGTGAAGACGTTGCCCATATCGTGAAAGATGGCAAAACCGAAACCTTCTCCGAGATACGGCAGGCTAATCTGGGGAAAACGCAGTTCCTCACTGTTGACGAACAGAGCCGAGCCGCCGACGGGAAAACCGGAATCCGGATCGCGTGGTCCTGCTTGATTTAACCCGAAACCACGATGAGAGTTGCCGCCGCCGGCAAAAAAAAGCTCGGGGAGTGGGATGATGGAAATTCCCTGCTGGCAGGCCGTCTGCAATCCATTTAGAGGACAGGACCCGGGCGGCAGAACTCGGGTACCGCGATAGACCTGCTCCAGCCCAAGGGTGGTGGAGCGAGCAAAGACAAACTTATGATTGACGCGCCCAAAGGCGTAGTAAGTGGAATCCTGGGCGAGAGCGCGGCCGAAATTAGCCTGAGAACCAACGTAACTAGAGGCGGCGAAGGCATCGAGTGTGAAGTACTGGCCTTTTGTACTTTCTAGAGGACTGTCGCGCTTATCCCGGATGTAAGTAAAACCCGGACCACCGACGTGAGCGGGCAGGGAGAACAAACTGAATTCGGCGGGTGAAAAGTTGGAAGCGAGATTACTGGCTTTCACGCGGCGGTAATCGAAGCGGTAGGTGATGGACGAGGAGTAATTGACCAGCGCCTGGCCGATTTGCTGCCGGAGATCGATCTTGCCTTCCAGCCGCTGGGAGGTGAAAGTGGAGACGTCCAAGCTGTTGTCGTAGAACGCGGTGTAGAAAACTTTGAAGCGGTCATTGTTGAGGAATTTGGGAATTTCATAGCTGATGAGGCCTCGCTGCTGAAGGCGTCCAATGTGGGACTGGAAGATCAACGTCTGATCCCGGCCACCCATGTTGAGGCGAGTGACATCGAATCCCACGCGGGGACTGACGCCGGTGGCTCCGGTCGGGGCGCTGGATCCGGCGGGCAGGCCGGTTTCGAATTCCAATCCAAAGCCATAGGTAAAGGTGTAGCGCCTGGCTTCCTGCGCCTGCACGAGCACGTTCTTCTGAGGATCGGAGCCCTCGGGATTCTGGACGGCAGTGTCGACCTGGCTGAAGATGCCGAGATCGTAGAGCTTGGTCTGTGTCTCCAGCAGGTCCTGCTGGCTGAGGGGCTGGCCGGTAACCACTTGAATCTCGCGCTGCACAACGTAGTCCCGGGTGTGATCGAGCCCCGCGACCATTACATGGTTGACGAAGAACTGTTCACCCTCCCGGATCGTAAAAGTGACGTCTTCTCGGTCAGTCTGGCCAGGTGAAGGATTGGTCGTGATTTCGAGGTTGGCGTTGGAAAAGCCGTGATTGAAGTAGTAGTTGAGGATGGACTCGCGGTCATCGGCCAGGTTTTGTTCCGAGTAGGGCTGGCCTTCAATCGTTTTGAGTTCACCGAACGCCTTGGCGTCAATCTTCTGATTGCCTAGTATGAGCACAGCGCCGTTGAGAGTCTGTTGACCTTCTTCAATTTGAATGTGAACCGCGAGATGATTGTCGGAGTGATGATAGTCGTCGTCGACTTTGGTCTGAATCTTGACCTCGCGGAATCCGTTCGAGACGTATAGAGCCTGAAGGTCGGCGACGTCGCGTTTGAGCAACTCTCCACTGTAGCGCCCGGGGGAAAACCTGCCGGAGGGTTCAATCTGGAGGCGACTCCGGAGCGTTCGCCGGGGAAAATACTTATTGCCGCTGATGTCGATGAGTTCGAACTTGTGCAGAGGGCCGGGATTGATGCTGTAGATGACGCGGAGGATGTCTGGAGCGGTTTCTTTCTGGACCTCGACCGTGGCGTCGAAGCGTCCACGGCTTTGGAGATAGTCGACAAGGTTGCGCTTGCCCTCGTTCAGCAGGTCGTCGTCGAGAGCGTTTTCCTCATAGACCGGGACTTCTTTCTTCATAACTCCGCGGGTGATGTGAAAACCCTGGGCATAGATAACGACCACAGGTCCGGGTTCGATTAAATAGGTATAGTCGACGGAGTTGGACTCGTCGTTGAATTTCTGCTCGGCGATGGAGACCTGAGCGAGGACGCGTTGCTGTTTCTGCAGCTTCTTGCGGAGGTGCTGCAGAGAATTGGTCACGCGGGCAGCGGTAACCTGATCGCCGGGGTGCATCTTGGCGATGTCCTGAAGCTGGCCCTGGGACAAGGTTGAGTGGCCGGTGAGCTTAACTTCGCCGACGTGGGCAGCCTCTCCCGGGGTGATGTGGAAAAGGATATTGACCTGCTGGGAGGCAGCATTGGCAGTACTTTCGGCGGTGACGCGCGCTCGGTAATAGCCGTTCTCCTGCATGAGCTGGCGGATGTTCTGCAGGGCGCGATTGAGTTTATCGAGAGTATGAAGCTCGCCGAGCTGCAGTTTGGAAGCATTGACGACCTGGTTTGTGTTGGGATGGCTTGGAGCGCCTTCCACTTCGACGGCTCCAACAAAGAAGTTCAACGAAGTAGTGAAAGTCAGCAGCACCTCAGAACCCGAGGGAGTGACTTCGGCCTGGATATCGGAAAAGCGTCCGGTCGCAAAGAGGACGCGGATGCTTTCGCGGACCTCGTCGCGGTCGAGCGGCTGGCCTGGTTTCTGGGGGAGCATTTGGAGCAAGTGGTCACGATCCGGCACGCCAGGCAATTCGATCGATTGGACGGTGTGCCCGGTGTATTGCGACATTGATGCGAGAGTCGAGAGGGACTGCGTGGTTTGGGTCTCTTGAGGCGAATGCGAAGGGGCAGATGAGGACGATCCGGCGTGGGCGGCCGGGCCGAGCGCAGCAATGATCGCGACCACGAATGAGGCGTACCGTCTCAGCAAGTAGTGTCCTTGGGCCTGTTGCTTACGTTCGATGAAGCGCGGAAGGCCGGTGTTGTCTGCATCCTGGCGGCTGAAGCAGTCCAGACACTTATAATAAAGGTTTTGCGGGAAAAGACTGATGACATCCTTGAGGCAGGGCGTGGAGAAGGAAGAGTTCGAGGAACGGTATTCGCGGCAGATTCTGTTTCGCGGCATCGGAGTGCAGGGACAGCAGCATCTGGCGGCAGGGAGAGTCGCGATTGTTGGATGCGGAGCGACTGGATCGGCTCTGGCGTCGTTACTGGCGCGCGCGGGCGTGGGAACACTGCGAATTATCGATCGCGATTACGTGGAGGCTAGCAATCTGCAGCGCCAGTCGCTATTCGAGGAAAAGGACGCGGCTGAGTCGTTGCCCAAGGCGGTCGCTGCGGCACAGAAAATTGCCGCTTTCAACTCGGAGATTTCGGTGGAGGCGCGCGTCGAAGATCTGGTTCCTGGCAGCATTGATGTATTACTTGAGGGAATGGATGTAATCCTTGATGGCACCGATAATTTTGAGACTCGATATCTGGTGAACGATTATGCGGTCAAGAATTCCCTGCCGTGGATCTATACGGCTGCGGTGGGCAGTTACGGCGTGACCTTGAATGTGTTGCCTGGTAAGACGGCTTGTTTGGCGTGCATTTTTCCGGACACGCCGCAGGGAATGGTAGAGACTTGCGAAACCTCGGGGATATTGAATACTGCGGTGAACCTTGTGGCCTCGATTGCGGCGACGGAAGCGATGAAGTTATTGGTAGGGGGCGCCGCAGCGGAGCAGTTACGGAATACCTTGTGGTCGTTTGATGTTTGGAGGAACGAGCAGGCGGAGATTGCGGCGGCGCGTCCGCGAGCGGGCTGCCGGGCATGCGGAGAGCGGAATTTTGTGCATTTGGCAGGCGAGGGGCGTCCGCATGTCACGATGTGCGGACGAAACTCCGTGCAGATTCACGAGCGTGCCCGGCCGATCGATTTCGCGGAGATGCAGCGGCGGCTCGAAGCGCACGGTGTGGTGCGGCACAACGAATTTGTGCTGAAGTTCTGGCGCGAGCCCTATGAGATGACTTTGTTCCCCGATGGGCGAGCAATCATCAAGGGGACGACGGAAACCGGGGTGGCGCGCAGTCTGTATGCGCGGTACGTAGGAAGCTGAGTGGTGGTGTAGTTCGTCGCTCTTCCTCCGTCGCTCTTCCTCGTGGCGGGGCGGGTCAGGCCTTGGGTTCCGTTCGGATTAACAAGGCAAGGCGCGGGAAGAGAAAGTGTCCGCCGGCGTCGTCGATCACATTGACCTGGCAGGTATAAAAGCCGGGCTTGAGCGATGTCAGCGGCACATCCAATTGGAAGACGGCAGCTTTCCGATCTCGCGCATTTAATTCTGTCAGCTCCACCAGCGAACTCTCGTAGGCCTTGGCCCTGCCCTGGAAAAACGCGACATTGGTCAAGAGACGTATGCCGGGCTTGTGCTCCGCGCCGCTCGCAGAACCTGCGACCGCGGGCTGTGTTGGATCGTAGACCTCGTAATAAAGAAGGAGGTGCTGTGTGGCCGAGAAAACATGCGTGATGCTGGGGATGATTTCGGAACCATCGTGAATCAGTGGATTCGGGTTCGTACTCTTCTTTGCCGGTTGAGTCTGGCTGGCCAGCACCACGGAACTCATCTTCAGCGGCTGCGCTTTCAGGTCGGGCACTTCAATGTCGGTCTCGAACGAACCCATGCTGCCAGTTTGATTCTCGCGCACGACAAACTTCAGGTGATACTTGCCGCTCAGCAGGCTCATTCCGGTGTCATATTGCACATTCTTTTTTTGCACTTCAGTTGAGGTGTTCACCGCCAGTTTCATGGTGTCGCGGAATCTGTTCAAAGGATGGTGCTCGCTGTCGAGCACCATCCCGATCACGTCCAAGGTCGCCTTGTCGCGGTCGCTGCTGCGAACAAACGGAATCTGCGATCCTGGCACTACCAGCGAGATGGGAACGAAAAACTTGTTTCCCTCCATGCGGAAATAGGAGACGCCCAGATACAGCGGCAAATCGGTGGCCGGCAGTTCGGAAGCAAGTTCCTCTTCCAGTTGCCTTTCCTTATCGTCGCTGGTGGAATGCTTAAAATCCGCGGGCGCGTAGTAACCCCTCCGGAAGTCGATCTTCACTCCGGGCACACTGCTCTTCACGGTGATGCGCCGGTAATGTCCGTCGCGCGCGGGGTTGGTGCTGTGATAGCCGAGCAGGTAGTAGGTTGATGTGTCCTGCTGCACTCCCTTGAAGATTTTGGTGAAGTCGTTGGAATCGAGAAAAGCTCGACCGCCGGTATCGCTAGCCAGCGTCACCAAGGTTTCCTGGGTGGTGAAGTTGGAATTCAAGGCATTGAGGGTCGCCTGTCCCGAGTACGCGGAAACGCCGCGCAGGCTTGCGTTCTGCGCTTCCCCGCCCGCAACCAGCGCCTGCAAGCCCCGCATATCCATGGTGTAAATCGCGAGGTTGGATCGCACCGCCGCGTTCACGGCAGCGCGCAGTTCCGATTGATTCTCAATACCGGTGCGGTCCATGCCGCTGGAGAAATAGATCAGTGACTTCTTCTGTTGAATGTACGCCAGCTTCGCCGCTACTGATCGCAACGCTTCCAGCCGGCGATCAGTGTTGAAGATGTTGTATTCCGTGTCGTCGGCGGTAAAGGGCTGACCGGTGTCGGGCGTTCCTTCGGTCGTGCCCGTTGTGCCTTCCTCGAAGCCCTGGCCGCTGCCTGAGCTGAACGCCTCTAACTGTTTTTTCAGAAGCGCACGATCGGTGGTAAAGTCCTGATTTACCAGCAGCGAACTTCCCAGAGAAACAATCGAAACCAGGTCCGCGGGCGCCATTTGGGTATCGACGTAGTGTTCGGCTGAAGTAACTGCGTGGTCGATTTCGTCCGGTTCCATGGCAGAGAGATCAAAGAACAAGACAATTAGTCGCCGGTCCTTGAACTGAGCCGCAGAATTTGCGGGGGAAGTTGGCGGAACCGACTGCCCCGACGCTGGTTCAGGCAGCGGCTTAGCCTGGGCCACATCCAACGCTGGCACGGCATCCACGTTTTCAACGTCAAAAGAAACAATCTTCTGCGGTTTGTTGTCTTCGAGAATCGTGAAGTTCTCCGGTTTCAATCCCGGCACAAAATTGCCGTTCTTGTCTCGTACTGTGACGTTTACGAGCACAAGATCCGATTCCACGTGAAGCACGTAACCTGACTCCTGTTGCGAAGGTAAAGGAGCACACAGGAACACGAGCGACAGCAGCGTCGCTACGGCTTTATCGGCGAATCGGCTTGACGTGAAAGTCATAACAGTTTCCTCAGAAACGGAAGCGCGATGTAATCGTGAACTGCCGCATGGCTCCAACCGCCGTAACCCGCCCGAAGGTTGGCGAGTTCACGATGGTGTCGATTGAGGAGTAGTTCGGTATGTTGAAAATGTTGGTGGCCTGTGCCCGGAACTCCAGCACGCGTGATTCCTTCAGGGGAACGATTTTTGTGAACGCCATATCAAACACTTTGCTGCCCGGGCCGATGATGCTGTTGCGGCGAGCGTTGCCGTATTGTCCTGCCGGGGGCGCAACGAAGGCGGCGGTGTTAAACCACTCAGCAATCGAGTGATTCGCCAGACTCAGGGGTTGCCCGGGAACCAGGTCAGCCCGCAGCGTGCCATTCGTTCCCCCGTTCACATCATCGATGTCGCCTAGCACTCGGGGCGTGAAGGGCAGGCCGGATGCAATCGTCCAGTCGCCACTCCATTGCCAGTCGCCAAGAATGGCGCGTGCCGGAGTATTTCCCGTGAGCCAGCGCTTGTCGTGACCAAAGGGTAGTTCCAATAAATAGTCTGCGGTGAATTTATGGGTCTGGTTGAAACTGGAAAGCCCGCGCTCGGCAGATAGGTTGAAAGGATTCTGCGCAACGTTGGCGGCGCCTCCGCCCGAAGAACCGCCGCCCGACGATCCACTGCCTCCTCCGCCAGCGCCGGTGCCGCCCGCACCTAATCCCGGCGTGTTAGCCCCCGAGGTCGCGCCTGCGCCAATGGAAGACGCGTCGTCCAGCGACTTGGAGAAGGTGTAGATGCCGCCAATTGAGAATCCCTTCGCCAAGCGCTTGCGCAGCCGAACCGATCCCGCATTGGCTTCGGAGTCTGCCACTGAGCTTTCATAAGTAAAGGCGTCAACCTGGGAAATCCGGATGCCGGTCGCGGTTCGGTTGGGGGCCTCGAGAACGTCGAGATCCGTTCCCTTGGTTCCTGTGTAGTCGATATTCAGCAGCAGGGTGGGACGAATCTGTTGTTGAATATCCAGGTTGCGAATCTGCACGTAGCCCAGCCGATAATTTGGATTCACTGCATAGTTGTTGGTGATTCCGGTGGGTGTCGGGAATCCGTTTTGCAGTGTCAGGTCTCCTGGAACAGTCTGAATGTTTGTCGCTGTGACTGCGTTCGGCGGCTGCAGGGCGAGCTGCTGCGCAATGCCTTGATACGCGCCTGTGTTGTAGTTGATACCATATCCGCCGCGCACCACGGTCTTGGGAAACGGCTTCCAGGCAAACCCGATTCGAGGAGCGAAGTTGTTGCGGTCGGGTCGCACCAGACTCGCGGGCAAGGGGCCGTTGTAGAGCCCAGGCTGCCCCGGCTGAATTGGTACTACCGGGACCACGCCCAGCGGCGCCGCCGGATTCAGCACACCGGGCGAAAGATCGAGGTTGGCAATCAGATTGTTGATTTCAATGAGAGGTGAGACGTATTCGTAGCGCACTCCGAGATTGAGGGTCAGATTCCCGCGCATCTTCCACTCATCCTGCACATATAAATCCCAGAAGTTGCCGCGGAAGTGGTTGCCGTGGGTGCTTTCCCCAAACTGGACGGTGGTTTGTTGCGGCAGTCCGAGCAGGAAATCAGCGAAGTCGTATCCCGTACCGGGCACTTGCTTGCCATTAGTTATCTCCGAAGTGTTGAGACCGGTGAAAACGAACGAGCCGCGCGGGTTGCCGTCAGTTTCCGTATTGACCTGCACTCGCTTGAAATCTGCGCCCCAGCGCCAGGTATGCTTGCCGTGGTTCCAGATCACGTTGTCGGAGAAGGTGTAGGTCTGGTTTCGCGTCAGTACAGGAGTTGTGTCCTGAAGGCTGGCAAAGTCTGTAAAGGACAGATTGGGAAGACCCCAGTCGAACGGATTCTGCGAAACACCCGTGATTCCCAGCGTATTCGTAATGTCGTTGCTGAAGGCGTACAGATTTCGGGTTTGCGTGCGGCTGCGGTTGAAGTCGGCACGAACAATGTTGGTCAGCTTGCCGATGCTGCGCGTGTAAGAAACCGGAATGTCAAAGCTGCGGACTGAAGTATTTCCACCCACGCTCGGGAACGGATTTGTCAGGTTGGCGCTCGAGCCGTGGTAGTGGAAGCCGAAGGTCAGATTGTTGCGTGGGGCGTTGCGGCCTCCGCCGCGGCGTCCACCTGTGGGCGCTGCGCCGAAGGTGCGGTTTAATCGTATGTTCAGGTCGTCGCTATTGCTGGTGGCGGAAGTTACGAAGTGGAAGTTCTGGAAATTTCCCGGCAGGTTCGGACAGGGTATATATTGCAGCAATCCTGCCACGCCGCTGGATGACCCGGTCGTGGGACACGTTTGCGAGGCAAATCCCGGAATAATGTTGCCAGGATAAGGGGTATTGTCGGTGGGATTGAACAACTCCACAGGTTGTCCAGCTTGCGGCCCTGAAGTGTATGTGACACCGGAAAAGTTTCCCTGCCGCTCCAGCAGCGTGGGTACGGTAGAAAACTGATCGAAAGGATTTTCCGCGCGCTTGCCGTTGTAGTTGACGAAGTAAAAAGTCTTGCTTCCGCCGTGGTAGATGTGTGGAATGTTCAGAGGCCCTCCCACGGAGCCGCCGAAGCCGTTCTGCAGGTACGCTGGCTTTTCCGTGGGCTGGCCGGTGAGTGAAAACGGCGAGGCATTCAGAGCCGAATCGCCGACGCCATAATATAAGGATCCATGCGGGCGATTGATGTCGAAGCCTCTCCGTCCGAATCCGCCGCCCCCAAAGCCTCCACCGCTGAAAGCACCGCCCTGACCGCCAAATCCGCCTCCACCACCGAAACCACCACCCTGTTGGCGGGCATCGTTGAAGCGCTGCTGCATTTCGTCGGCGCTCATCGCATTGAAGGAATTGGAGGTGTTGCCCGAGATCGCTACGGATTCTGTAGCGCTGTCCGGTGCGATGCCCGGAACTGGCATACCGGACGGGACCACATCGCTCATAGAGCCACCGGCCGCATCCTGTCCCGCTCCACTCTGAAACACGGGAAGACTCTGAAAGCCTCGTCCATTTGCATTCGCGCCGGCGTTCGTGCGCCGCTGGTCATTCTCATGGGTAGCGTCGTGGGCCGCCTCGCGTGCCCGCGACAGCAGAATCAATTCGAAATTCGTTAGCACGTCCGGATGGGTTGGATCCAACACCACTTCCTGCGAATTCTCGGCGAATGCGGCCATCTGCACTCGCACCGTGTAGCTCCCATCGGTCGGAATCCGCAGCCTGTAACTGCCGTCGACATCCGTCCACGTATTAATTTGTTCTTTGGTTGCGGTGTTTGTGGCGGAAATTCCGGCGCCTGGGATGGGCATATTTCCGGACTTCACGACGCCATGGATGGCTCGATTATTAATGGCTCGATCGGTGGGAGCCGCAGGAATGGGTTGCGTAGGCACCTGCCCCAGTAAAGAGTGCGGGTGACACACGACGAGGTGAACCAAGAAGACGAACTGGATGACATGCTCAGGGCGCAACCTGCCCTTGATCACTAGCGTACGAAGGCCAGAACTCCTCATAGCATCGCGCAGACGTTGGGTGCCGTCTTGCTCGGATCATACCGCTCCGCCCTGCCGTGCGCTGTAAAGTTTTGTGGCGTTTCCTGGAGCTAGTCTCCCGAATCCCGCGGGAAATCGGGCGGGAATGAGCAGTCATTTAAGATCATTCTTGAAGACGCTACCGGACTTCATCACGAATTTGACTCGCTGGAGTTCGGTGATGTCCTTCAGCGGGTCGCCGGAGACGGCTACTAAGTCGGCCCATTTTCCAGCTTCGATGGTGCCCATCTTGTCGGACCAGCCGAGCAATTCGGCGGCCGTGGTGGTGGCGGTTCGAATCGCCTGCTGGGGCGTCATACCGTAGTTGACGTAATATTCGAATTCCTTTGCTTCGTTCAGATCTCTCCAATCAAAGCCGCCGGCGTCGGTACCGAGAACGATCTTCACTCCCTTCTTCAGGGCTAATTGGAACGCGGCCTTTTCAGTATCAACCATCTTCGGCCAATTGCCCTGGCGCCCGGTGGCGACATAGGCGCCAACCGCGATGGTGGGAACCCAATAGATGCCGCGACGGGCCATTTCCTCCATTTGAGGCTCGCTCAGACCGTCGCCATGCTCGATGGTATCGACGCCTGCTCTCAGAGCAGCGGCGATGCCATCGTTGCCGATGGCGTGCGCGGCCACTTTCTTTCCGATGCGATGGGTTTCATCAACAATGGCTTTGGCTTCTTCGTCGGTGAAATTGACATGGCTGCGCAGTACTCCGTCGGGACCATAGAAGTACCCGTGGTCGGAGTAATACTTGATCCAATCAGCCCCGAACATGGCTTGCTCGCGGACAGCTTTGCGGGCTTCATCCACACCATCGACGTACTGCACACCCTGGGGTATACGGATTTCCCAGGAGTATCCCAACGGACCGTACATGCCGGTGGGAGTCATCGCCCGGGTAGCGACTTGCATGTGGGGGCCGGGGATTTCCCTGTTGGCGATGGCCTGCTTGACATCAACGTCGGCGTACATCGCGCCTTCAGTTTCCAAGTCGCGAAGCACGGTGAAGCCATGGGAGAGCGCGATCTGCGCATTGCGCGCTCCGAGGATGGCGCGGTATGGAATGGACTGCTTGAGGAGTTGCTTGTCGTAATCTTCCGAGGTGATATCTCCCTGGAGCAAGACGTGAGTGTGGGCATCTACGAATCCGGGAAGGACGGTGGCCTTGGAAAGATCGATGAGTTCGACGCCCGGGGGCGGGGAGCCCCCGGGAGTGACGCTGAGAATCTTGTCACCTTCGATGAGGATCAAGGCGTTCGAAATGGGGGCATCACTCTTGCAGTCGATCAGGCGCCCGGCACGAACGGCGATTCGCTTCTGGGGTGGAGCGGATTGCTGCGGGTGAACGAAGTTGCTTGAAATCGAAAGAAAAAGGACAACAGCAAGAAGTCTCAGGCCGCTAGGTCTCATAGTATGCGCCTCCATTGAACCGCGACAGCCTAACAGAGGAAACTGGAAAAGAAAAAGGCGAGGCTGCGGTTTCCCTTTCTTTATCTTGATTGTCACTCATACAAGCTTTTCCAGTCACATCGAAAAGCAACAGCCTTCCATGGCATACTCGTTGCTCGTAACCATAAGGAGGCCCATGCGGCGCTCAATCCTTGGACTACTCGTCATCGGCTTGTTTCTACACTCTGCCCTTGCGGATTCACCGGAACCGAGTCAAAACGCTACTCTCGACGGATTCTCGACTCAGAATGCGCGTGCGGAACGCGAGTGGGAAAACAAATTCCGCGCCCTTCCCAACGCTCAGAAACAACGCGACTATATGCAATTGCTGAGCGCCCGACCTCATCACGTGGGTTCCGCCTACGACAAGCAAAATGCCGAGTGGATTCTCTCAAAATTCAAAGAGTGGGGCCTGGATGCCCATATCGAGAGCTTCAAGGTGCTCTTTCCCACGCCCAAACGGCGCCTGGTCGAGTTGATCGCTCCTGCACACTACCTTGCCAAACTGCAGGAACCTGCGTTGGCGGAAGATCCCACCTCGAATCAAAAGGACGAACAGCTTCCGACTTACAACGCCTACTCCCGCGACGGGGATGTGACCGCTCCGCTGGTGTACGTGAACTACGGCCTGCCCGAGGATTACGACCGCCTGCAACGCCTCGGCGTTTCGGTGGAGGGAGCCATCGTAATTGCGCGGTACGGCAACTCGTGGCGAGGAATTAAACCCAAGGTTGCAGCCGAGCATGGCGCCGTGGGCTGCCTTATCTACTCTGATCCAAAAGACGACGGATACTATGGCGGCGACGTTTTTCCTAAGGGCGCGATGCGTCCCGACCAGGGTGTGCAGCGTGGCAGCGTGATGGATTTTGCATCCAACTATCCAGGCGATCCGCTCACTCCTGATCGAGGTGACCCCAACGCGCCCCATATGACTGCGACTAACGCGCCCAGCATTACGAAGATTCCAACTCTGCCCATCTCTTACGGAGACGCGCAGCCGCTGCTGGCCGCCCTTACCGGCCCGCTTGCGCCAGAGGAATGGCGTGGAGCTCTGTCGATCGCTTACCACGTGGGTCCCGGGGCTTCTAAAGTGCATCTGGTGATCGAATCGAATTGGGATGTCAAGGATGTGAACGATGTCATTGCCCGAATCCCCGGCTCATCTGAAGCCGATGAATGGATCGTGCGCGGCAACCATCACGACGGTTGGGTAAATGGCGCCGAGGATCCCATCTCTGGCCAGGTCGCATTACTGGAAGAAGCGCGTTCGTTCGGGGAATTGCTCAAGCAGGGTTGGAAGCCTAAGCGCACCATTATCTACTGTGCCTGGGACGGCGAAGAGCCGATGCTGCTGGGTTCGACCGCCTGGGCGGAGACTCACGGGCGTGAGTTACAGGAACACGCTGCGGTCTATATCAACTCCGACGGCAACGGCCGCGGGTATCTGTTCATGGAGGGCTCACATTCGTTGGAACATCTCATGAACAATGTAGCGCGTAACATCGACGATCCGGAGAGCAAGCTCTCAGTTTTCGATCGCGACCGGCTGGCCGGCATTACCGAAGCCAAGTCTGAAGAAGACCGCAAAGAGCTGCGCCAGAGAGCTGACTTACGGATGAATGCTCTCGGCTCTGGAACGGATTACACGGCGTTTGTCGACCATCTCGGCGTCGCGTCGCTCAACCTGGCGTACGGGGGCGAAGACGATGGCGGGATCTACCACTCCATTTACGACGACTTCTATTGGTTCACGCATTTCTCCGATACCGATTTTGCGTACGGCGTGGCACTTTCGCAGACCATCGGAACGGTGGTGATGCGAATGGCCGATGCCGACGTCCTGCCCTACGAGTTCACTGATCTCGCCGACACCATGCAGACTTACAATAAAGAGCTGCAAAAGCTCTTACAAAGCAAGCAAGATGAAGCTCACGAACGCGAAATGGAGTTAAAAGAAGGCGCATTTCACGCCGCTCTCGATCCGCGCAAACCGACGGTCGCGCCGCCGCCGGAAGACATTCCGCCGCACTTGAACTTCGCACCACTCGAGAATGCTCTGGAAGTACTCACGAAGAGTGCCGACCGCTACAAGACCGCTTTCAACAAAGCCGAAGCCTCGGGATTTCCCGGGAGCGACAAGCGGTTAGCCGCGCTGAACCAGAAGCTGCTGCAAAGCGAGCGCAGGCTCACCGATCCCGCTGGTCTCCCCCGCCGCCCTTGGTACCGGCACATGATTTACGCGCCCGGCGTTTACACCGGATACTCTCCTAAAACCATGCCCGGGATTCGCGAGGCCATCGAACAACGCCGCTGGCAGGAGGCTGACAGTGAGATCGCGCGGGTTGCTAGAGTGCTTGAGAACGAAGCCGCGCTGGTTGATTCCGCCGCCGCTGATTTGGATGGTCTTACTAAGTAGGGATATATGCGAGAAGGAGGCGACTTAATTGCGGAGAGTTGGCTGCCCCCCAGGGATTCGAACCCCGATAACCTGCTCCAGAGGCAGGTGTCCTAGCCGTTGAACGAGGGGGCACCGTGAAGACCGACTATCAATGCTTTACGTGACCAAACTGCAAGACGATTATATCAAGGCAGATGGTCAGTTCAACAGGCTATTTCCCGCCCATTTTCGCTGGTAGAATCCCCGCATGGCGATGACGAACACATTCTGGATTGCAGCCAACATCACGTTTGACCTAGCGACGGGTGAAAAGCGACAGATTCTCACCCTAGTCAACCATGAGATTGATGCGACATTCTTTAAGAAGGCTGATGCGGACAACTACTGCTTGTTCGTCGCAGCCCGAGCACCGGACATCATCTGGTCGGTCGATGAGACGAACCTGCGAGGAAGACGTGGGGAACTGCGTGTTATCCGGGGCGTGCAGAATGTCGGATGACATTAACGAAGAGGAAGAGTCGAATCGAGCACAAGACGCCCGTGAACATCACGTCAGGGTCGGTGGTGCCTTCATTCCTGATGAGTTGCCATCACATGACAAAGGTTTCGGCTTCGAGCCACCCAAACTTGACATCCCAGCACATGCGGCAAGGACTGCACGGACCCTGACTTTTGTCGTGGTTGCGATGCTCGGGCTGAGTATTGCTCTCCAATATGGAACGATGGGTGTTCTCATCGCCTACAACAAGACCGAGGCCATTCCAACCTTTGAGCACCTGTTCAACGCAGTCTTTCCAGTTCTGGCAGGGTTGACAGGGTCAGCGGTGACGTACTACTTGACCAAGGACAAGAAGTAATCAGGAGAGGGATTATGAAGCGTCTTCTGGTGCTCGTTAGTCTGATTCTCACGGCTTCACTCGTTGGGCAAGCTGTAGAGCACGCACCGACGGTCGCCCAGTGCCAAGCTGACCAACGGGTGTGGCTGACCAGACTAGAGGACACTGATAACGCATCAGCACTTCCCAACTTCGATGTTCTCACGAAGTGGAACTCTGAGATGTCGGATTGTCAAACGGTAGACCCCGACCGACAATTCAAGTACTACAACACGGGCGTGGAAATCCGCATCAATCAGGGATTACGTCTGGCGAATTTCGTGGCTCGTCACGGTCTGTGGGATAAGTTTGTCGCAGAAGATGCTGCGGGGAAACGCTGACTATCCTCTTATAGCAAAGAGAACCAATCGATACAGAACCCACAAACTCAAACCCGCAGGAGCACCCCACAACCCAGCCGTAGTAACTGCGACTAAGACGGTTTCAGCGAAGGTAGACGGCGAGTTACCCCACCACGGCGGATTGATGAGCATGAGTGTGAAAATCGTCACGCCCACACAAGCAGTTGACAGCAGTGTGAAAATGACCGCTTCTCTTGCCAATCGTCTCATCCTACCCCATCCATCTTCTGGCATTCTAAGCGACCCATGATACTCTGCGGACCGCGGAAGCCGATTGTAAGAAACCGGGGACGACTGCACAAGGATGCTTCTGAGCCGCAAAATAAGAAAGCCCACCCAAAAAAAATAGGTGGGCATTTCCATGATGCAAGCCCGTCTCTGAGAGCGTATAGGGCTGTTGGACTGAGGTCTTACGTAAGCCCCGTCCTTTGGACGGCAGGCTATCTGCCAATGCTTCACCATGTTGGATATTGCCAGTCTTGTTCTGGCAGCCAGAAGGCCGGGGTGAAGCGTATTTCGTCCCTTACTGTTTGGATGCAAACTCGCTGCGACCGTCGCAAGTCCACGCAAATAAAAACGCCCACCAGCCGAAGCCATTGGGCGTCTTTCAACAATACTGCACTTCGCTCCACTACACCTTACCACTACGTCACCACCAGTTTAACGCAAACGGCATCAGTGACCAAGCAAGGTGATTCGCCAATGGTTCTTGCTCAAGTCCTCGGTCTGGACGTGAACGTATTTCATCGTCATCTGAATCGTCGAATGCCCGAGCACCCTCTGGAGCATGGCGACGGAGCCGCCCCGCCGGATGTAGTTCGATGCCATAGTATGTCTGAAACTATGGAGCAACCGCTCAGGTGCATGAATCCCGAGCCGGATGCAAAGCTGACGAACATCCCGATGACAGTTCCCGTGAGACCACTTGCCGCCGTCCCTTGTCGGGAAGACAAACGTGTGCCTGTGCTCGTTCTTCCACTTCCAAAGATGCCGTCGCAATTCAAGGCTGAAGGGAATCTTGCGCTCACGACTTCCCTTCCCGTGGAGTGTGAGCAGGAGATTGTCGAAGTCCACGTCGCTCCAAGTGAGGGACAACGCTTCGTCAATTCGGGCTCCAGAGGCAGGTGTCCTAGCCGTTGAACGAGGGGCAATCGATCCATTATCCAACGAGTGATCACCCCGGTCAACCGGCTCCGTGCCTTCGCCATCAGTTCGCGCTAAACTCTGTTTGTCCGCTGTGCTGCGCAAGGAGTTGCCAATGGTTACTATCTCTGAAAACGTTTCAGCCATCTCCACCGAATATACGGAAATTGCGCGGCGACCACTGGAGTCGGACCAGTGCGCCCTCGTCGTGGTGGATATTCAGGAAAAACTTCTCCCGCCGATTTTTCAGAAGGAACAGCTGGTGCGCAACTCGAAACTCTTGATCCGCGCCGCGGGCGTGCTCAAGATTCCGGCGATTGTGAGCACGCAATACGCGAAGGGGCTGGGCAACACCGTGCCGGAGATCGCTTCGCTGCTGCCCGAGACCGAGGCCATCGACAAAGATCGATTCTCGTGCTTCGGCAGCGAGGTTTTCTGTACGCTGCTCAAGCGGCTTCCGGGGAACCGCAACACCCTGCTGCTATGCGGTATGGAAAGCCACATCTGCGTAATGCAGACGGCGCTGGCGGCGTTGCGCGAAGGCTACCTCGTGCATGTCGCCTCCGATGCGGTGAGTTCGCGAACGGAATGGAACTGGAAGATTGGTCTCGAAAGAATGCGGGCCGCGGGCGCGGTGATTTCTTCGACCGAAATGATGATCTATGAGCTGATGCGTTCCTCGTCGTCGCCTGCGTTCAAGGAGATGCTGCCGCATCTCAAGGGATGAACATCCAGCCAACTGATGGTTCCCCTAGCCTGCGTCGGACTCCTTCTTTTTTACCCGGACGACGGTAATCTTCGCAAAGCCTTCTTCAAACGCGGGAGGCTTGAGCTTGGCCGCCATGCGGCGCATCACGTCTTCGGGAACTACGTGGTCGCGGCGCTGGTGGCGCTCGAGGCACACCTCGAGCGGTACGTCGAAGAAGACCGCTTGCACTTCGTACTGATAATCCTTGGCCAGCTTGATCCAATGCTGGCGTTCCTGCGGAGTCAGGTTGGTGGCGTCCACATAATTCATGGGACGCTTCGCGATGAGTCTGGCTTTGAGCATAGAGCGGAGATTGGAAAACACAAGATCTTGAAAACGCTGCTCGCGGACATCGTCGAACAGTAGCGAGCGCACCATGTCGCTGGAGAGCGGGACCACGTTGTGGCGCTTGAACCACGAACTCTTGCCGGAGCCTGGCAGTCCGATGGCGAGGACAACTATGCCTTTCGGCGGACGTGGCGGCGCCGCAGGAACTGCGGGAACCCTCGGCGCAACTGGAGAGCTTAGTGCGGGCTCTTCTGCCTCTCCGGCGTCCGAAAGCTCTTCTTCGGCGCCCCCCACAGGAACAACGGGAATCGATCCCTTCGCGGCAGCGGGGGCAAAGGCTTGCGCAACCGCCTGCTCGCGTCCCCGGCCGCCACGTCCGCGGCCGCCACGGCGGCGGCGGCCCCGGCCAGTTGAACCGGAACCAGTGGGGCCAGGCTGTCGCGGGATTGCGGGTTGTGCTTCCGACTGCCGTTCTTCAGGCGCCTGTTCCTCCGCGTTTGAGCGCGCCCGGCGCACCGGTCGAACTTCCTCTATAGGCGGGGGAGCAGGAATTTCCGATTCAACTTTCCCGGCTTCGGGAACCGTGCTGGGAGGCTGCTCCGCATCAAAATAGGCCGGCTGCAAAGGCGGGGGAGCGGGTTGGTCGGAGGGCTCTGCCGGCGTCTTCTTGCGGCGCTGCAGGCGCTCGCGCATCCATTTACGCATGCAAGGCTTTTAACACAAAGCGAGGGTAGGATCAATCGGCCGGACCCCAGGCGAACCATGCCCGACAGCCGCATGGGTCCGCTAGAATGTCAACATGACCCAGGGAATCCCCTCTGCAATCCGCGGCCAGAAATACATCTCTCTTGGTACGTTCCGCAAGAACGGGGCCAAGATCGCGACCCCAGTGTGGTTCGGCGAAGATGGCGACAAGCTCTACGTAATGACCCTAAGCAAGATGGGCAAAACGAAGCGCATTCGCAACAATCCGCAGGTGACGGTAGCTCCCTGCGCAATGCGGGGGAAAGTGACCGGGCCCGAAGTCACGGCATTCGCGCGCATCCTGCCGCAGGAAGAGCAAGCCCACGCACGGCGGACCATTAACCGGAAGTATCTAATGGCCCGGCTGACGTCGCCGTTTAGCAGGGCAGATGCTTTTCTGGAATTAAGCTTTCCATAGCCTGGGAGGATCAGACCCGCCGGGTTCCGTGATGGGACCGGAGCCTTTCAAATCCTGTGACGCGATCATTTACGCCGGTTCCTCGTCCTGCTAACATCATCTGTCTATCTACCGGCTCAGGAAGGTTTCTGACGTCGCACTCATACGAACACTAGAACATCAAGATAAGAACGGAGAAATTATGGCAATCAAAGTTGGTATTAATGGATTCGGACGCATCGGCCGCAACGTTTTTCGGACCGCGCTCAACGACCCCGACCTGGAATTCGTCGCTGTCAACGATCTCACGGATCCCAAGACGCTGGCGCACCTTTTGAAATACGATTCCATTCTAGGCAACCTGCCAAACAAGATCACGGCAGGCGCAGACAGCATCACCATCGATAACAAGACGATCAAGGTGTTCAAGGAAAGGGATCCGGGCGCACTGCCTTGGGATTCGGTGGGCGCTCAGGTCGTGATTGAATCGACTGGACACTTCACTGATGCGAACGATGCCAAGAAGCATCTGCGGGGATCGGTGAAGAAGGTCATCATCTCAGCTCCTGCAAAGAATGAAGACGTAACGCTGGTGCTGGGCGTGAATCAGGAGAAGTATGATGCCGGCAAGCATCACATCATTTCAAACGCCTCGTGCACCACGAACTGTCTGGCCCCGATCGCCAAGGTGATCAATGACACGTTCAAGATTGTCAGCGGGACCATGACTACGATTCACTCCTACACTAACGATCAGGTCATTCTCGACTTCCCGCACAAAGACCTGCGCCGGGCGCGAGCTGCGGCGATCAACATGATTCCTACCTCCACGGGAGCGGCGAAGGCCTTGAAGCTCGTCCTTCCCGAGCTGGCCGGAAAACTGGATGGTTTCTCCATGCGGGTACCTACGCCCAATGTTTCGGTGGTCGATCTGGTGGCATGGGTGGAAAAGAAGACGACCAAGGAAGAGGTGAATGCGGCGTTGAAGAAGGCCTCCGAAAGCGGGCCGCTCAAGGGCTACCTGGGCTATGAGGAGAATGAGTTGGTTTCGTCGGATTTCAAGGGCGATCCACGTTCTTCCATTGTGGATGCGCCCATGACCCTCGTGGTCGGCGGCAATTGCGTCAAGGTGATTTCCTGGTATGACAACGAATGGGGATACTCCTGTCGGGTGCGGGATCTGATTCACTACATCGCCGGTAAGGGTCTCTAATGCGTCGCAGTTTGTAGCGCCGCCTTACCGGGGAGTGCGGGCGGGACGCCAGCACGACAGCCGCCGGGACGGCGGCGCTACTTTCAAATTGCCTCTATTTAAGGACGAACCAGCCAATGCCCAAGCTGTCCATCCGCGATCTTCCTCTTAACGGCAACCGTGTCTTCATGCGTGTCGACTTCAACGTTCCTCTGGAAGACGGTCGCGTGATGGATGACACTCGCATCCGCGAGACGCTGCCCTCCATCGAGTACGCGTTGCGCCATGGGGCGAGGCTGATTCTGGCTTCGCATCTGGGGCGGCCCAAAGGCAAAGTCAATCTGAAGATGAGCCTGAAGCCCGTCGCCGAGCGGCTACGCATGGTGCTTGACAAAGAGCTGGCACGCGGCGAAAACGTGGGCTTCTGTCCAGAGTGTGTCGGTCCGGAAGCGGAGGAGGTGGCCACGCAACTGGAAAAAGGGCAGACCCTGCTCCTGGAGAATCTCCGTTTTCATGCCGAAGAGGAAGCCAACGACGAGAAGTTCGCCAAGCAATTGGGGACTCTAGCGGATTTCTACGTGAACGACGCCTTCGGCACGGCCCATCGCGCGCACGCCTCCACTGTGGGCATTACCAAGTTCGTATCAAAATCGGCGGCCGGCCTGCTTATGGAGAAGGAACTGAAGTATCTGGGTAAGGCGCTGGAGCATCCTGAGCCGCCTTTTGTAGCGATCCTGGGCGGGGCCAAAGTGAGCGACAAGATCGGTGTGATTCGGAATTTGATGGACAAAGTCGACTCGCTCATCATCGGCGGCGGCATGGCCTATACGTTCCTGAAGGCGCAGGGACAGCAGATTGGCAAGTCTTTGCTCGAAGCCG
>Ga0307476_10000303_pt1 | contig 42736 bp, 33 predicted proteins | sample atmos_gasesECM2C_2_FD_203314 | JGI IMG/M metagenome (GOLD analysis project Ga0307476, IMG submission 203314) | Hardwood forest soil microbial communities from Morgan-Monroe State Forest, Indiana, United States - atmos_gasesECM2C_05 | ecosystem: Environmental > Terrestrial > Soil > Temperate... | reverse complement strand
CAATCTTGACGCCACCCGGTGCCTACTGGAATGGAAGACATCCTCAAGCCGTTATCCGGAGGAGCCAGAGGGACTACTGGCTCTAGACCCGCAGCTGGTCTGCTATTCGTGGGTGACCGGCATCTCAAATGTGGCTCAGGTTGTGTTCGTTCGCAAACGGCTGGTGGAGATCCAATATTTGCGAACCACTATAAGCGATCGGCAGCGCGAGGAATTCGGGCGGCTGGTTCAGAGCACGATCCGGAGAATCGAGTCGGCCGAGTTTCTACCTCACAGCGGCATCCGATTTCCCCAAAATCCGTGCAGCAGTTGCGCGTACGTCGGCCTTTGTCTCGGACGGCAAGACATGGCTGATGCTGTTCTGACGCGACGTCCAGGAGCAGAAGACCTTGGTTGGCTTGACGAGCTTAATTACTAAGGAAACCCCCATGCCGCCGAAACTCAATCGCGAGCGCGCTTTGTTCGTGCTGGGCAAGATTGACGAGATTCTGGCATGGGAACAACGAAAGGAGAGCGAGCGGGATACCAAGTTCGTGGAACTCGGTCGCTATCTATGCGAGGTTCGGGCGGGGCAGTACTGGCGGCTGGAGAAACTCAAGTCATTCGACGAGTTTCTGGAGAGGAAATTCCCAGAATCGAGGAGGAAGGCTTACTACCTGATGTCAATCCACGAGCATCTACCCCCGCAGGCGCGGCGTCAGTTGAAAGAGATCGGATGGACGAAGGGACTCGAATTGGCGAAAGTGGCGCGGAAGGATGGCCAGAGGTTCAATTGTGCAACCTGGTTGCACAGGGCCAAGGAAATGCCTAGGGAGGTATTTCGGCGAGAGGTGGAACGGGAATTGACGGGAGAGGACAAGGAACCGTGGGAGATTGTCTATTTCAAACTCTACAAAAGTCAGATTCCTGTGATCGACCGGGCACTCGAGACAGCGGCCCTAATGCTGGGCTCGGACAAATCCCGGAGCTACTGCCTCGAGATGATCTGCGCGGATTTTCTGGCGGGAGCGAACCTGGACAACGGAGATCCGGAAACCCTGCTGTTCTCGATGACGAGATTCTTCCGGTTCCTATCAGCGGAACAAAAAGAGGCTTTTCTTAATAGCCTCACTGAGAGAGTACCGTGAATCCGGCTCGGCGCAAAAATGGTCGCTTGCGGCTTGATCCCGGGTCCTACGAGCATCTCCGCCAACAAGTGTTACGGCGTGATGGCTGGCGCTGCCAGTCCTGTGGATCAATGTCAAATGTCGAGGTCCACCACAAGGAATTTCGCAGTCGTCGTGGGGACGACTCAGAAGAGAACTTAGTTACACTTTGCATAAAGTGTCACGCTGCCACTCATCATGTTTCGCTGGAGCGCTATAAGTTGGCCGGCTGGTGAGCTTTCCGATTTGTGAAAGAGATAGCAATTCATCGCGACAGGGGTTTTTACTGGGCTGGTCCGCGTCTGAGGTGGATTGACGGCTCCAGCTTTAGCTGATACGGTTTCGCGTGTAAGGCCTTAGTTCTGTAATCCAGGGATTTGAAACGCTTGCAATGAATCCGTTCGCTGCGTGGGGAGTCAGGATCTGCTAAGACCAAGGGGGGCGAGTAACCAACACAGCCACCCGTCAAATGCCCGCGGTCTGGTCGGGCACTTACTGATCGCACTCTCGCTCGCGAATTTATGTTTCGTGAGTGCGTGGAAACGCCGCCTTTCCAGTCCTACCCTCTTCCTGCCGTTTTGGTCGTGGCAAGATCTAGCTGCCCTATTGCTGAATGTCACTGTTTTGGGTCTGGCGTTTTTCCTTCTCCTCCGGCTGGCAGCAAGAGAGAAGCCTTTCAGTCGGATCTTATATGCTGTTGCATTTTCTCTGCCTCTAATTGCGGTAAGTAATTTGATTCGGGTGCTTTTCTTTGAGTCCGCATTATCGAAGCACAGTTTCTGGGTCGTGGTGGCAATTGGTGCGGTTCCCATCTTATTTGCTGCCGCCCTCTTCCGATGGAAGAAGAAGCTTATTCCCATCGTTGAATTCGTCACTCTTGGTCTGACATTCCTGATCCCTATCAATGTTATCCAGGCAGCAGTTGAAATAGAGAATCGTGGGCCTTTGCCTCAACTCGCAGCCAGACTGCCGGGCATGCCCAGGAGCCGGATTGTATGGTTAATTTTCGATGAGGTGGATTACACGCTGACATTTCCGCGACGCCCGGTCGGCATTAATGTGTCCGAACTCGACCGCTTGCGTTCCCAATCACTGTTTGCGACCTCAGCACACCAGCCCGGCCGCGATACAGCCGATGCAATTCCCAGCCTGCTCACGGGCAGGATGGTTAAGCGGGTGCGTCCCCAGGGAACGAAGACTTTATTCGTTCAATTTTCAGACGATCCAGAATTCGTGGATTTCACAAAATTGCCCAATACGTTCTCGGATGCCCATTCAGCCCAGATCAATGTTGGAGTCGTTGGATGGTACTTTCCATACTGTCGAATGTTCCCCTCGGACGTAACGGACTGCGAGTGGGCATCTATGTATTCCGGTGTGGGTGATATCCCCAATGTCTGGGCCAGTTTTCGCAGTCAATTCTTCTCACTTACGCCGCTAGAGTCACGCATGCGCCAGATACGTCGAGCACCGAGTTTGCTCGCGAAGGCGCAACAGATGGGGTCTGATCCGAGCCTTGGTCTGGTGATGGTTCATTTCCCATTGCCCCACGGTCCCGAAATCTTCGATCGCAACACAGGAAAAATCACCCCATTCGCCCTTCACAAAGACTGGTATTTCGATAACCTCATATTGGCTGACCGCATGCTCGGAGAACTTCGGGGCGCAATGGAACGTGCAGGAGTGTGGGACAGCTCGGCGGTCATTTTCAGTTCCGATCACTCTTTGCGTGAGGAGATGATGCCCCATCCCAACCCGACTCCGCTTGTGCCTTTCATGGTGAAGTGCCCCGGTCAACACGTCGGCAGCACATACGAGGTGCCGATGAATGCGATCATTACTAGGGATCTGATACGAGCTTTTGAACTCGGTGAGGTTTCAGCAGAGACTTTGCCGACCTGGCTTCGCACCCATAGCCGATAGTCGCAACTGCGAAGCTGAAGACAAGTAGAAAGTCTCGATCGGAATACAATGGCCACTCTGGCCAGGGCCCTGCTATTTTGTTAGCAAATACAGCCATCGACCGCCAGGTGCAAGCTGCTGCTTGCGTGCAATTCGGAAGAACCTGGCGCACTGTTGTTCAAACTGTTCCTGAGTGAAGTCTGTGTGCAGTGGGTCTCGACCGCGCAGCAATCGCTTAAACATCAGGTCATCCGCTGGAACGAACTCCATAACAACGTTTTTGTTCGTCAGTTCAGCCGCACAGCGGAAGATCTCCGGGAGCGGAACTCGGTCCGTCACGAGCAAATGATGAATCAGGGCAAGCATCAACACCGTATCGAACTGCCCTCGCGCGCGGTCCAGGAATGAGGGGCATTCTTCGTTGCGCCAACCGGTAGAAGGCGTAGGTTGCGCGAAATTGAGAACCATAGGACTGATCTTCAGCCGGTCAGTATTGGCCTGACGCCAGACGTAGCCGACCACCACAGGATCGCTGTCAACAGCGACCACCTCCATGCCTCTTTTTGCACAAGCTGCGCTGAACCGTCCCGTATTACATCCGACATCGAGGACTCGCTTGGCCTGTGTTTCGTCGGCAGCGGACGTGACGAAGTCGAGCTTCGCGGCGATTTGCTCTCCAGAGTAGTGTGTACAGTCGGTGTAGCTGGACCATCGCGAGTTGCTTATCTCAGGCCGAACCTTTTCCAGGGATCGGCGAAGCTTCCTCAAAATACCGCGCAGCACAAAGCGGACTTGCTCGGCGTTTTTAAGCCGCTTCGCCCGATAGATGGCATCGTCTTGCTGTTTTCTCGACAGCCAAGTCGGTAATGAGACAAGACCCAGAAAAGGCGGTGTGAAATGTTGGAAGATGCCGCTCGATCTGAACACTTCCTCCGGTTCCAGGCCCTCCCGGTTGCTCAAGAAAATGCGCTGTAGGGGAGTCGCAAAATATCGGTTCATCAACAAAGGCAACAGGAACGTTCGAAGAAATTGTGCGTACGGCAGCCACACTGGATCGTGAATGTCGCGTTGCTCAATCGACATCAGGTCGACAAACATCGGCAAGGGGCCACGGAACAATATGTTGAAGGGTGTCGCGTCCTTCAGTCCGAATCCGTCGCCGATCAGGGCTTCGGCCATATCCAACGTGAGCCTACCAGCTGCGTGCAACATCTCCGGAGCCCATTCGTAAGGAAACGAGGGAAACCAAATCGACTCGTGTTCGAGGACGACTGCACCAGGGTTGGACTGGACTTGCTCTCGCAGGTTGTCGGGAAGTCCCGAATCGTTCCCATTGACCTTCTCGCTGCCGACTAGTTCCCCTTTGCGGATCAGATCTTCGACTGCCTGGGATGAAAGGATCGCTTCTAACTGCGGACTGGATGAAGAATTCACGATCCGCCAGACACGCCCGTCATGAACGATGACTTTGCCGGTGGGATCTCGAAAGCTCCATGAGGATGCGAAGGACGACGATTGGATCAAGAGTTAGCTCCCGCACTCTGGGACGAGGACAACGAAAAGTTAAACCTCCGCGCTTCCACCCTAACACAGGGTTGGAGAAGGACGATTCTGCGTCTTAAGCCAGTCTTGACGAGTTTCGCAAGGTGAAAAGACGCTAGCACAAGGGAAGCCAAAGAAATATGCCCGCTCGCCGCTGTAAGAATGGCTTCGGGCCGCTTTTAGCCGAATTCGACGTATTGCGACTGTTGAGGGCAAACCGAAGTGCAATATCTTGCAGTTTTCCGGGATGGAATTGCCATAAAACCCTCCAATCAGAGTAACCCTTGACAGCGCAAGCGACACAAATCAAATGACTTGGCTTTTGGCGTCATTCTTGCTCTTTGAATCACTCTGTATAGGAGCGCTTAATGTCCTTGGTCCCGGAATTAACGCAGCATCTTCACTCCAAGATCTGTCTTCTCCTCTATACCGACCCTGGTTCGGGTGCTCTATTGTTCCAACTCCTCGGGGCGAGTGGCCTCATCGTCACGTTCTACTTCACGCGCGTCCGTGACCGGATAAGGAAAATATTTGGGCTGAAGGCAGATCATCCTAGTCAGGCAGACGAGCAGCAGCCGTGATCTGACTCCCAGCTAGGTTCACGTTCCATCCAACTTCTTCAACTCGGCCCAAGGCCTGCGGCCCCTGGCGTCGCGATTGCGCGGTTGCGGTGCCTCATGACACCTCCTTCGATTATGGCGTCAAACGCTAAATCTAGAAAGATGCCCAGGGGTGGGAATTTTCGACCGGCGAAATGGGGAATTTTCAGTCGGCTTTGGCACTAGCGCGCTCGGTGACGTCGGAGTAGCGATACTTGACCTGTGTTACTGCCGGTCTAGTCCTGTTTCGAACTGAACACTGTCCGACTGGACACAGGCATGGCCCGTAGTGATCTTTTTCAACGGGTTAACCATACCTAAAGTTGGGTCATGAGCACGTGGCCTGCCCCTATCACGGGTCGATTCGACTCCGCTGGTTACGTACATTCGAATGTTCTACTTCCCACTCTTTTAGCGTTGCTATCGGTCACTATCGGATGCGCAGGCGTATCGACCAGCCAGAACTCCAACAACCCGCCTGGCCCGGCGTTGGCGGTCGCGACTTCCAGTCTGCCTAATGGGACAACGGGTGTTCCCTATTCCTCCGCGGTTTCCGCAACTGGCGGAACTCCACCATACGCCTGGGCAATCGGCAGTGGCAGTTTACCGAGCGGTTTGAGTCTGAGCTCCGGAGGCCAAATCTCGGGAACGCCCTCCCCAGCCGGATCCACGAACTTCACGGTAGACGTCACTGACGCAGCCAAGCATTCCGCGAGTGCGCAACTTGCCCTTACGGTCAATACCCCAACCAGCGACACAGCTACGATTTTTGAGGTCGACGGCATTACACAGACGGATCGTCCAATCACGTTCGGACGGATCTTTCGGCAGAGTGAGATCGCACAATGCCCCCAGCCTATGATTGGAGGGGCACCGCTTAGCAATTACCAGGCGGATGTCAAGAACCGTTGGCCAGATGGCAGCGTGAAATTTGCCATTGTGAGCTTCACCCAAAATCTAGGCGCGAACAGCGCAACAGAGGTCGCGTTCCAGAACACAGCTTCTTGTAACAACTCGGGATACCTTACGCAATCTCAGATGACCGGGTTCAACTCTGGTAACTGGAACGCGCAACTGGTGGTGACGCCGCAAAGTCCGTCAGCCAGCGCAGCAGCGGTGACCACGGATTTCAAAGCTATTCTTGGTGGCAATGACCCCGGCGGAGATACCTTTCCTGATTGCAAGAACGACTACTGGCTGAAAGGTCCTGTCGTCACCGCAGTGATCGTGCAGGATTGTACTACCGCATTTACTTACGACTTCGGCTGGAACTGGAACGGCGCGAATATGGCGTCTGACGGAACGCACGCTTCATATACAACGACCAGCCAGTATGCTTCGTTGCACCCGATGGCGGTGCTCTACTTCTATCCCAGCACGAATGTTGTGCAGGCGTCGGTCATTCTGGAAAATCCTTGGCCCACGCGGATTCAGGACCAGAATATTGCCATGGCGATCAAGACCGGAAGCACTGCGTCCCAGGTTTGGTCAAAGACCGGATTCACAATGGTAGAAGGGCAACGGTTCCGCAAGACTTTCTGGTCGGGCATGGCCTCAGGTCACATTCGCATTGACCATAACTTTCCGTACCTGATTTCCACGATGGCGGTTCCCAACTATGATTTGGCCATATCGCCAACTCCGACTACCGCCAGCAACAACCCTCCCGATGGCGTCGAATCTTGGGCAACATGGGCGGCGGGCGACCGTGGAGACATCGGAGGCGCTGGCTCCGGCCTGAATTCGCTGGCCCAAGATTTCGCAGGAAACAGCGAAGGCGCTCCCATCCAGCGGGAGGATTTGCTTTATCTCTACAACATGGGAAGCTGCGGCACGGCAAACTCTGAGTGCGCCAAAGCCTACCAAATGAACACCGGAGAGAGTGGCGCCATTGACATCAGTCTTGGGGCTGGAAACGTTTCGGGCGGCGGGGGCATGTGGAACAACATCGGCAATATTCCTTATCACTTCCGCGAATCGCGACCAGTGGCAGACGGCGTGCAAGGCGGTGGCACAAACTGGTTCTACTGCGACAACTTTGCTGAAAAGAACACGAGAACAGGCGGCACCAATCCAGTCACGGGCGTAAGTGGGTGTGGCAACCATCCCGTGGGGGATGCCTCTGGCAAATCCCTCTCGAAGCATACGCACTCCGATGATCAATGGGGTGGACCAGGGTATTGGGGAGGAATCACCAATTCCGTCACAGTTGGCACTGCCACTACAGCCGGGTGGTCGATTGGTGGGTGCAATCACTGGCAGGACTGGAACTACGTCGCTTACTTGCTCACAGGTGATTACTACTATCTTGAAAACGACTATCAAGCAGCCTCGGTTTGTCTGATGGATTCAAATCCCGACCCAGCAGCGGCGCAAGGCGGCGCGGGATTCTTTGCCTATATGTCCCCTGGCGGCGCGGTCATACGCGAACTGGCATGGGGCTTGCAAGCGGTGGAACGGGCTGCATTCATCGCAGTCGACAGAACACCAGAAGCCAGCTACTATCTGGCACAACTGAACTCGAATCTGGAAGTCCAAGAAGGCGTCATGGGAATTACGGGCACTACGCTGATGCCTTCGGATACATCTTGTTCGGCGGCGACTTGCTCCTATAATCCAAGTTCCGCGAATCGTTGGAATTGGGGAAGAGCTACGGCAGTCTCCCAGTGCTCCTCAAACGGAACCTGTAACACGATCCCCATCACCCTCCACGCAGTTGCTCCCGGCGCCTGCCCAATCAGCGTTTCTTCGCAGGCATATATCAGGGACACAGTCACGAGCACGTTCGTCGAATATTGGCATTATAACTATCTCAGCATCGTACTTTCGCAACTGCGGGAAGCTGGGTACACCCAAGCGACTGCGGTGTCACAACAGATGCAACAGAGCTTGGAGGAACGTGTTCTGGACAGTACGTTCAATCCGTACCTAGTGGCGGCCTACATTGACGGAGCAAAGGATGCGTCGGGAGGAACTGCCTGTAATGGTAACGGGTTCAATACCGATCCGTTTATAGCGACCTACGCGCTCCAGAAATCCAGTTATGATCTGAGCATCACCAATCAGTGCACGTTCAATGCGGAAGGGAATAACAACGATCTCGGTACGTGCGGCTCAAATTCGGGCTCGGCATGGAATCAGCAGATCCCGTGCGGCGATCACGGGTATTCGCTATTGGCGCGTGCTGCTGGATCGTTTCTGCTAGAATTCGGCACCAGTTCGAACGATGCCAACTGCCCCGGCGGAACCTGCGCAGCGCAGGCTGCGTGGACATGGCTCGATGGACATGCCCCTTATTTTGCCAACGCGGTGACAAACAGTGAGGCGTGTTCTGCGTATTGGGTAATCCCTGATTCGCAGACAAAGTATGCGCTGGCACCTCGCTAGATCAGATACGGAAATAGACCTTTGATCCCGCAACGTCAATGCAGAATCAGCAATCTTTCTTGCGTTGAGCACGGATTGAACTTTTGATCATTAGACACTGGGCGTTTTTTTTCTTATTCTGGTACACCAACAATTGTGCCAGCTATCGGTCAAATCGTATTTTATAGCACCGCAGTGCACAGAATCTTACTGCTAGGTGTTTTTGCTGCGCACCTTACATCTGCATTAGCTGTTGCGGGCCTCGGCCCCCCTCGGTTCGCGTCCGTCGCACCCGCCGACAACGTAACCATCCACGAGGTTGATGCTTCGAACCAAGTCGACCGTCCGATTACATTCGGCCGGATCTTCAAACAAGGCGAAATCCCGCAATGCCCTCAGCCTGTGGTGGGTGACGCTCCGATCGTCAATTATCAGGCTGATGTCAAGAACCGATGGCCAGACGGAAGCGTGAAGTTCGCAATCGTCAGTTTCACGCACAGCCTGGAGGCTAAGAGTTCGATAGTGGTTGGCTTTCAAAGCGTGGCCTCTTGCAATAACGGTGGGTACCTGACGGATTCCGAGATGACAGGATTCAATGGGGGGAACTGGGGTGCTCATATCGTCGTTGCCCCGGCTGGCGGACCTGCGGTGACGACGGATGCCAAGACGATACTGACCGCCAGTGAGCCGGCGGTAAACACGTTCGGTGACTGCAGAACTGACTACTGGCTCCAAGGGCGCGTCGTTACCGCCGTTATTGTGCAAGACTGCACCAGTACATCGGCTTACGATTTTGGCTGGAAATGGGACGGAACAACAATGTTTGCTCCGGCGAGAGGGAACGCACCTACAGCCAGCTTTCATCCCATGTTTATTTTGTACTTCTACCCGAACATTCACGCCGTGCAAGTGGAGTACATTTTGGAGATTCCATGGTCTGGGCGCATACAGGATCAGCTAGCGGACATTACCCTGGAAGCAGGCTCCCCAGCGACCACGGTATGGAGCCACACGGGAGCGCGTGTGCTCAGGGACATGAGCGCCAGGAATGGTTCGAAGACAATCACGTCCAACAGTGCAGATTTCAAATCCGGCGATATCGGATTGCCGATTGTGGTTTGCCCACCGGAAGGATGCAAGTGGGGATCAGGTGGCACCAGTATTCCATGGACCACAATCGCGTCGGTGCAAAGCGCCACGCAAGCCACCCTGATGTCGGCTTACTACGGCCCATCGGCTACGAAGCTGACCAGCTATATCAACCTGCAGGTGGCGGGGACGCGTCATCGTAAGACGTTTTGGAGCGGCATAGCACCGGGAGATATACGGATCGACCATAACTGGGCCTACCTGAAATCGACAATGGCCTTCCTTAACTACGACCCGAATGTCACAGTCAGCCCGGATACGAGCAATGGCGATGGCATCACAGCGTGGAACGAATGGTCCGTTACTGACAAAGGTGAGATCGGTGGCATGGGAGGTTTAATGGCCATGTCGGCAGATTACGCGGATAACAGCGAAGGTGCCCCGTTGCAGCGCGAAGAGTTGCTTTACTTGTACAACATGGGTACATGCGGCATCGCCAACAGCGCTTGCGCGAAAGCGTGGGATATGCTGACTGGCGAAATCGGAAGAATTGACAATCATCTTAAGCTGGGCAGCGTGGCCGGTGGGGCGGGCGCCTGGAACATTCTCGGCAATGTCCCGTTTCATCTGCGTGAGTCGCGCACAGCGGCGGATGGCAACCAGTCTAAAACTAACTATTTCTACTGCTCAGGCTTTGCGGACATCAATGCGGGCGGGAACACAACAAGGTGCGGAGCGGGATCAGGTTCAGCGAGAGGCAAAGCCCTTTCGCGCCATGCACATTCGAACGATCAGTGGGCACCTGGGAATTGGCCGGTGGCACCTGTGGGCACACATTCTCTGCTCGCAGGTGGTTGGTCAGTCGGCGGGTGTAATCATTGGCTCGATTACGCCTACACTCCCTATCTGCTGACCGGAGACTACTACTACTTGGAAAACGAGTACCAGAGTGCTTCCATGTGTTTGGAACATTCCAATCCCGATCCAGCTGCTTCTTGGGGGAGTAATAGGATTTTTGGCTACATGAATCCGGCTGGAGCGGTCCTGCGAGAACTTGGTTGGGGCCTGCAAACTGTGGCACGGGCCGCCTTCATCGCACCAGACGGTACGCCGGAAGCAAACTACTATCTGGCGATGATGAACTCGAACTTGGAAGTGCAAGAAGGCGTCATGGGGATCAGAGGAACAGGGCTGACCCCCTCGGATACGAACTGCTCGGCAGCATCTTGTTACTACACGGTGGCATCCGCTAACCGGTGGAACTGGGGCCGCGCCACGGTGCTCTCCCAGTGTGGGACAAACGGGCCATGTCGAACGATTCCTGTCGCGCTGCACGCCGTTGCTGGCGGATCTTGTCCGACCAGTGCACAGGCCCAGTTTCTTGATCCCAGCATCACCAGTGCCTACTACCAACCGTGGATGTACAACATGCTTTCCATCGCGTTATCCGAGACGAGGGAAATGGGGTATGCGCAAGCCGCGCCGGTTTCCAAAGAAATGCAACAGCGCCTGGCGGAGCAAGTCCTAGACGCCAGTTACAATCCGTATCTCATCGCCGCATATGAGGAAGGCGTGAAGGATGTTTCTGGGGGCTTCGCATGCAACAACAACAGTTCGATGAATACGGAGCCTTTCATCACTAGTTATTCGCGTTTAAAGAAGTCATTTCCTTACTCCATCCAAGACCGGTCAAAGTTTGATGCTGGCGGTGCCGCTGCGTGGCAGAACGTCCCGTGCGGCGATCACGGCTATTCGCTGCTGGCGCGTGCTGCTGGCTCGTTCTTGCAGTTCTTCGGCACGTCCTCCAGTGATCCTAATTGCCCCGGCGGAATTTGCACTGCTGCCGAAACGTGGAGTTGGCTGGATGGCCACGTGCCCTATTTCTCAAACCGTATAGCTGGCAGCGCCTCTTGTCCGGCTACCGCCTTCCCCAAAGATGAGCAGATCAAGTTCGCACTGGCGCCGAGATAGCGGTACCGAAGGTCTCGGGCTCCCCGAACCGCCCGCGCGATCGCTTTACATCTGGCCTAATTGCAACATCAACTTTCCCTGCAGGGACCACAACGTTAACAATCCGATAGTGATATAAAAGAATGAATCCCATGCCAAACGAGCGGTCCACTAAAGAGCAGATTAAGCATTTTGCAGCTGAAGATAAATGGAAAGGGGGCTACTTTGAGGGCGATCCACTGGATCCAATGAGCCCTTCCACCTACTCCGTCTTTGGCTATATGAGCATCATTCATGCAACCTACCTGGCGTGCATCAAGCCCTACGTGAACGCCAACACTCGTGTGTTAGAGATCGGTCCGGGGCGCGGGGCATGGACTCGCACCTTTCTTCATGCGCGTGAGGTCGTCTGCCTGGATGCCCTATCGGCCGAACACAATGGGTTCTGGGACTATGTAGGCGGAGCGCCAAACGTGCAGTATCACCAAGTGGATGATTTCGAGTGCCGTGTTCTGCCCGAGAATCACTTTGATTATTTATTCTCGTTCGGCTGCTTCTGCCACATCTCACCAGCAGGCAGCCGGGAATATCTTCGGAATCTATACGGTAAACTCACCAGCGGCGCTCATGGCTTCATAATGATTGGCGACCATAAAAAGCGTCAGGCAATGATTCGGAATTCCGGACAACTGTCGTCGTTCCGAATGTTAAACAAGCGGAGGTTTTGGCCGGCACGTTTTCTCTATCGGTTAATTTATTCGCTTCATCCCGGCGACGATTTGAAGCCTGTGAGGGAACGTTCGGAAGAGGAGCAGTTCAAACGTGTTTGGTTTCATAATCTTGGAATGGACCGGGCTTGCAACATGCTGGATGAGGCCGGATTTCGCGTAATCGACCGGGACGTTGGAACTGTCTATCGTGATGTCATCTTACATTTCGTGAAGCCGTGAATCCAATGCCTGGAAAAGGGCTTGAACAGTCCGGCCTGATTTATGCGGGCCAATCGTTGTGATGCAAACGTCCGCACAAGCCCCAGGTCTCCACTCCCGCATCCGCCATGCCTATTTCTGGACAATCGTAGGAAGCACAGCTCGCTACGCCGCCAGTCTCGGTATCTCCCTCTTGCTGGCGCGCCTTTTGAAGCCGGATGACTATGGGCTGATCGGCATGGTCATTGTCTTTACTGAACTGCTGGGCAGCATCCTGGATAGCAGTGTAGGTCCGTCGGTCGTTCATTTTCGGGAAGAGCACCCAGAACTGGAGCGCCCAACGTACTTTACCGCTTCCGTATTGCTTGGCGTTTTCTTCACCGTAATACTCTTGGTCAGCGCGCCGCTGATTGCCGATTTCTACCGCGAACCTCGCCTAGTTCTTGTCCTGCGGGTGATGAGCCCGCTTTTGCTTATTTCAAGTGTGAAGACTGTTTCTGGAGGCATTTTAGCGCGGGAACTTCGTTTTCGGGAACTTTCCTATGCTGACATCTCTGCATCTTTGGTGTCGGGCCTAATTGCCATCGTGATGGCGTATCGCGGATTCGGTGTATGGAGCCTTGTGGCAAATCAGTTCCTGTTTATACTCCTGACCGCAATCGCTTACGGTTGGTGGGTACGGCCGCAGTTCCGGCTACCCCTGAATCGGCATGTTGTGGTCCGGCTGTGGAATTATGGGCTCCCCCTTACTGGCTCCAGCTTGCTTTTTAAGTTTTACGATAATGCCGATTACCTGGTCGTCGGTAGAGTGCTAGGATCAGGCCCCCTAGGTCTCTATTCCGTTGCTTTTCGGCTTGCAATGCTGATTAACGAGCGCATTTCCGCGGTCATTAACAGGGTTGCTTTTCCATCTTTCGCCAACCTGAAGCACGACCTGCCGCGAGTGATCGGACATTGGTTCGCGGTAACGAAACGAGTGACGCTCATTACATTCCCACTTCTCGTCTGGCTCGGTTTCAATGCCGACGATTTCATCCGCGTAACGCTTGGTTCACGCTGGCTGCCGGCGGCGATGCCTTTAAAGTTCTTGTGTGTCATGACCGCCGTAAAGATTCTGACAAATATCATCGGACAGATCCTGACCGCTGTCGGCTACCCAGGAGTTGTTTTTCGCTACGACGTGCTGAACGCAATCGCTCTTCCCCTCGCTTTCCTGATCGGCTGCAAGAGCAGCGGATTGCTGGGAGTCGGAATCGCGTGGTGCACGGTATTCCCGCTAGTGCGTCTTTTGTTTCTGCTGCAAGCCAGACGCACCTTGCACTTCAGCTTAAGGGCGTACGCCCGGAATCTGTTTGACCCACTGCTGATCTGCGCCGCGTGCAGCGTTCTCATGCTGCCGGCGTCGTTGATTTTGCAGAGTGGTTGGATGCGCTTGGGGCTGTGCTCGGTGCTCTGGGGAGCTGGAGTGCTAGTGTGCGTGGTACTCAGCCGCAATATTCGACAGCTCATCGCAGATACGTTGTCCACTTTTACCGCTGCTAAGCTGTCGGAGCGTTAAATATGCTCAGGCCCGCCCTCAGCGTTAGTGGTGAGGACTTTGGCAGGCTCTGAGAAGAAGCGACTCTTGCGAGGAAGCTAAACAGTCGGCGCCACCGCAGTTTCCAGTGGAACAGGCTCTGAAGGGATCGTTTCTCGCGACTGAACCTGTGGTCTTTTTGCGAGACTCTCGACACAAAGTCCGAGGGTAACAAAGGTGTATACAAACTCGCGATGCGCAAGTCCGGTTGTGAAACCCTGGATTACAACTGCCAGTTGACAACAGAGAACCCCTTGCGACAACGCATATAAATAAGGACTCCCCTGCCGACGAGGCGCACTCAGTTGGCGCGCCCGCCACGAAGCGTACAGCCCGACTCCAAGCGTCGCAATATAGACCAACATGGCTGGAGTCCCCACTTCACAACCCATTTGAAGATAGGCATTGTGCGGCGTCTGCGGCGCGTAGAGGACGAAGTTGTCGGGCCCGACTCCCAGAATTGGATATTCTCCCATGAGCTTCCACGCGATTTGCCAAAGGTCCAATCGCTCCGTAGCCGAGCGATCCTCTTCATAATGTGTCACGCTATGCAAACGATCCCAGTAACTTTGGGGTGCCAGTAGAGATCCCAGACCAACGAGCACAAGACCCAAAATTGCATTCTTGAACTTGCCTTTTTTGATCAGCCACAGAACCAACGCGCCGCCTGCCAAGGCAAAGGACGCGCCACGCGAATTGGCGCGGAAGAAAACATAACCGGCGCCGCCGACGAGAGCCAGCATGAGAGCGCGCTGCCAAATCGAACGGTAAAACGCCATCAAGGATATGCCGAGGAAAATGATGAGCACCATCAGCAATGCAAGGTAATTGCTATTGCCGAACAGAGTCCCGCCCTTCGCAATAGCCATGCGCTCGAACTCCTGACCCCCAATCTCCTCAACAATGTGGCTTGGATTGTTGATGACCCGAACCACAACAAAAGCCCCTGAGGCCAACAGCATCAGGACATATCCGCGAAGCTTTTTTTCATTCGTGACAAGCGCAAGGGTAAAGAGACACAGGCAGATCACAGTTGTAAAGTCATACAGCCGCCCCTTGGACAGCTCGGTCCAGTGATTGAGCGCTGATATTGTCAGTAGCAGATAAAGGACCAGGATGATCCACAAGCGCTTAAGACCAGCCAACACAGCGGGGGCCGACGAATGCAGGCGAGCGAGCATGCCGACAGATATGGAAATCACCAGCACCATGGGAATGTGTAGGGCCACTACGTTAGGACGATCATCCTGAGGACGGCCAAAAGTGACAAACAAAAGCCCGAGCAGGCCAAGGTAGGGGTACACCGCCGCGCCAATAGCGCCGACCATCTCGATGATAAGAACTACGACTATACGGAATGGCATAGCTACTTGACGAACTACGGTGTCGCTTTAAACCCGGTTTGGCATCTCCTGCCGTAAAGGATCAACAACAGTCCCAGGGCATACGTAATCGGCGTAAAGGCGCTCGTAATTGAAAACCATCTGTGCGATGCTGAATTGCTGAACCATTTTGTTGCGAGCCGCTGACCCTAAGCTACGACGACGCTCAGGATCTCGCAACAGCGCAGCCAGAATCCCAGCAAGCGTCTCAGCGGTGCAGGGCGATATTAGAATTCCTTCTTTTTCAGGGTCAAAAACGTCCCTGTGGGTTGGCAGGTCCGCACAGACCACTGGCAAGCCGGTAGCCATCGCCTCTAGCACGACGTTCGACATACCCTCAAACTTGGAGGGGAGTACAAAAACATCTAGTGCTGACAAGAAAACCTCAGGGTCAGGACGCCAGCCGATGAAGGAGACTCGGTTAGCGACTCCGTGATGTTTTGCTTTGTCGCGCAGCCTTTGCTCACATGGGCCCTGGCCCAGCAAAGCGAGATGCAAGCTAGGGAACTCAGACCCGATCTTGGCGAAGGCAACGACCAGGATTTCGTAATTCTTTAGCGCGTCGAACCGGCCAATGCCACCGATCACGAGCCCGGTTGTGGGTAATCCAAATTTCGCGCGTGCTTGCTCTTTCTCAAGACACGGCTGAAAACGCTCCGTGTCCACCCCGTTTGGTACGTATTGGACATTCTTTGCCGGCACTCCATAATCTGTCCACTCGTTGGCCAGCGCTCGGCTTACAGTCACCAGCCGGTCAACGCGGCGCCCGAGCAGCGATTTCGTCCATTTTTTCAATCTACTCTGCGTCAATTCGGCTTGGTTCTTGCCGTGCTCCCCGTGGATGATGGGAACTCCAGCCAGCTTGGAAGCCAGAACGGCGTACAAGAACGTTCCCCAATTATGGGAGTGGACGAGGTCTACTTTCGCGCAGCGGAACAGACGTGCAAGCCGCCAAATCAGACTCCAGTCGATGCCATCGCGGCGTTTGGGGAGCAGATGATATTCGGAGTCCAACCGCACGACGCGTTTCGAAAACGTTTCTCTTGAATCCAAAGCACAGACTGAAATGCGGTATCGCTCGACAGGAAGCCGATTGGCAACGTTAACGATGCCATTCTCCATTCCACCTCCCGCGAAACCACTCGGCACAACGTGCATAATGTGAATACGTCCCGATCTGGGTGGAAGCTCAACCATTGTGCTCCTCTGTCTTGCTTGCCACTACACCTTCTGATGGTGAACGTCGGAAAAAACCCGACCAGGCGTCCTTCGCAGTCTGCTTAACGAAATGGACAAGGATTTCTCCCGTAAAAACCCAGATGCGGCTATCGTTCCCCAACCGAGGCAATCGATAACGATCAGTGCGATTGGTAATTACGCCGTATTCCGTAGACAACGCACAGGAATAGCGAGCGCGGATGACGTTAGCCCTGGAAGCTTCTGACAACTTCCCATATGGATACGCAAACATTGTGACCTGGCGTCCGAGGTTTTTCTTGAGCAACTCTTCGGAAATCCGCAACTCCTCCATCTGCAGTTCATCGCTCTCTACAGCCATATTGCAGTGCGAATGAGTGTGCGATCCGAACTCAACTCCACTAGTCGCCATCTGGCGGATCTCAGGCCAGCTCAGCATTTCGAAACTTTCCTCCGCCGCTTGGGACGGTTTTGTGGGAGGATCGGACAATTGCGCAAGAACCTGGCGTGTTTCAGTGGATGGCTGATCGCGTATCGTTCTGCGAAGGTCAGCCGTCTCATCGGCGCTCAGCATTCCTTCCGACCAGCGCCAATAGAGCGAATTTAGCGGCATCCACTTCCCAGTTTCGACATATTTGGTTGCAACAAACACCGTCGAAGGCAATCCCAAGGCCTTGAGCACAGGTTCCGCAAATTCGCAATTGTTTCGATATCCATCATCAAAGGTGAGTGCGACTGCCTTGTGAAGTGGTTCGCATTGAGCTAGGGTTGATACGACTTGGGAAAGTGGGACAACTCGATACCGTCGCTTCAATGCGCGCATCTGCCGTTCAAAGACATCCCGCTCCACATGAAAATTGATGTGTGCCGGGATCGGAGCCTGGTCGCAGACGCCGTGGTACATCAGAACAGCAACGGCACGTGCTGGGATCACGCGCGCCAGTAAGTATTCCAACCCCGAGTAGTAGAGGCAGAAGAAAGCTGCCGATTTTAACGATGGTTTCATCCCAGAGTGCCCAATGCTATATGTTTCGATTAGCGAATAAATTTCTCATACCAGAGTAGATAACAAAGCACGGACCACAATTTTCGGTCCAAGCCACCAAATTCACCACGCGCATGCCTTTCGACCAACTGCTCGCAATAATCCAAACGGATCACGTGGCCCGCGCGGCTGTAGGCCAGTACCTCATGCATGAAAGGCTTCAACTCGTCTCGCATCCAACTGGCGATAGGAGCTACGAATCCTTGCTTTCGTCGTTTCAGTACAGAATTCGGCAGAATGGCACGGGCAGCCCGCTTTAAAATTCGCTTGCCATCCGTAGCGTTCCACTTCCACTCACGCGGAAGCCCGGCAGCAAACTCCGCTACTCGATAATCCAGAAGTGGTGCTCTGAGTTCTAGGGAATTCGCCATGGACATGCGATCGACCTTCACCAGTATGTCGCCAGGGAGATAACTTTCATAATCCACGTAGTTAAGCAGCGCTGCGTCGGTATCAGCTGCCCGAAAGTGATCAAAGGACTGATGGATCTGAAAGCCGCGCTCTCGGATATGTATGTGCGGACCGAACTCCGGCGTATAAAGCTGATCCAGTTCCGCATCGGTAAATATGCTGCGAGAGTGAAGCCAAGCCTGCTCGACTGGCAACTCTGCTTCCTCAACAAAACGCCGGATCCGTTTGCCGAAAGTGCCGAGCGAGCCGTTTACCTTGCTGGCTGTGCCTCGCAGGGCTGCTCGCACTGACGTAGGGACATTTCGATAGGTTGCCGCAATGGCGTGGTAGCGGTACGAGTTATATCCGCCGAAGACTTCATCCCCGCCATCGCCACTTAGCGCCATCGTCACATGCTTGCGCGCCATTTCGGAAACCAAATAGGTGGGAATCGCAGACGAATCGGCAAACGGCTCGCCACAGTGAGTGATAATTTTATCCACTAACTCGACGACGGAATGGGGTTGAGCTACCAGGGAGTGATGCTCAGTACCAAAGTGTCGAGCAATTTCAGCGGCATACCGAGACTCATCCAGACTTTTCTCCGAGAACCCGACGGTGAAGGTCTGCACCGGCCGATCCATCAACTGGCTCATGAGTCCGACGATGAGGCTGGAATCCACACCACCGCTGAGCAGTGCCCCGAACGGTACGTCGCTGTACAGACGGATGCGCACCGCATCTTTGAGCAGAGCCAGTAATTCGTCCGCGGCATCCTGTTCGGAGCACGTGCTCGGGCGGCGTGGCTGAAGCCTCCAGTATCTAGCTGTCTTTATGCGGCCTGACTTCCAGACCAGAAAGTGCCCTGGCTCCAGCTGCTTCACCAGTTGGAAGATGGTAAGCGGCGCGGGTACGTATCCCAGAGTGAAATAATTGTCCAGAGCAACTGGATCCACATCACGGCTGATGTCCGGGTGCTCGAGCAGGCTGGTCATCTCGGAGCTGAAGATCAGTCGACCGCCAAGCAGACAGTAATATAAGGGCTTCTTGCCGGCACGGTCCCGTGCTAAGAGCAATTGCTGTTGCGCCCGGTCCCAGATCGCGACCGCAAACATGCCGTTGAGCCGTGCCAGCCCTTCGGGCCCGTACTGCTCATAGAGATGGACAATCGTTTCGGTGTCGGAATGCGTCTTGAACTGATGTCCGGCTTGCTCCAGCAGTTCCCGAAGCTCGTGGTAGTTATAGATCTCACCGTTGAAAACGATGGCGACGGACCCATCCTCATTGAACATCGGCTGCTGACCGCCAGTCAGGTCAATAATCGCCAGACGGCGCATGGCCAGACCTGCAGTTTTGTCGATCCACTCTCCGCCTTCGTCGGGCCCGCGATGCCAGAGACGCAGATTCAGCCGCTCCAGCACGGCCGGATCTATCGCACTATTCCGGTCGACAATTCCACAAATTCCACACATATACTCTTCGGACCGACGCACCTAGCGTTTGACTTGCGCCATGCGGCAGCAATCCTTGCATATCTGAATCTTGACGCAATTATCGTTATCAGCACCCAAATTATGGCACCACGCGATCCGGGAAGAACGGTCAGGAAGGCTTTTTCTCATCCACGCACAACGCTGGCCTTTAGGAACTACCGAGCCTTTGGGGAGGTGTGCTATCGTTCTGATTTTACATCAATTGAATCGCCACATTCGAATGCCCGCTTCTTCGTCTTACTGGTGGGTACGCCGAGGGCAGCAGATCTCAAGCCCCATGCATTCATTTCAGCCCCAGACTCGCAGCTTTCCCACACCCAATGGTCTGCAACGGGGGAGGCCACGGTGCACTTGAAGACTCGTTGCTCGCTGCTTTATCGGCAAGTCACTGAAAACACGGCGGTTGTCCACGCGGGGCTGAGTCTCTACATGCTGTGGGGCTTCATTCAAGCACTCCTCCGACAACGAGCCGGCGCGGTCAACGCACTCTCACAGACGCATAGAACGGCGCGGCTCCGTTGGATGAAGCAAATGGTTGAAAGCTATGTCATCCGCAACCGTTGTTCCCTTTTCCGAGATCAACAGCCGTCTGTACGTCCAGACATCAGGAAGTATTTCGGTAGACGCCTTCTGGTGCTGAAACCGCCACTGCCAGCTGGCGAGAGGGGGGTTCTGTTTGTGTCATTCAGCGATATGTTCCGCCTCTTGCCTCTTGCCATGAATGTGGAGAAGCTTTTGGAAGATTACACTTTTGTTTTCGAGCCCTCTTATCCGGGATTTTGCCATCCTGCGCTTCTTAGATACACACGCTGGTCCGAGCAGATTTTTGTTCTTGCAGCATCTCAGAATGACTTTGCATTCCTGCAACGTCTTGGCTCGAACCTGATACCCATTAACATGGGCCCGGCCGACTGGGTTGACCCGCGCATCTCGTTACCTTATTTAGGCAAACCGAAAGAATTCGATATCTTGATGAACTCCGGCTGGATGGCTCTGAAACGCCATTACGTTTTGTTTCGCATGTTGGCCCGCGCAAAACGTGAGTACAAGGTTGCTTTGATCGGATTTGGTGGGAACAGGCGTTACATCGAAGATCTTGCAGCGTACTACGCGATTGGAGACCAGCTCACAATTTTCGAGGACATTCCCTACGAACGGGTCATGGACGTTACCTGCAGGTCCAGAGTCTCGGTTCTTCTCAGCCTGAAAGAAGGCGGCAATCGTGCAATTGTGGAAAGTATGTTCTGCGATGTGCCGGTTGTGCTCTTGTCTAATCACATAGGCGGAGTCAAGAAAAATGTTACCCGGGAGACTGGCCTATTGGCTGACGAACGAGATCTTCAGTCGGCGCTTGATCAATTGATAAACAGCGATATAAGGCCCCGGGCTTGGGCCGTCGAGAACATATCCTGTTTCAAATCGTCCGAAAAGCTGAACGTAATTCTGCGGGAACACGCGCTGGGAAAGGGTCGGCCATGGACTCAGGATATAGTGCGCAGATCAAACAGCCCCGATTCCAGTTACACATGTTCGGAGGACGCCGAGCGTCTGCGCCCTTGGAACGAGGGATTGAGTGATTACCTGAGATAAATATAAGGCTCCACGGGCAAACCAAACCACAGCTTGAGCGCGAATGAGTGAACTGGCTTATCTCCGAGACAGCAATGCCGCTAATTGCGAACGGCGATCGTGCAGATCTCGTCGCCGATATCGAGGACCGTCCCCACGCGATTTACGAAGTTTTTAACCACCCGGACAGGAAGCGAGGGAGTACGGTTAGGCGCGCTGCTCGCGCCGCTTGCTTCCAGGTGAGTCTTTTTTCGCTCAAGCTGCTTGAGTTTGAAATGTTCCAACAGGATCTGTAACTCGATGTTCATTAGAGAACGGTGAATCCGGAATCCGTTCGACTTCAGCAAAGCTTCCATGCTGCCCCTGCTGAAGAACGATACGTGTCGCGGGGGAGTTTCGCCGTAGAAGTCCTTGAAGAAGAGGTAACTCGGAGCCCGAAATTGGGTAGGTACAATTGCGACGAGGGCTCCGCCTGGACGGAGAACACGCCGCATTTCACAAAGCAGGGTCTTGGGGTCCTGGATGTGCTCGATAACATGGGAGCTAGCCACGACATCGAAATGATCGTCGGGGAAATGCGCATCTTCAAGATAGCCGTTAAAGACCGGCACTCCAAGTTTCTCCGAAGAAAACTTCGCTGCCCACTCGGTTACTTCAACGCCCTGCGGTTCCCATCCGTTTTCCTGTGCAAGTTTCAGGAAAAATGCCGCGCTGCAGCCAACGTCGAGAATCCGATTGAGTTTGCGGAACTTGGCGAGACGGTCTAGGAGTCTCTGCAGTTTCCAGTTGTTTCGGATCACGTACTGGCCGTTGTGAAACTCGTAAGTGGGGTGTCTCTCGACCTTAGACCACTGTTCATCGTATAGGTCGGGTGAAGAAGAGTTGACCTCACAGTTGGCAGAGATGAACCCGCACCGGGAGCAAACGGTTGCGTCTTCGACCGGCCAGATCCTTTGTGCCGTTGTACTTCCGTTGCAAGCTAGACACGTCATAAGGCAGTGGACCCTATCACCATTCATCGTTGCGGAGGATCAAGGGAAAACTCCAGGAACCTCCGTGCTTGAATACGCCGCCGCGTTGAAGTTCCTGTTATTGTATTCTGTGCCGCCTGTTCCCGGTCGATCTTTATTTCGAGCATAGCGGCGACGAAGTTTTGAGCACCGCTAGTCGATGCTGGCTGCCGCGCGGCGGCCTAAGCAGAGACTTCTGCAAATGCAGATCCTCACATTCACCAGCTTGTTCCCCGACAGCACGCGTCCAAATTTCTGCATTTTTCTTTATCAACGAATGGCACACGTCGCGCGTCGGCCTGGTAACATCGTGACCGTCGTTGCACCTGTCCCCTATGTGCCCTCCTGGATGCCGGGTGCCAAGGCCAGGGAATACCGCTCGATTCCAAAGCGTGAGCAGTTCGGCGACCTGCAGGTATACCACCCTCGTTACCTCTTCTTGCCAAAGGTTGCCATGCCGCTGCACGGTCTGTTCATGTTCATGGGTGTCTATCGGCTTGTGCGGAATTTGGTCAGAGAAGGCGTCGATTGCATTGACGCGCACTTCGTGTACCCTGATGGCTTTGCTGCCGTGCTCTTCGCGAAGCGGCTGAACGTTCCGGTAGTGATCTCAGCCAGGGGCACCGACATCAATCTCTATCCAAAAATGGCAAAAGTCCGGCCTCTGTTGAAGTGGACTCTGCGCCAAGCACAACGCCTTATCGGAGTCTGCAAAGACCTAAGCGAAACCATGGTTGACCTTGGTGCTCTCTCAAACCACGTCGTCACCATCGGCAACGGAGTGGACATCAGCAGCTTTTATCCTGTGAACTGCCTGGAAGCACGACAGCAATTGAGAATGCCCGGCAACAAGCGAATCATCTTAAGCGTCGGAGGGCTGGCCCCACACAAAGGACATCACTTGCTGGTCGGCGCCATCGCCGAGATGAAACGGCGCGGAGAAGGTGTGCAATTGTACATCGCAGGGGAAGGCACCTGTCGTGGTGCGCTTGAACAACAGATCCGCGAACTCGGATTGCAGAATGACGTGATTCTCCTCGGCTCGGTCGCCAATGATCAGCTCAAATATTGGTACAGCGCTGCCGATGTGAGCTGTCTTGCTAGTTCACGCGAAGGCTGGGCAAATGTGCTGCTCGAATCCATGGCCTGTGGAACCCCGGTGGTCGCCACGCGCGTCGGAGGCACGCCCGAGGTCATTATTTCTGAGGAACTCGGGCTGCTCGCGGAGCGCAACGTACCTGCTATTACGGATGCTCTGCAGTCGGCCTTGAAGCGTAGGTGGAATCGCGAGCGGATTGCCACATTTGCACGACAGCGCTCCTGGGATGTGGTCGCCGAGGAAGTGGAGCAATGCCTGTCGGAAGCTGCTAATATGCCCGAGCGTTAGAGCGCTGGGCTAAGAGGCTGAGGATCTCCGACCGAACTTGGCATTAATGGTGGAAATGGTCTCCATAAACTCAGCTGTAACTGCTTCCCAACTATAATTTTCCTCCACCAGCGTTCTCGCCCCTTTGCCCAGGCCTTCGCGTTTAACTCTGTCCTGCAGCAGCTCTACGGTTCCGTCGGCGAAATCGGCTGCCTTGTCTGCAATAAGAATATTCTTCCGATCGGTTACTGGCAGCCCTTCGGCTCCAATGGTCGTGGAGATGACGGCTTTGCCCATCGCCATCGCCTCGAAAATTTTCAGTCTTGTACCGCTTCCCACCCGCAATGGGACCACACAAGCGTCAGCTTCGGCAAGGTATTCCCGAATATCCTTCACCCAACCCGTTACGCTAACGCTCGGGTGGCGAGAACATTCCTCCAAGATTCTCGGCGGAGGACGGCGGCCCACCACTTGAAGCTTTACGCCTGGGCACTTCTTCTGTACGAGGGGATAAATTTCGTCTAGGAAAAATAGAATGCCATCTTGATTAGGCATCCAATCCATGGAACCTACGAATACCAAAGTTCCAGATTGCGAAATTTCTGGTTGCGGTTCGAAAAAGGATGTATCCACGCCCGTGGGCACGCTGAACACCTTCTCTGGCGCGATATCCCAAGAAACAAACTCCGCACGATCTGCCTCTGAAACCGCCAGGACTGCATCAGCTTCGCCCAGATATCTGTGTTCCAAATCCTCGAGCAGGCGCCATTCCCGCTTTGCCACCAAGCGTCGTGGAAAATTCTCAGCTACCTTGTAGTGTCGCTCCCAGATTCTGGACTCGACATTATGTGTGAACACAATCTTGGTCGCGTCCACCTCGCGCGGGACTACTCCGCATGCGAGGACAAAGTCGCAGATCACCACGTCGTATTTTCCATCCTCGAGTTCCGCAGCTACGGCACGTTCGACCTCAGGCCGGCAAAACCTCTCAAACATAAATGGACGTGACCCGAGAAGGGCAGCACCATAGACTGCTGCGCGCGAGCGGCTGCGCAGAGGAACCGTGATGAGCTTATCTACAATCCCCTGCAGAGTAGGATTTTGATCCTCTCTCTCTTCCGGATAAAAGGTAATAACAGTCGTTGTCCAATGCCGGGCGATGTTTTTGACGGTGTGGTAGCTGCGGATCTTTCCGCCGGCATCCAGTGGAAGAAACCCTCCGGCTTTTACCCAAAGTACACGCACGGTCCTAGGCACCGACTGACGTGGTAGCCAGCTCTGTGTCAAAGCGGGGCTCGAGTTGCATGAGGTTCACCAGCCTCTGGTCCGCGCGCAACCGAGCGCGGACAATTTCAGCCTGGAGGGAATTGGTCGCAAGCACGACGGTGTCAGCAAACCTGAGCACCTCGTCAAGCGAATCCGTCAGCAGCTTGCCAATATGGGGGATGGTGTTTTGAATAAACTGGCGATTAGAACCGACCAGCACACCTAAGCAAACGTTGGGGTCCCATACGCGAACCTCACAACCTTCCCCGATCAAACGTTTGACCACGGTGACGTAGGGACTCTCGCGAAGATCATCGGTGCCGGCCTTAAAACTTAGTCCGAGCATGCCGACTTTTCCCGCCCCCCCGGAGAGAATTTCGACGATTGCCCGACGAACGTGCTCTTCATTACTGGGTAAGAGGGATTCGACAAGCGGAAGCTCCAAGTCAAGCTCCTTAGCACGGTAGGCCAATGCACGCACGTCCTTAGGCAAACACGAACCACCGAAAGCAAATCCTGGCCGCAAATACGCCGGTGAAATATTGAGCCTTGTGTCGGCGCAAAATACGTCAGCGACGGTATTGACGTCGACGCCCAGATTGCGACCGAACGAGCCGATTTCATTGGCGAAGACGACTTTCACAGCATGGAAAGCATTACAAGCGTATTTCACCAACTCCGCCGAAGGAATTGAAATGACGAACTGAGGTCCCGGAAGCCCCTCGTACACGGCAAGCACCGAGGCTGCTTGCTCGTTGCTTTCAGCTCCGATCACGGTCATCGACGGGTTGACAAAATCCGAAATTGCACTGCCTTCGCGGAGGAATTCAGGGTTTACGCAGACAAAAAAGTCTTTTTGTGCTTTCTTCCCACTCGCTTTATCGAGAATCGGGATGAGCTCGCGTTGGGTCGTCCCAGGTAGCATGGTGCTGCGGCAGACTACGGTGTGCCCGGTTGACTTGCTCCTCAGCGCGGCGCCAATCTGCTCACAAACATGTTTGACTGCCGTAAGATCTAGACTGCCATTCGCGCGGCTCGGTGTGCCAACGCAGATGAATGACACTTGGGTGCTGTGAACAGCTTTTTCGACATCCTGTGTCGTCGAAATCAAGCCCTGCCGCACTCCCGCAGCGACTAATGATTCCATGCCCGGCTCGACGATCGGGGTTCTACCAGCCGAGAGCGACTCTAATTTGCTTAGGTTAACATCAACTCCTACGACGTTGTGGCCTCGGGTAGCCAGGCACGCAGTCATAACTGACCCGACATATCCCAAGCCAAAGATGCTCACAAACATATGTGTCCCCACCAGCGCGAGAAGAGAATTCGTTGTTGCATGTGTACCGTTGCAGGAAGCACGAATGGTCCTTCTAAGGAATTCGGAACTGAAGCTGTTTCAGCGCTTCGTACCATCGGACGCCCAGCAATGCCCTTGCCGCTTTTCCGAATTGTCGCTGCGCGCTCATGCGCAATAATCGCAACAATTTCCGATGCACCACATCGTGAAACATTTCACGTGACGTCGAATACATGATCGGGACTCGCGATATGGTTGTGCCGGTTGATGCCAAGCCAGGCTCTGAGTTACAGATCGCCCTGTAACCGGCGGCGATCGCTTCGCTGTAAACTCGTTGATCTGCGAAACCGCCGGGAAGGGCCAGGTACTGCACTGAGGTTCCAAGGTTCTGCTCCAAACAACTCTTGGAACTGGTCAACTCTTCCCTTAAGGTCTCGATGGCAAGCTCAGGCAAAGGCACGTGTTGCAATCCATGAGACTGGACCGACATGCCCTCTCTCACGAAAGCCCTGAGGTGTTCCCAGTTCATGTATCCGGGGCGGCCCACTCGCGACGCAATCACGAAAAACTCGGCTCGAAATCGGAACTTCCGCAAGATCGGCAGAACTATGCTGAAATTCGATTCATGTCCGTCATCGAATGTCAGCACTACAGACTTCTGGGGCGATCGCCCTTGGAGAAATTCCGCCAGCAGAGAAGTCGTAAATCCTTGGCGCGACAGATATTCCATTTGAGCTTCAAACTGCTCAGCGGTGAGTGCATACCATTTCCGCGAGGGCTCCTGCTTGGCCCATTCCTCGAATGTAGCAAACACTGCGTGGTAGGTGAGCACCAGCATGCGCCCGCGATGTCCGTGAAGTCTCCGGTTAGTGACGGCCTCTTCAGACCGCAGGCTTGTCTCAATTGCTACGACCTGACCCACACTGTCCTCTTTCCGGAGATGAAATTGACAAACGCCAGCACCGCTGCGAGATTGAGCAGCAAGAATGCCAATGCCGTCTTGCCCAGTCGAGTGATGAGACCCAGTGGCGTCTGGAAAACAGCGATTGGCGCCGACGCATAAAAGCAAGCCTGAAGCGCAAGCGCTGTGCGGTACACGGGGCCCTGCAACAAAATGCAGCTAACTAACAGCACAGCCAGCGCAAACGGAACCACTAAACGCAGAAGCTTATGGCTAATGAATTGGAACCGCAGATGGTTTGCGCGGGTCAGGAGCCAAGGTGCAAGCTCCACCAGTTGGTAGTTGCCTGTAAGCGTACGCACCTTGCGGCGAAATTCTTTTACTACGTCGTGAGGCATCTCGTCCCAAGCGCGGGCGTCCGGTTCGAAGACGACCCGCTTATTTTTTGCCGCAATGCATAGTGGCAGGAACACGTCGTCCAAAAGCATGCCCGGGGGAATTGGGGCCAATAATTCTCTTCGCGCCGCATATAACGCGCCGGTTGCACCCACAACCGATCCCGTTTCGGATTCCATTTTCCTGACGGCTTTCTCAATACGCCAGTAAAGGCCCAGCCCTTCCTGACCGCCTGCCTCACCCAAACCCTTCAGCATTAACTCTCCGCTGACGCACCCAACCGTTGGGTCTGCGAAGTTTCGGACGAGCATCGCGACTGCATCAGCCTCAATCTCTTGTCGCGCGTCCATGAAGACCAGGATCTCTCCACTGGCAGCTGCGATTCCCTGGTTCAATGCCACCGCCTTTCCTGCATGATCCGGTAGCAAGAGTGGTCGCAAGGATGGACCGGCGGCCGCTTTCAGCAGCTGTTCCGTCTCATCCGTTGAACCATCGGAGACCACAATGATTTCCAGCAAGTGCTGAGGATAGTGGAGTTCGCTTAAGTTGCTCAGTTTCCGCGGTAGCGTTGTCGCCTCATTGTGGGCCGCGATCACGATAGAAACAGAGGGCGCGACTTCGCTTTTATGAACAGGTTGGAAACTTAAACAACGCCTTAACCACAACCACAGCGGATAGCCAAAATAGGAGTACCCCACCAACACTGCTGAGGCCCAAAACAGAAAGGCTGCCCAGCTCATTGCGCCCCTCGCCGAAGCACGATCGTTTTAACAGTGTCAAACATGATCCACAGATCCAGCGCGAGCGAGATGTGCTTGATGTAGTAAAGATCGTACTGGAGCTTTTCCTGGGTTTCCTCGAGCGAAGCTCCGTACCGGTACCGCACCTGGGCCCACCCGGTAATTCCGGGGCGAATGATATGGCGCAAATTGTAGTAAGGAATTTTTTCGGCAAGCCACCGCACGAACTCCGGCCTTTCTGGCCGCGGTCCCACAAATCCCATGTCACCGATGAGAACGTTCCAAAGCTGCGGAATCTCGTCCAGCCGCGTGGCACGCAGAATTTTTCCAACGTTGGTCACCCTAGGGTCGTCTTTACCCGCCCAAACGGCCCCGGTCTGGGACTCCGCGTCCTGTCGCATGCTGCGGAATTTGTAGAGCGTGAATTCTTCTCCGCGGCGTCCCACTCGTTGTTGGCGGAACAGCACAGGGCCAGGCGAGCTTAGCTTCACCGCGAGCGCGATCAGTGGGATCAGCGTGCAGCAGATCGCCAACGCGACTGCGGCGATGATGAACGACGCCACGCGTCGCACGAGCAGAAAACCCGTTCCCAGCCGAAAACCTTCCGAATAGAGGAGAGAGCTGGGGAGAAGGTTCTCGACTTCGATTCTTCCCGATATCTTTTCTAACAGTGAACTGGCGTCTTCGACTTTTACCGCTTCCAAGCGGAGATCAAGTAATTCGCGGACTGGCAGTGTATTGCGCCTGTCAGAGACCGCGATGATGACCCGGTCCACGTGGCTCCTCCCGATAAGCCCTCGAACCGTGCTAGCCAGACTGTCGCGATCCGATCCACCATTGCCGAACGCACCAGCCCAGCCGACAACCTCCATTCCTAGATCTTTGCGCGTACGAATTGCCTCAACCACTCGACGGGCTCGATCGCTGGAGCCGAGAACATAGACACGCTCGCAAAGATATGGCTGTTGCAGGATCCACGCGTACGCTCCGCGCCATAACAGCAGAGTTCCAGTCAAGATGATCAGCCCAAAGAGGTCCGCATGCCTTCCCAACATAAATCTTGGGAAGTAGTACCCGATGCCTGCAAGCAGAAACGAGGACGTGCCTAGCACCAGAAAAACGCGAAACCAGGTTTCGCTCCGGGACGTCATCCGTTGGGGTGCGTAAAGATCGAAGTAATACGAACAAATAAGAACCAGAATCGTGATAGCAAGAATCTTGTAAACGCCCTCTTCGTAATTCAGGACCAGGTACGAGTCCGGACCGAATTGAACCAGTGCTGCAGCCAAGAACGACAGGCACACAATCGCGGCTTCTCCTGCCAGCAGCAGAAGTGTACGCACGGGATAATAGACGTGAAACAGACGCACCATAGCTAATTAGCCCTTGCCCTCACTCGCAACCTTCTGTTTGCCATACTGGTGGTAGTGATATCCGCCATACGTACTTGACGCTCGTGCATGATTCAAAACCACACCTAGTACTGGCTTGCGCCGAAACTCGACGCATGCTTTCTTGGCGACGTCGAATGGAGTTGAACTTGCCTTAATTACGAGAACCACACCATCACTTACTTCAGCAATCAAACTTGCGTCCGAAATGGGTACCGCGGGAGGCGAATCGATGATAATCCAATCGAACAGCGGCGCAACCTTTTCGATCAGTTTCGCGAGTCGCCCATTGCCGATTAATTCACCTGGGTTGGAAGCCGGCTTTCCTGCCGGAACAAAGCACAGATTGGGGATCGGGGCCTTCTGAATGACCGACACTTCGTCGGCTTCTTCTGCGAGGTATTCCGTCAAGCCAGGAGTCGCTGGGGCACCGAGAAGTTGATGTAATCCAGGCTTACGAAGATCGGCATCCACCAGTAGGACGCGGCGTCCATGCTGTTGTACCATTGCCATCGCTAGATTCGCGGACACGAAGGTCTTCCCTTCGGCAGACAGCGCGCTTGAAACTAACACTGTCCTGACCGGTCGGCTAGCACGTAACTGATAGAGTCGCGAGCGAAGCGTTCGGAACTGTTCGCGTTCGAGCTGATGCGTATCTTCCGGTTGTACAAAAAGCAGGGCCTGAGCGTCCGGAGGTGCCCATGCCGGTTGGCGAAACTGACCGTCCAGGAACCCAGGAAAGAGGGGCGTCGTTTCAGGTTCGCTGACGTCGGCAACTGGTGATTCAGTATTGACGAACACGCTTTCGGTAGCAATCGCCGCGTACGGCACCGCGTCTGCCGGTGATTCACTCTCGCCCATATTCTGATTGCTTGGAGGGAAAATGTCTGGCAAGAGTTCTACCGCGGCAGAATCGGCCAGAATGTCCGTGGCGGGGTCCTGGTCCGACGACCCTAGCCGTTCTGCTCTCCGTAGTGCGTCGTGTATTCTGCTCATACTTTCCTCTGGTTGGAGAGGCCCAGGGCATTTTCAGCGCCTGCGGTTCTTCTGCCAACGCTCGCTACTGTTCGCAACCGCTCTCCAAGCGTGCGATCTTCGCCCGTCCATGGAATGGATGTTGGTAACGCGGGAATTGCATCCAGTTCAAACTCCTCGGCCGCCGCGTTGACTGTCGCGGCCAATACCGGTCTCTGCTGGTCGGCGAATGCGCCGATCAAAGCGTGCTCGCAGAGCAGATTGACAACGCGGGGAATCCCGTAGGAATAGCGCGCGATGGCGTCGATCGCTTCCTTCGTAAAAATCGCAGCACCATTTGCCCCAGCCCGTCGCAGTCGTTCGTTGATGTATATGTGCGTTTCCTGCACACTCAGTTGGGGCATGTTGCATCGGACCATAATTCGCTGGCGCAACTGCCTCAGCTGGGGATCCTTGAGCTTTGTGTCCAATTCCGGTTGGCCGCAGATAACCACCTGCAGTAACTTCTGGGTAAAGGTCTCGACGTTGGTGAGCAACCGCAATTCTTCCAGCAACTCGATCGAGAGCCCTTGTGCCTCATCCACAATCAGAACGGCGGATTGCCCCGCACGATGACGTCCCAAGAGCCACTCATTGAGGCGAAGCAGGCGCTGGCCCTTTTCGCGGGACTCGCAGGCGATCCCGAAATCAGCCATCATTACATCGAAGAAGTCAGTGATGGTAAGACGGGGGTTGAAAATGAAGGCGGTCGAAAAGTGTACTCGGTGCAGCCACTCGAGGAGCTTATTGATGACCGTAGTTTTGCCCGTACCGACTTCCCCGGTGAGTAGGACGATACCCTTTCGGTTGTAAATGCCATAGCTGAGCGATGCCAGCGCCTCCCTCACACCCTGCGTCAGGCACAGAAAGCGCGGGTCCGGGTTGACGTTGAAAGGTGCGACACGTAAACCGAAGAAGTTCTTGTACATAATCTTTCTCAGGCCTTCACTTTCGCTTGTTCGATCCCGCGGCCATTCTCTGCCGAACTATGTTTGGTGTTCGTACCATTTCGATTCGGTGATACTGTCGGTATGTGCGTCAGCACGGGCAGCTTGAGATAAAACAGGACATCGTCATCGTTACGGAGTGTCTTATCGCGCATCTCGAAGAAAAATGCCAAACCGAATCCCGCGCCAAGCCCTCCCGCTAGGCCTACCAACGCAAATTTCTGGCGGTCCGGCCAAGTCGGCTTTTCCGGAAGATTTGGCGGGTCCATCACCCGGAACTGTTCACCTTGCTGCTTCTTTTCCAAATCGGTGGCCATCGCAGACTGTGTCTTTTTCGCAAGCAGTTCGTTGTAGAAGGTCAAGGCACTCTGGTGGTCTCGGGTAAGCGCCTTGTACTGTTCCTCCACCACAGGACTCATCTGCACGCGTGATTGGTAAGCGCGAATCTGCTGCTGAAGTCTCTCTTGTTCTTTGGCTTTTTCGAGCTTAAGATCGTCCAGTTGATGAATCTGCAACCGAAGCTGGCGAATCTCCGGCGACTCTAGTTGCGCAGACTTATCCGTATCCTTGGTTGGCTCAGCTGCAGGTTTCGTATCAAACTTTTTCTTGAGTTCTTCAATCTCGCTCTTGGTCTTGATCACATCCGGATAATCGGAGGTGTAACGAGCTTCCAGAAGCGAAAGCTCCGACTCGAGGTCGGAAAGTTTCTTTTGGAGGTCGTTCGGATCTTCCCCAGAAGGCTCATCTTTCGACGCCGCCAAGCGGTCTGAGAGTAGAGATTCCGCAAAAGCTTTGTCTTGCTGGGCACGCGCAAGCGCCTGGTTCACGCCATCCAATTGTGTGTTCAGTGCACCCAGAAGGCTTAAATTCGTCTGCTCCTGATCAGGCAACTGGCCGATGTACTTTTGTTTGAAAGCGGCCAGCTTTGCATCTTGATCATCCAGATTCCGCTTGGCGTCATCCAGCTGACTGGATAGAAAATCAGTTGTCCCTTGCGCAGTCTGTTCGCGTGCCAGAAGATTCTCTTGCATGAACATGGACGTAATCTCAGAACAGACCTGCTGTGCTATGTGCGGGTCGCGCGCCGTGAAGCTGATGTAGAATCCCGGCAAACCGCCGGTACGGGTTCCGAAATCGGCGCGAACCGGGGTAACAGAAATCAGCTTCCGCATCCGATCTACGAGGTCCTCCATCGGCACCTTGCCGATATCGGAGGGGAACAACGAGAATCGCTCAATCAGAGGCTGCAACCTGGTACGGCTGAGAATCTGCTCTTGCATGGTGGCCAAACGTTCGTTCAGCTCCTCGGTGACTACCGGCTTCACGAAGTTGTCAGGAACTTTTTGCTGCTCGACAAGTACCAGTGTCTGGGAGGTGTATTGATTCGGCATCAGCAAGGACCCAAGATACACAACCCCTGGAACCAAGACAGTAGGCAGGACGATCCACCATACCCGCCGTTTCAAGATGGCTAGGTACTGGTCAAAGTTGAGTTCACGATCTCCGAGCATAAGAATTCAGTTCCTTCTCCCTCAGTGAAAAACGACGGGGCTGAAATTCCAGCTGAACCCCAAGCCAATCGAGTGACGCAGCACGTCCCCAGCGCACACCGGCCCGCTACAAACTGTCAGCCCCGTTTGTCGTTGAAAGTAATACGTAAAATCGAGCGCCGCATGGCGTCCGAGACTCCGCTGCAGACCCAAATTCGCGAACCCAGAACGAATCTTTTCACCCGCGCCTGTGCTGGCCCCTATGACTGAATTCTCCGCGTAACCTCCACCTATTGAGCCATTCAACTTGCGGGACAGAGCGCGCGAGACAGTAAGCTGCGCGATTGTGGTATTGGTCGCTTGGAAGAGTCCCATTCCTGACATCACCGACTTTGACGCGGAAAGCGTCAGCTGGCTTCGCCGCCACGCGTACGTCAAATTCGCATGACCATCCGGGGACAAACTATCTTTCGAGGGTGTGAGGCTATTGAAACTCTTCACCATCTGAGCCCCAGCTCCGATTTCCGCGCTCCACCGACCAGTAACTTGGTGCGTATAGATCAGGTTCGTGGTTTGGATATCGGTGTTGCTGCCAATGAAGGTAAGTTGCTCATAGCCGTAGGTCACAGCTACCTTGTCGTGTGGTGTGAGTGCATAGTTGTAGCCGAGAGTTCCACCTGACTGATTGCTGTCAAAAGCACCCGGCCCAGTGTAATGAAGAAGACCGTAGGAGCCGGTTGCAGTAATCGAACTCCGCCGGCTCAACGCGTAATCGACTTGAGCGATGTTAGTGTTACTGATTCGTGTAGCCTGGTTGGTGAGGATGCTTTGGTTCGGAAGAAAAGCGGCATTAATACCGAGTGGATTGATGGAGGTGGGTTGCGGGCCTGGCATGCCGAAAGGTGTCTCTGGCGAGTAGGTCATCTGGTCGGAAAAGGTTAAGGACCAACGCTGCCACGTGAGCAACTGCGACAAGGCTGCGGAGTGTATGCTCTGGTTGTTAGTCCCAGGGTAAAAGATCCCTCCGCCGTCATACGTCGCTGTGAACATATTCCGTTTCCAAGTGCGATTCAGCGATAGCGTACCGAATACGTCGCTGTCCCCCTGCCACGCATATCCATTTCCAGCACTCCGCGGATTCGAATCGAGCCGTTCATCGGCTCTGATCGAAGCATTGAGCACATTCTTCGTCCCCTCAGGCGTTCCCAATGACACTTCTTCGGCACCAGAAAGCGGCCGGTCGTCGGGATCAAACTTCTCCGTGTTGCTCGTTCCCTGGATTGCTTGTGAGCTGTCACTCAGTTGGGCGTCTTTTTCCGCCGGCTGCTGAGGAGCAGAACTTTGTCCCCAGGCAGGCAAGAGCAATGCGCCTGCGAGAAAACCGATGGTCAGGAGAAATTGAGGTCTGTTTTTCATATTTGCACCTACGGCACAACAACTGTGTCCCCGGACTTAAGAGGGAAATTCTGTTCCGGATTCTCTCCCTTTAAAACTTTGCTGTAATTGAACGGATACTTCACCTGTTGTCCGCTTTCATTGCGAAGCACGTAAATCTTCTTTCCATGCGCGAACTGCGTGAGACCTCCAGCATCGGAAATTGCCTGGAGCACCGTCATATCGGGAAGTAGGGCGAACCCGCCAGCGTGGGCCACCTCCCCCAAGACGTACACGCGCCGGCTGTTGATTGCCGCGACCACAACTGTCACGTGGGGGTCAGCGACGTACTTTTTCAATCCTGTAGTGATTTGTGATGACAATTTCATAGCCGTCAAGCCTGCCGCCTGAACGTCATTAAGGAGCGGTATCGATACTTTGCCGTCGGGACGGACTTGCACGTTTCCTGACAGGTCCGGTTCTTTCCAGACACTGACGCTCAACGTGTCCTGCGGGCCGATGATGTACGTCGGATCCGTGATCGGGGGCGGTACTAACGGCTTCTTGACTTCCGGCTGAGACTCTTCATCCTGCGAGTCCTGGGCAGTCGCAACGATCGTAGAGAGCCCCAGAACCATAACTAGAAACACAATTCGATAGCAGCGGTTCATGCTTCTACTCCCAGAGTGTTGTCATCATCGATTCCGATCTGTTTCAGTTTGTAAAGTAATGCTTTGTAGCTGATCTGCAGCTCACGAGCTGCTCGTTTGCGGTTCCAGTGCGTGCGAGAGAGGGTATCCAGGATTAATTCACGCTCGGCCCGGCGCGAAGCGTCCCGTGCCGCCTGTTTCAAGGAGAGCGACTCGAGTCTCGAATCGCGACTGATGCCTTTGAGGCCGGAGGCGCGAATGATTGCCAGCACAATGTTTTCATCACCAACCGCGACGATGGTCCTCACCACATGTTCCAGTTCTCGGATATTCCCCGGCCAGGAATGTCCTGACAGAAGCTTCAGAACAGGTGCACTCATTTCAAAAGGTCGGCCCAATAAAGTTGAATACTTGTTCGCAAAGTACTTAGCGAGTATTGGGATGTCTTCTTTGCGTTGTCGTAAAGGCGGAACACACAGACAGAAACTGCTGATCCGGTAGTAAAGGTCTTCGCGGAACCGTCCGCTACGCACATCCTCATCCAGGGAGCGGAGACTTGACGCAATTACTCGAACGGTAGATGAACCAGAGTTGTTGTGTTTTCCGTTGAAGAACGCTTGAAGTGCTTTCAGTTGTTGAGCGGCAGACAACTCGGCGACATTGCGAAAGAAAACTGTACTGCCGTCGATTGCTTCAACCTGGAGGTTTAGATCCACGTTCGCTGCCACGCAATCTACTTCTCGAAGATTTTGTTCTGTTTTCCCCGATATGCGGTGAATCTCAGCGGCAAGTGCCCGTTTCCCGGTGCCGCTTTCGCCCATGATCAAAACCGGGGCGCCGCTCAGCGCTACGTTTTCGAGTGCTGCAAGCAGAGCTTCGGTTGATGGGCTAACGCTCCTTACCCAGGTTGACCCAAGGCGGGAGAAAGAATGCCCTGTTGCTCCTTGAGTAATAGCGGCAGTTTCCATGGATTCACCTAGAGAAAGTCGGGGGACTGCTAGCACTAGAGCACGGCACTTACCATCACCGCGAGCTGAGTTGGTCCTTGGCTCCGCAGTCGCCCTAAGCTGTGCCGCTCCAACGCCTTGGAGTCATCAGAAAGATTGGCTGGGAAGATCCCGAATCTTGAATTCACCAAACGAATGGAAATGTTTTGCCCTCTTTTCCCCATTTGTGAAGGCACAAGCTTTCGCAATCAATGGGTATTTTGAACAAACGCAATCATTGGTTTGTCCGAGGGGGGAGAAGGGGCAAAATGTGGAAAAGGTTTTCCATTGTTCGGATCGAAGCCAGCATCCTGCGGCCTCAAGAGCTAGAACAGAAAGGGATTCTTGCCTGGAATCTGAATTGCAAACTAGCTTAAGCGCAGGAGTGTCGAGAGTGAATTCAACGGCACAGGAAATAGCGATTCAAAGCCACATTGCGGAAAATGAGCCCTTTCGCTCATGGATCGCAGCGTGGCAAGCCGCTGTACTCGTCATCCTGATTGGAGTTCTGTATGGGTCAATCCTGTGGAAGTTGGTAGGCGAATGGTCGACAGATCCCAACTTCTCGCACGGATTCTTCGTCCCCATGTTCTCAGCTTTCGTCGTTTGGCGTAGCCGCGCGAGACTAGCGCAGATTCCTAGGTCGTCGTCGTGGCTTGGTCTGCCGATCATAATTGGGGCACTCATGACTCTTGTGGTGGGAGTGTTGGGAGCAGAGTTCTTCCTTTCCCGCACGTCCCTAATTCTGCTCCTCGCTGGGTTGATCATCTACTTTGCTGGTTGGCATTTGTTTCGTGCTCTCCTGTTTCCTTGGCTCTTCTTGTTTTTGATGGTTCCCATTCCCACCATTGTCTTCAACCAGATTGCATTACCCCTACAATTTTTCGCTTCCCAGCTTGCTACAGGCATTCTGCAGTTTCTGGGCGTTCCGGTCCTGCGCGAAGGCAACATCATCATGCTGCCCAATATGCCGCTGGAGGTAGCAGAAGCTTGTAGTGGAATTCGATCTTTGATGTCGCTGACCACAATGGCAATTATTTATGGCTACCTGGTTGACACAAAGTTCTGGCGAAGAGCCGCGCTGGCGATTATGGCTTTGCCAATCGCAGTTGCCGCGAATGCAATTCGGATTGTGGGGACCGGTTTAACGGTGCAGTATTGGGATCCTGACAAGGGAAAAGGATTCTTTCACGAATTTTCCGGCTGGCTCATTTTTGTAGCGGCTCTGACCATGCTGCTGCTGCTGCATGCTGTCTTACGCAGATTTAATCATTCGAAAGCGAAACACGTATGAAAGTAAGCGCCACTGGTCGGTTCCTTATAGTCGCCGCGCTGCTTGCCGGGACTGCTGGACTCTTGCAGGCTCGCCGCAAGATGGAACTGATCCCGAAACGCGAGCCGGTTAGCTCTTTTCCGATCCAGCTCGGTAGTTGGAGAGGGCAAGACCAGCGAATTAGCGACGACGTCTTAGCCATCCTTGGACCTGGCGACTTTGTTTCCCGCATCTACACTCAAGCTGGCCAGCCCTTTGTCGGATTCTTTCTGGCTTATTTCCCGTCACAGCAGGCAGGCGACACGATCCATTCCCCCAAGAACTGTTTGCCGGGCTCGGGATGGATGCCCGTCGAGTCTGCCCAAATCGTCATTGCGGGCAACAATGGACGCTTCGTACAGGCGAATCGATACATCATTCAGAAAGGCATAGACCGGCAGTTGGTTGTTTATTGGTACCAGGCTCATGGCCGAGCTGTGGCCAGCGAATACTGGTCGCGATTTTATTTGGTTGCAGATGCCATCCGGCTGAACCGAACAGACGGAGCTTTGATCCGGATCATTACTCCGATTCAAGAGGGAGAGGCATGGGAAATCGCTCAACAGCGAGCGGTGAGCTTCGCCCAACAAGTGCTGCCCTCACTTGATAACTATGTGCCGCTGTGAACCTTGGGTTTTTTTTGCAATGGGACGACGCGATCCACGTGAGTAACAAGGCACATTAGTGCTGTGACCAGCGGAGTTCGCGGGCGTACTGGTTCTTATCGCAGGGAGGATCATCATGGGGTCGAGTCGGTGGTTTGCGTTGGTCGTTGGGTTGGCTTTGCTCTCGTCCTTGGGCTGCAGCCGAGACCCTAATGTAAAAAAGCAGAAATACTTTGAAAGCGGCGATCGCTATTTTGAGAAGGGCAAATACCGTGAAGCAGCGATTCAATACTCGAATGCGATCCAGGTAGATCCCAAGTTCGCGAGAGCTCACTTCCGACTGGCTGAGGCGGATCTGCAGATGCAGGCCTGGCCCGATGCCTATCGTGAGCTGCAACGTACTGTCGACCTCGATCACGACAATGTGCAGGCCCAACTTGAGCTTGGTACTTTGTTGATTGGCGCTCGCTCTTTCGACAAGGCGCAAGACATTGCAAACAATGTGCTGCAGAAGTACCCGAATAACAGTGACGCACACATGATGCTGGCAGGTCTCGACCGGGCCAAAGGCAGCTACGATGCTGCCATTCAGGAAATCCAGAAAGCAATCACTCTCGATCCCAGCCGGTCCGAATACTATTTCCAACTGGGCACCCTGCAGACAGACACGAAACAACTAGACACGGCGGAAACAGCTATGAAGAAGGCTCTGGCGATTAATGGCAGCTTCACGCCTGCAATCGCCGGCTTGGCGTCCATTTATGAAAGCGAGAACCGGTGGCCTGAAGCCGAGCAAACGCTCCGTCGCGGGATCGAAATGCAACGGACCAGCCTCGCCCTGCGTCGATCTCTCGCCCTTCTGTATCACCAGCAACACCGCGAAAGCGACGCGGAACAGGTCATGGTCCGGGCTAAGACAGAACTGGGAGATAGGCCTGAAGGGTACCGAACACTAGGAGACTACTACTCTGCGATTGGAGAAACCGACAAAGCCATCGCCGAGTTCGCGTCTCTCTCAAAGGAGCACCCGAAGGACCTTCCAATCGAAGAGCAGTACATTCGACTTTTGCTGGACCGCAACCGAGTCGACGAAGCCGCCAAATTGGACGATGAGATTCTTAAGAAGAATTCCAAGGATGCGGGCGCACAACTGATTCGTGGCCGGATCCTGATCGCGAAAGGAAAATACATTGATGCGATTCCCGTCCTGGAAGGTGTACTCAAGTACGAGCCGCAAAACGCGCTAGCGCACTATACACTGGGCGTCGCGCTAAACACCACCGGCGATCTTGGCCGGGCGGAGCAGGAGTGGCGCGACGCGGCTCGTCTGGCGCCGCAGATGGATCAACCACAAATGGCACTGGCTCAAATCGCCATCCGGAAAGGCGACCTTGACCTGTTGAGCCAATCGTCGAAACAACTGCTGAAGAACAACCCCGCCAACCCGCAGGCTTATATCTTACGGGCTCGAGTCGAGGCCGGACAAAAGCAAACCAAGGCAGTAGAGGAAGATTTGCAAAGGGCGATTGACGTCGCTCCCAACGATAGCGTCGGGTACGCCGCCCTGGGAGGGTGGAGACTCGCGCAGAATCGGGTGGAAGAGGCCCGTCAACTTTACGAACAAGCGTTGGATCGAAACCCTAACCAAGTGGAAGCGGTACGCGGGTTGGTCGCAGTGTGGTTGCGGAGGAAACAACAGGATAAAGCTATGGAACGAGTCGAATCTCAGATTGCCAGGTCACCTAACAATGACACGTTCTACACTTTTCTGGCTGAACTGCAGGCAAATCAGAAAGACTATCCTGCTGCCGAGGCATCGTTGCAGAAGGCAATTCAGTTAAACAAGAGTAACTTAGCAGCATTTTATTTTTTGGACAAAGTCGAGCTCGCGCAAGGTTCAGCTGACAAAGCTTTGTCGACCTCCTACGAATCAATACACCAGAATCCGGGCAGCGTACAGGGCTATATTTGGGCCGCTGATCTGGAGAACTCGCGAGGCAACTGGCAGAAGGCAGAAGAGTTGTATCAGAAGGCTCTGCAAGTCACGCCGAATTTCCCTCCTGCCGCTAATAATCTTGCATATCTGATGTTGGAACGAGGCGGCAATGTTGACGTTGCCCTGTCTTTAGCTCAGATTGCGCGCCAGCAGATGCCCGATTCACCGAACGTTGCCGACACTCTGGCGTTGGCTTACTGCCAAAAGGGTATTTACGGTCTAGCGGCCGACCTTCTGCAGGAAGCAGTCAAGACAGCTCCCGACAATGCCCTTTTTCACTACCATCTCGGAATGGTCTACCAGAAACAAAACGAAGCGAGCAAAGCGAGAGCGCAGCTAGAGCGCTCGCTGCAGATTGATCCAAAATCCTCGCAAGCAACGGAGATCCAGAGATTGCTGAAACAGCTCGGGTAGCGCTGATTCCGTAGCTCGCGATCGCAGTATCGCAGTGATGAACGGGTCCCCGCAAAAAATCTCGTTTATTGGGAAATCCATTTCCACTTTGCTGGTATTGCGCAGAAGTTTGCAGCTTTTTCTCGCTGAAACGTTGTGCTTCAGCAAGTTTTCTATCAAGTTACAAACCATCGAACTTTGGAGTCACAATTGCACACGCATGTGTTGGGGAAGCGTGTAACTCATTCCCAGGAGAGAAATATCAATGAGCAGTATCAAAATATGCGCAATCTCACTCTTCCTATTAGCCCTGACAGGAGTGGCGTTTGCCAACAACCTTGGTCCCACAGGGAGCGGGGCTCCCGATCTCCTCACTTCTGGCGGAACTGCTGTTGCAGACACCGGCACCGTGCCTTGGTCAGAATCGGCAGGTCCCAGCATGAGTGGCTTTTCCGAAACTCGTGTCTATAGCGACCCTAGCAACGTTTTTTGCAACGGCTGCTTGGATTTTATCTTTATAATCAGTAACAGTCCGGCCTCAACAGTAGGGGAGAGCATCCAACGCATCACTGACTCGACATTTGCAGGTTATGCGACTGACGTCGGCATTGCGACAAACTTCCTTTGCACCTTAGGTCCGAATGTTGCTCCAACCAGCGTTGATCGAAGCTCCGGCGCCGGAAGTACGGTCGGCTGGAATTTTTCGATTGGGGGCGGGGTGGCACCGGGTCAGTGCTCAGATGTGCTAGAGATTGAAACTAACGCCCTGTCTTTCACTTCGGGTACATTGTTCTTCATCGATGGGTTCGTCGCCACGGTGGCTAGCTATGCGCCAAGCGGTCCAGCTGTTCCTGAACCGGCTTCGCTCACACTGCTCGGCACGGGCCTGCTGGCATTGGGCGGTGGCCTGCGGAAGAAGCTGTTTTCTTAGGGCGAAAGACTCCTCCTGCGGAGATCGAGGCCTCCCCCACCCCTACTCTCGCCAAAGGTAAGTCGATCAAGAAGTGTGTATTGGTTCGGGTCAACTGAGTGCACGCTACGTTGTATGTAGTGTTTTGCTCTTAAGTGGAGTTCGGCTACCGTCTCAAATTTCCCCCGGCTTACTTAAGTAACGTGTTATGAGTATGGAAGCGATTGGAATCTGAAATGCACAGTGTCATTTGCGAATAGGTCTGTTCTCCTTCCCCCAAGATAGAGAGAGAGAGAGAGAGTAAATATGCGCCACGTCGTACGTCTTCCGCTCATCGCAACCGCAGTAATCTTGGCGGTTTGCGTGTGCACATCAACAAGCTATGCTGACGAGAGTGTTACCGTCACTGGCTGTGGAACTAACTGCGGACAGATAAATGGTAGTCCAGGGTACAGCTTCACAGCCAACCTTGTGGGAAATACCGCTGCGGGCAACCTAACCGGAACACAAACCTACACCCTCACGTATACAATCCAGAACCTCGACACAACCAATACCGCGCAGAATGCATACGTCGGGAGCTGGTCTCTCACCCTGTTTAACGGCAACACCAACGATACCGCGGTGTCGGTAGGCAACCTGACCGTAAACGGGGTCAGCAACCCCAATTACTTTGCCGCGGATGGAAAGACCAACAACGGGAGTAATGGGTGCAATTCGAACGTGAACGGGGCCGTATGCGTCTCGCCAAACCTCCCTACCAATACGGCGAACGAGGTGGTGATTGGACAAGGCGGAACGGTTACATTTCAGCTAACCATCACTGTTGACACGAGCAAATGTACTACTCACGGTGGTGTGGGTTGTCAACTGCTGCTTGGCCCCAGCTGGGATTTCTTGTCTAACGGCAGTTGCATCAGCAACCCGAACGGAAATTGTTACGCTCTGAGCAACTATGGGAGTGGCGCACCGATAGTGCCCGAGCCCTCCAGCTTGGCGCTATTTGGGTCCGGACTCTTGGCGTTAGGTACCATGGTCCGACGCAGATTTCCTCGGAGTCAGGCGACTGACACAGGGGAGTCAGCTCCGCGCGAATAGGTGATCGTCGCTTGGAGGGTAGGTGTTTTTGCGAGATTGATCTAGAGCCTGGCCGTAAGGTCAGGCTTTTTTTTCGTGCGGCGACGGAGATCTTTGTTCTATAACTGAACGCACGCGATCTTTCATCTATCAGTTGCTGGCGAAACGCGGTATTCTGGTCGAGAACTATTTCCCCTTATATTCTCTTTCTTTGCAAAGGAATTCGCTTGTATAGCATCTTGGCTCGTCTTTCGCTGATTGTGCTTCTGATCGCGTCACTGAGCTGCAATCGAGACCCAAACGTAAGAAAACAAAAGTATTTTGAGAGTGGCAATCGTTATTTCGAGAAGGGACAGTACTCTGAGGCGATAATCCAATTTTCGAACGCAGTTCAGATAGATCCGAGCTATGCGGCGGCGCATTTCAAGCTCGCCGAGGGCT
>Ga0307476_10000302_pt1 | contig 42801 bp, 38 predicted proteins | sample atmos_gasesECM2C_2_FD_203314 | JGI IMG/M metagenome (GOLD analysis project Ga0307476, IMG submission 203314) | Hardwood forest soil microbial communities from Morgan-Monroe State Forest, Indiana, United States - atmos_gasesECM2C_05 | ecosystem: Environmental > Terrestrial > Soil > Temperate... | reverse complement strand
AACCCTCCGCCTTGGCCCGATCGAACCGCGGATGCACGCCGGCAACATACTCGAGCGCCTGCGACACCTTGATCCAGCGCGGCAGCACGGCAACGTCCGCAATGAAACACACATCGCGCATCAGCCGATCGCGCTCGGTCCACGGATCGCGCCCCAGCACGCTGAGCTCCCCTTGATACGAGGTGAGCCCGAGAATCGCGTCGAGTGCAGTGGTCTTACCCGCGCCGTTAGGACCGATGAGTCCGAGGATGCGGCCCTCTTCAATCCGCAAATCGACGCCGTCCAGCGCGATGGTCGTTCCAAAGGCCTTGCGCAGGCCGCGAGCTTCGATGACCGTCATGGCTTCTCTTTCTCCTCCGCTGGATTCGACGACGCGGCATTCGCGGCTGCATCCGCCGGCGAAGCAGTGCGAGGCGAAGCCGCGCTGGTTGCGCCGCCCAGCAGCTCCTCCGCCCTCAGGCCCAGCCTCTGAATCGTGGCGTGGACACGCGGCCACTCTTCCGCCAGAAATTTCTGCCGTTCGCCCCGCAGCAGCAGATTGCGCGCCCCCATATTGATGAACATCCCGCGACCTCTCCTGCTCTCGACCAACTGCTCGTCGACCAGTTCCTGATAGCCCTTTAGAACCGTAAGGTGATTCAGCCGATATTCCGCCGCCACACTGCGCACGGATGGCAGCGGATCGCCTTCCTTGAGCACGCCGTCCAGAATCATGGCAACGACGCGATCGCGCAGCTGGCGGTAAATCGGCTGACTGTCGTTCCACTCACGGTCCATCATGTGTCTCGAATGTCCCAGTTAGTTCTCCGAGAGATGAGAGTGATCGCTTGGCTTATTCCGGCGACCACTCCCTCTCCTCGGATGCCTCACCATACATCGCCGCAGGCACGACGTTACTTGCTGCGCTGCAGTTCCATGTGCGCATGCACCGGCTTGTCCCCGGGTTGCATGTAGGTCCAGTCCTCCGAGTGATGATTCGCGTCGATCTCGGTAAACACGGCGTGGTGCATGTGACCGTATTGCGTGCTGCCGGCCACATCAAGAAATTCGAACTCCACCGTCTTTCCGTCCGCCGAAATTTTTCCCGTCATACGCGGCCGGTTTCCGGCGTCGCAATAGTGCGTCAGCAGCAGCCGGTCGTTATCCAGGTAAAGCATGGTGATCGGATCGTCGGGTCTTCCCGCGCCCGTCATCTCATGCATGATTGCGTTCCCCATCGAGGTCACACGCAGAGAAGCGTGTACCTGCTTGCCGTCCATCTCAGGAGTCGGCGGTTGCGTGGTCACCGTGCCTTCCCACGAACCCGCCAGAGCTTTCAGTTTGTCGAAAGATTTCTGCGCGTCCGACGGTTGCGCGCCGGACATTTTTTCGTCCATCTGGGCAAAAGCCAGCGTGGACACCGACATCAGAGCAGCGACCAACATCCAACGAAGGGATTTCATGTTTCTTTCTCCTTGAAGCTTTTCTTTCGTTCGAGGGCCCGGTTTTCGCTTCGACGATCGGCTGGGAAGCGATCACCAATGATCTACTGTGATATAGTTAACTATAACACTATAAATAATGCAAGCTATTTCTGTGGGGTCGCTTCTGATGGGCTTCCGCTTTAGCTTAGATATCTCTATTAAAAACAGCGATTTGAAGAGGAATTAATACTAGAAAGAAATTTTAGATCGCGGGCGGGATAGTGGACTTAATCTTAGAAGGAAATAACAAAAGGGCAAGCAGATCTGCCCGCCCCTTCAACAGTCTTAGACAACAACTTCAATTTTCCGTCGGCTCCACTTTCACCTTCGGAGCGGGCAGCGCTTTCCCAGCCTTGGTTGGACTCGGCGGCTCCGGCGGCCTTGGCGGCTGCGAACTGGCCTTGCGAATCTCGATGCCCTCGTGCTCGTTGTTGAGCACGATGTGCGACGCAGCGTTGCCCACGCTGCCGCTCGCCTTGGCTTCGTGCTCGTCGTTATTCACTTTCAGTTCCGGAAACTCCGACTGAATTTCGCCGTCGCGAGTGCGCGCATCCAGCCGGAATCCTGCCTTATCGGGCAGGCTGAGCTGCAAGTCGCCATCGCGGTTGTCGATCTGTATGTTGCCCAGCGTCCGCATTCCCACTTCGACAGCCCCGTTATCATCCTGCAGCCGCACGTCGCCAGAAACATCGTCGAGCTTGATGTTCTTCTCGCGAGTGGTCAGATGCAGCGGGCCCGTGATTTGTTCCGCGTGGAGTTCGCCGGAGTCGAGGTCGAGATCGCCGTCGATGCCCGAAAATTCCATGTCGGTACGCGTGGACTTGAGGATTACCGTTTTGGCAATGCGCGACAGCTTTACGCTTTCCTGAAATTCGCCGTCGAGCTGCGCCGCGCCTTTTACGTCGGCCAGAGAGACTTCATCGACTCGCCCCTCAACATGCACATCCCCGTTGATCTGTTCTATTTTCACCGAGCCTTTTTCCTGGCTGACTTTCACGTTTCCGTTCACGTCTTCCACGCTCGTGTCGGAGTGCTGGGCCGAGATGTCGACGTTGCCGTCGCGCCCCGCCAGGTTCACATCGCCCTTGCGGGACGTGATCGTGACCGGAACCTTGCGCGGTAGAGAAACGTCGAGATCGGTTTCGATGGCATGATCTCCCGCGGCTTCGACCATGGCGTTGAGCGTAACCAGCCCCCCGATCGCGGTGATCGTAGGTTTGGTTTTGCTGTTGTATTCGTCGGCGTCGCCCTGACTATCGGCGCCTACGCGCTTGCGCACGACAACGGTAATCTTGTTGTCGTCCGACGCATGCACGCTGACCGCGCCATGATTGTCGATAATCTTCAGGCTGGCTCCCGCGGGGAAGGCCTGCTCGAGATGATCGTTGTAGTTGTAGCTCTGTCCGAAAATATTGGAAAAGTCGTTGTCGTTGCCGAAGTTGAACTGATCGTTCAAGCCCGACCAGTTCACGTGTTCCAGTTGGTTCGCGACCAGACCGAAAACCACGATCATCACCACCAGGAACACTCCTCCCGCGCCGATTCCCGGAGCGCGCGTGCCCTCACGGTGGGCGCGCTGGTGCTCGATTATTTTGATCACACCCCAGAAAATCAGCAGCACCGGCCAATAGTTGGCGAACAGATGCCACATCCGAACGCGTGATAAAACTCCCATGGTGCCGAGCAGGCAGACCGTGCCAAACACGATCAGAACGAAAGGCCCGGCCAGTGAGCGATGCGCCCTCGGGGGCAGCGGAGGAAGCGGCGAAAACGCCGGAGGTGTGATTGGATTCGGAGTGCCTGCATTCGGAGCTCCTGGGTTCGGAGCGCCGAAGTTCGGAGCACCTGGATTCGGAGTGAACGGGCTAGACATTTTTCACCTCGCCGGAAGAGGCCGTCTGATCTGGGTTCTGAGGCTCTTGCGGGGCCTGCGACGGTGCAACATACGTCGCACCTCCCTGTGGACTGGCCTGTGGACTCGCTGGCGGGAATCCTTGCGGATATCCCGTCGGAATTGACATGCCGGGAGGCAGCGGGCCCAAGTGTCCTTCCGCCGAAGCGTTACTCTGCATCAGCTTGACCACCCCGATCACCAGCAGGATGGCCGGCCAGGTCCGGTGAAATTCCATTCGTCCCGTGTTGTCGAGCAGGAAGAGCACGCCGAGCGTAACCAGAATCGCCGGCCCCATGAGTTTGCGCGTGCGGCAACGTTCGCAACGACAAATGCCTGCGCTTCCGCCGACTAGTCCCCAGTGTCTGGCAAACAGCCAGACGCCGAAAAAGATCAGGGCCAGCGACAGGACAAGGCCCATCCCAACTTCAAACAGCCCCGCCGTGTGCAACAAGAACAGCACACCCAGCGCGATCAGAACGGCGGCCCCAGTAGGAATTTTGGTAGTTTCAAATCTCTCGCCCGTGCCAAACATCTGCCCCAACCCGAACGGGTCGGGTGCCGGTTCTCCCATCTGAATGGCTCGCGCGGTCCGTGCCGAGTCAATGATCTGGTACACGTAGAAGAATCCCATCAGGATGGCAAGCACCATGTGCACGTACCAGGGCACGTCGGCGCTCTCGCCCATAATCAGCAGCACCATGATCACCAGGTGCGACAATCCTTTCGCGTACTGGCCGGTGTAGACAGCGCCCACACCGATGGGAAAAAATCCGGCAAGAATTCCAGCCACTGCAGGATTCGGCCCGGAAGCCGGTCCCGGCGGAACCTTGATGCCCAGCCCCTGATCCATAAACTGCTGATATCCCGTAGGCGGCGGTTGCGGCGGCATCACTGGAACAAACGGCGTTGACGGCGCGCCTTCCATGCGCGCGGCCAGGCACGACTCGCAGTAGATCACGCCCCGTACGTCGCGCGTGCACTGGTTGCAGAGTGGCTTGCCGCACGTGCGGCAGAAAGCAACAGCTGCGGTATCGCCATGCGTGTTGCAGTTCATACGAACCTCCTGTCAGTGGTCACCGACACTACAGGCAGATCCGGATTTTGCGGATCGAGACTTGGCAAATCAAGCTTTGACGGATCAAAGTTTGACGGATCAAAGTTTGACGGATCAAAGACAGATGGACCCACAGGAGCGCTGGCCAGAATAACTTGATTTTCCATCTGGCTGTAATTGCGCTCCTGCTTCTGCTCAGGCTGTTGTGTTGTGTTGTTCTTGTTATCTTTCTTGGCTGGCGCGGGTTCAGCAGGCGCGACGCTGCGTCTGATCTCGCGTACGCGTGATTCCATTTCGTAGACGAAGTGGATGTTCTCGTAGTAGTGCACCACTCGCGCCTGCGCATGGAAGTACGTTGCCTGAATCGCTTTCGGCCGCAGGCTGATCTGGCCCAGATCTTGGGGTTTCACTCCCGCAACCGTCAGGCCCACCGACAGCGCAAAGAACGCCATGCCAAACGACATGGCAAAGCGCGGCTGGCGGACAATCCCCCAGACCGGCACAAACAGCCAATCGGCCAGAGTGGCCTGCACCCGCTCCCACCAGGAAACTTGCAACTGAGGAGAACGTGCCGTCACTCGCAGGCGTTGGGTGTCAACGCCCGTTGTAGATGCCAGAACGTTCGTAACCAGGCTGGCTGGAGGCTCCACCTCCGTGAGACCTTTCAGCCAGTTGCGGCCCGCCTCAGCTTCGGCGAGCAGCGGCCCGCACGTCCGGCATACCCGGGCGTGGGCCTGGAATCGTCCGAGTCCGGCGCCGCTCAGAACGCCGTCAATGGCGTCCGTGAGCAGGTGCTCGAACTCGTTGCACTGCATTCCGTTACTGGTGTGGTCTGGCATCACATCACCTGCCTATAGGTACGTTGTAAGAGGCGCGCAAGTTCCGCTCGCCCTCTATTTATTCGCGATTTCACGGTACCCTCCGGAACCTTCAAAACGGTTGCGATTTCACGGTAGTCCATATCCTGTAAGTCCCTTAGAATCACTGCTTCCCGAAGCTCGGGCGAAAGCCTGCCTAGAGCCGCGTGCACCGTCTCCCCGACCTCCCGGCTGCGTACGTGGGCATCGGGCGGCGCGGATTGGTCAGGAATTTGCTCACTAAGCGGCTGCGCGTCCTCGTGATCCGACGCGGTCGTGTCCATGGAGTCGGTCATCCGGTCCTGCTTCGACTTGCGAAAATGGTCGACCAGCAGGTTGCGCGTGATGGTAGTGACCCACGTCACGAACGCCCCTTTGGTGTGGTCATAACTGGGAAGCGTCCGGTACATCTTGATGAAGACTTCCTGCGTAAGATCCTGCGCGTCGTCGCTCGACCCAGCAAAGCGGTAGCAGATGTTGTATATCCGGCGGCTATAGGTCTGCACGATTTCCTCCCACGCGGTGGAATCGCCGGCGATACATCGCCGCACCAGCATCGCGACCACCTGTACGTCTTCCACTCGCTCTCCCCGGAAATCTGCTACAACCCCTGAGACTTGCGCAACGACCACTGGCCCCGATCACGAACGAAGCTAAAGCTTGGACGATTCGAACCGCTGAGACTCTCTCCAAGCCGCTCATTAGACAATACGTATTCGTAGCCCTTGAAGTTCGCCGGTTCAGCGCATATCGCGGTCATTCAACGCAGTGAACACGGAATTGTAGCAGCGAGGCGCCCGCGTAGAGTGTTGCGGACCCGACCGACCCGCATGATTACGGAAGTCTTCGGCCAATGTTTCATTTGAGATTTAAGTGCCCACGGATTCACCCGACCGATGTCATCCCGCAGGAGCGCGCCCAGCGCTCCGGAGGGACCCTACGAAACCAAGACATCGGTTGTACCGACGCGAGGGGCGCCTGCACTGCATGAAGCGCAGGCGTTCCCATCGACCGCATCAGCAGCGTCGGCCAGGGTAAGGTCCCTCGCCCGGCTGTCGCCGCGCTCAGAATGACATCGGACCGGATTGATGTTGAAGAGCCCCAATTCAGCTCTTAACACGCTTGTAACACTCGCCTGCTAGCATGGAATTGGATCGAATGCCTTCACTGGAGGTGTTTATGATTCCTCTCTCTTCCTCATCCGCGATTTCCAGCGGACTCACCTGGAAAAAAACTTCCTGCAGCCGAAACTACGAACTCAAACTCAACGACCAACTTGTCGGCACGCTGGAACGCCCGAGTTTCTGGTCATCGGAATTCGTCGCCAATACTCAGAACGGCACCTGGACGTTCCGCAAGACCGGATGTCTGGGCAACGGGGCCGAGGTCTTCGACTCCGCCTCGCAACAATCGATCGCCACATTCAAATCCGAATGGGGCGGCGGCAGCACGCTGACCTTCACCGACGGCCAGAGCTTCCGCCTGCAGTGCAAAGGCTGGTGGCGTCCAGTGTGGAGCGTGATCGCCGAGTCCGGTCAGCCCGTGGTGGTCCTGGACGTCCGTGACAAAACGGTCGACGTGCCGACGGCAGGCTCCGTGCCAGACAGCCGCCTGTCGCTGCTGATCATGTTCACCTGGTACCGAGTGCTGAAGGCCGAAGAAGACGCTTCAGCCGCTGTCCTGGTAGCCGCCGTCTCATAGCGGAGGCGAGGCTCAGGGGCTAAAGCCCCCTCGATTTTCATCCGCGAACGCGACGGCAAAAGGCTGCCCTTCCACGCCACATGCGTTGACCCGCATGACTGATGCAGCGTTTACTGGCGCGGCGTCCGCTGACGCAGCGTCCGCTGACGTAGCGTGCGCTGACGTAGCGTCCGCTGATGCAGCGTGCCCTGACGCAGCGTGCACTGACGTGGAAGAGCGGCGCTTCAGCGCCGCGTTAGCAATTTGCTCTTGAGTGGGCTTTAGCCCCTGTGTACGGTTTGGGCAGGAGACGAGAGAGAACCCAGGGCTAAAGCCCCGTTCGTTCTCGTCCGCAAACGCGGCTCTGAATGAGCGCTCTTCGACTCCCCGCTACTTCATCACCGCCGGAGCCGGATATTCCGGCAGCTTCTCTTTGTTCTGATTCGCCCGCTTCACCTCAAGTTCGTCGAACAGAATCGACGGCGCCACAATGCTGTGGGGTACATTCAACGGACGGTTTTCCACATAAGCGTCGTCCCCGGCCGCGATCAGGTTGCTGCGCAGGGCGCGAATATCGAGATCTCCAAAAGCCGCCCCGCGCACCAGTTCCTCGTGCCCATCCTTGGCCCAAACTTTGTAGAGAAGACGCGGGGTGAGCTTTGGGCCGAAGGTTTCGACGTAGAAACAATACGGAAGGTCGCGTTGCTGGCACAGATCGACTAGCTTCTTCTTCATCTCTTCCCTCGACGTGGCTTGCGAAGCAGTTACGATCAGGTTGCTGTTGTGGGGGCGCGGCTCTCCGGTGGGAATCTGCGCGCGACCGTGACCGTTCGACACAGGAAAATCGCGAATCGGCTCGCGGCCGATCAGGTAGTTCACCAGCGTTCCGTTTTCAATCAACGACACGCGCTTGGCCGGGACGCCCTCGTCGTCGATCTCGTAGTGCCCCAGCAGCGCTTCGCCGTGATACGAAGAAATCGTAGGATCCCCGACCACGGAGAGAAACTCAGGTAAAACGCGGCTCTTGTAACTGGCCGCGAACGCCCCGGTAGTGCGCGAGTTCTTGCCCAGTTCCGGCTTGTGCCCCAGAATGTTGTCGCCCACCAGATCGGAAAAAACGGCGGCCGCGGCATCCGCCGAGAACAGCACCGGGCCGCGGTATTCCTCTTCCGCCACCGGCGCAGCCCGCAGTTCCTTCAGGCTGCCGGCCAGCTTCGTAGCTCGCGCCACAAATTCCGTCGCGGACGGAAGGTCTTTCGCACTGCCTACAAGGAATGCCGAATTGCGCTCCAGGCTCATCCCATCCTCGGCCTGGGTCGAAGCCGAAATGTTCATTTCATACATGCTCTGGCCGCTGCGCACAACCGTGCCTTCGGAGTTCACCAGATAGCGATTCACCGTGTGGAAGTTCAAACTCGATTCGAACGATTCGATCTCCGGATCATTCTTGTAGAGCGCCGACGCATCCTGCAGCATTCGCTTGTAGGGTTCTGGATCGAAGTCAAGTGTAGGCAGCGGTTCGACCGACTGCACCGGATCGGCATGCGCGAAGTCGTCCACCGGCTGGTCGATGGTGAGTTGTTTTAACTGCGCCTGCTTGGCGGTCAGCGACTCGGCCGCCGATTTATACGCGCGGTCGGTCGCGAGCCACAACTGGCGCCGCATTGCCAGCATGTCGTTGTCCAACGGCATGAAGTCGATGGTGCCCTTGCCCTGCCCGAAGTAGCTATCTTGTTTGTAGTCGCCGATTCTCACCACCACCCGCAGAAATCGGTAGCGGGTGCGCACTCCGCCGCGCAGCGCACCGAAAGCGGCATCGGCGGAATATTGATCCACATCGAAAATCCGATATTCTATGTAATAAGGCGCGTCTACCTGCTCCATTTTCAGTTGCGCCTTGGAGCGGTCGAGTTCGGCGCGCATGGCCGAGAGCACAACGTCGTCGCTGCCCACGTTTTTCTGTTGGGCAACCGCCGCCGTCGCCAAAGCGACGAACGCCAGAAGTGTGCCGACCATGCGCCCGGCAAGTCTTCTTGATTGCGCCGCCGGGATCGTTACTGCAGAGGTCATTGCCGCGGAGATCGTTGCCGCGAAGATCATGGTCGTCGTCATTATTTTGCCCCCGCGTCATTCTTCTTAGTCGCGTCTTCGGCCAAAGGCGCAGGCAAAATAGGTGGGCGGTTGAGAGAGTGCGCTCGCTTTTGTACTTCGATTTCAGAGAACAACATGGCCGGCGCTGCGGCCGCGACCGGAACCTGTCCTGACTCCGCTCCACAGATGCCGTTAAAGATGTCCGTTTTTTCCCCGGTCAGCATAATGCGGTTTAGCGCAGCCAGCGGAGTGCCCACAATATCGATGCCGCGCACCAGTTCGTTCGGCCGCCCGTCCGCGTATACTCGCCAAACCAGAACCGGCAAAACTTGAAACGCTTGCGGCATGGAGCGCTGGGTCAGCGTGAATCCTCCTTGAATGTCTTCGAAATACAGTCCATACGGCTTGCCTTGCTTCTTGACCTCATCGATCAGCTTTTGCCGCAGCTCCGAGTCTTTCACGGTGCGCGACGAGGTGACGATCAGGTTGCCCTGGCGCCCCGTGGGCATCAGTCCTGGCTGCGACCGGCCGTGCCCGTTGGAGTTGGCAAAATTCTTGATGGGCATGCGCGACATGAGAAAGTTTTTCAGGATGCCGTCCTTGATCACTTCGACACGCGTCGCCGGCATGCCCTCGTCATCGAACTCGTACCAGCCGCCCAGGTCCATGCCGTTAAGCTGCCGTTGCGTGGGATCGTCCACCACGCTCAAAAACTCCGGAAGCACCGGCTGGCCTACTTTCTTCGTGAAAGTCTGTCCTTCCTGTTCACCGCGCTGGCGATGTCCCTCAAGCCGATGCCCGAGCACCTCGTGAAAAAAAACTCCGGCGGCCCGGCCCGAAAGCAACGCCGGCCCGTCAAACGGCTCGGCCAGCGGAGCGTCGCGCAGAGCTTTCAGGTCGGTTGCCATCTTCTCCACACGCGCTGAAATTTCCGATTCTGGCGGCAGGTGCTCCAGACTCTCGGCCTGAAAGGTTTCCACCCGCATCAACTCCATGCCGTCGTCAGCCCGGGTTTCCGCCTCAATGGCCACGCGGATAAACGCGCTCGGCGCGACCACGTGATTTCCTTCGGTCGACAAAAAATGAAAGCGCGTCTTTTGCGCGCTGATCATCACCATCGACGAATAAATGTAGGGATAGTTGCGAAAGTGCGCCGAGTATTCGCGCACAAATGCTTCCATCGCATGCTGCTCGGGAGCAGGCGCGACGTCTTTATAGTCGACGTGGGTCGGCGGTTTTTCCTCGGAAAAATCCGGCGAAGTATCTTCCTCCTGCGCGTGCACCTGCGTGTTGGTTTTCACATTCAGATAGGCCTTCGAGGCTTTGCGATATTCCTCGTAGGTGAGCCGCCAGAGTTCGTGAGCAATCGCATTGCGGTCATCTTCGAGCGGTAAAGTTCCAGAAGTCCGCGCGGAAGCGCGGTTCTGCGAGTGCGCGTTGTCGAGCGCGGGCGCGCCAATCCGCATGCTGACGTCCGCCGCGCGCCGCCGCACCGCCGTGGAATTCACCAGACTACCCTGGCTGCCGATCGCCAGAGCGATGCTCTGGTCATACACGGAATAACTCATGAAGTAGGGAGCAGGATCGAGCTTGCCCAGGCTGCCCTGCGCGCGCTGCATCTCGGCTTGCATGGTCGAGAGCAGCAGATCAGCTTTGTCCTTGTCCGCGGCAGTGGGATGCGCCCAGGCGTGTAGACCGCCGGCCAGAGCAATGACAATAACAATGACAATAACGAAGAGGAGGACACGTGCCAGAGTACGACCAGATCGATTCTTCATGAGGAGCTTGAGTCTCTCCCTGCAAGGCAAAGTGACCGGTAAAGCTTAGCAGATTGATCTGCCGCGGGTCCGTGCGTCTGAACGGGCTGGTCGAGTCGAGCTGTTTCAGCGGAGAGTGGGAGTTCGGTCACCAAGCTTATAATCTCAGCCAAACTTGATTCCGCGAAAAAAGCACACAGGGAGAGACCTCTTGCGATCAAGCGCTGTCACTCTAATGCTCGCATTTCTGCCGCATCTGGCGATGGCACAGGTATCAACCCTCCCGGAACCTGCCAAGGTTCAACAGGCCGTGCGCGGGTACCGCCTGGCGAATGAAGACCGTATCATCCGCGAGCTAACCGACCTACTCGCAATTCCGAATCTTGCCTCCGACGCCCCTAACATTCAGAAGAACGCAGAGCTGCTTTCGAAAATGCTTCAGGCACGCGGAATCGAGACCCGCCTGTTACCCATCAAAGGTCGTGGGCCCGTGGTTTTCGGAAGCCTTACCTCGCCGACCGCCAGGCATACCGTGATCTTTTACGCGCATTACGACGGTCAGCCTGTGGATCCGGCAGCCTGGACCGACGCCAAGCCCTTTGAGCCGACATTGCGCGACAATGCGATCGAGGCCGGTGGGAAGCGGATTCCTTTCCCCAGCCCTTCCGGAAAGTCTGCGGCCGTCTACGGCGATGACTGGCGAATCTACGCGCGTTCGTCTTCTGACGACAAATCGCCGATCGTGGCGCTCCTCGCAACGCTGGACGCATTGCGCGCAAACCATATCCCGCTGCGGATAAACCTGAAGTTGATTCTTGAGGGAGAGGAAGAAAACGGGTCGCCTAACTTACAGCGCACACTCGAAGAGAACAAGAGTCTTCTGAACGCAGACTTGCTCGTCACCTGCGACGGGCCGGTGCACCCGAGCGGACGCCCGCTGGTCTTCTTTGGCAACCGCGGCATCCTTGGATTCGACATCACAACCTATGGGCCAATCCGCGCACTGCATAGCGGCCACTACGGCAATTGGGCGCCCAATCCGGCGTTTGAACTGTCATGGTTGCTGGCTTCGATGAAGTCCCGAGACGGACACGTTCTGATTGAGGGCTTCTACGACGATGTCGTGCCTATGGGCGCGACCGAAAAAAGAGCGTTGGACGCAATGCCGAATGACGATTCAGAACTATCGAGGGCGCTCCAGTTTTCCCGGCCGGAAGGAGGTGGCGCAAGACTGGTCGATTTGCTCCAGTTTCCCTCGCTCAACATCCGCGGGTTGAGTAGCGCTTATGTCGGCGAAGCCGCCCAGAACGTGGTCCCGGAAAAAGCCGAGGCCGCAATCGATGTGCGCCTGGTGGAAGGTGAAGACGCGGGCAGGAAATTCGAACAGGTCCTCGCACACATCCGCAAACAGGGTTTCTATGTCACTTCCGACATCCCCACAAAGGAGGAACGACTGGCGCATCCCTACGTCGTTCGCGTCCACAAAGACGCCTGGAATTATCCTGCGTCTCGAACCTCAATGGACTTGCCGGTCTCGAAGGCGCTGGTTCGTGTGGTTCAGGAGGCAACCGGCGGCGACACCGTCGTAGCACCCACTCTCGGAGGGAGCGTCCCCATGTACATTTTCCAGGATCTCAACTTGCCTTGGATTGGCGTCCCCATCGTGAATTACGACAACCATCAGCATAGTTCCGACGAAAATCTTCGCTTGGGGCATTTCTGGAAGGGCATGGAAATCTACGGCGCAATACTGGCCGACCTCGACTGGTAAGTGCGTGCCCGGGCATGGCCCGCCGTTACTCGCTGGTGAAGTAATCCACCGTCACCGGATTTTCGAACAGCGAATAATCGCGCGTGACCACGGTGATGCCGCTCTCGGTGACGAAATAACGCTGGCGGTCGGCCTCGGCGTCGTAGCCGATGGTCGTGCCCTCGGGAATGTGCACGTCGCGGTCGAGAATCGCCTTGCGGATCCGGCAACGCCGGCCCACGCTCACGTGGGAGAAGAGAATGCAGTCCTCGACTTCGGAGTAGGAGTTGACCCGCACATCCGGCGACAGCACGGAATTTTTCACCGTTCCGCCAGAAACGATGCATCCGTTCGAGACGATGGAATCGAGCGCGGTTCCAGTCCGTCCAGTTTCGGCGAATACGAATTTCGCCGGCGGATATTGCCGCTGGTGCGTCCGAATCGGCCACTCTTCGTCATACAAATTGAAGATTGGCGACACCGCGACGATATCCATGTTGGCTTCGTAATAGGCCTCGAGCGTGCCTACATCGCGCCAGTAGAGCGACTCTTTTTTATTTTCGTCAATGAAGTCGTAGGCGAACACGCGGTAGTCGTCGACCATCTTGGGCAGAATATCTTTGCCGAAGTCATGGCTGGACTGCGCGTTCTCGGCGTCCTTCAGCAGCACTGGAATCAGCACGTCGGCATTGAACAGATAAATGCCCATCGAGGCCGCGACCTTGGCCGGATTCAGCGGCGAACGTAGTTCCGTTATTTTCGGTTTTTCCTCGAAGCCGTTGATGCGCCCGTCCTTGTCGACGTCGACCACGCCGAAGCGAAAAGTTTCCTCGGGATCAATATGAATGATCGCCATCGTGATGTCGGCAGCCGAGTCCTGATGCTGCTTCATCATCTTGCCGTAGTCCATCTTGTAGATGTGATCGCCGGAAAGAATCATCACATGCTTGGGCTGCTCGGAGCCGATGGAATAAATATTCTGGTAAACCGCGTCGGCTGTTCCCTGATACCACTGGTCGCTCACCCGTTTCATGGGCGGCAGCACTTCCACGAACTCACCCACTTCGCGCCCCAGAATGTTCCAGCCTTCGCGGATGTGTCGGTTCAACGACAGCGCCTTGTACTGCGTGAGGATGTAAACCCGCCGCAGATCAGAGTTCAGGCAATTGGAAAGTGTGATGTCGATGATGCGGTAGATGCCGCCGAAAGTGACCGCGGGCTTGGCCCGGTCGCGAGTCAGAGGATACAGTCGCTCGCCGGCGCCGCCTGCCAATAGAACTCCGAGAGTATCTTTCATTCTCGACCCTCAGATTCCGTCGCTGTTGCCGCTTGCTTTAGGCGGAATCGCTTTCCGCAAGGCAGATGCGAAAAGAAAACATTAGATGTTAGCACAGGTCAGCAGAGTTGCTGGGCCTTTCGCCGGATCGGCAAATCCGTATAATGCTGCACGGTGCCGGGCGGCGCTACTAGGTGTCGGGAGGCGAAATTGCAGGCGAAATTGCCAAAGCAGACGAAAGGGCGTGGCCAGAAACTTCGGCGTCGGCTCACGGACCAGGAAAGTTCTTGCTCCGACCACGCTCCGAGGATGAACGCTCTGGGGATGAACCAGGGCATTACGCGGCGCGATTTTCTGAATGCCACCCTGCTGGCCTCTGGCGGCCTACTGCTGAATCCATTGTCACCGGCGGATTTGCTGGCCGAGAAAATGCCCGCTCGGCCGAGTCCGGGTTTGAATCCGGGGTCGGATACAAATGACGACGTCTTTACCGGCTACGGCGGCGTCGGCGACTACGCCAATTCCAACGGCAATACGCTCGCAGTTCTCACCGCCGGCCACCAGATTCGCGATGGTGCGTTTGAGAGCCTGCCCGCCAGCGTTATCGATACCGGCGAAACTTACGATTGCGTTGTCGTGGGCGGCGGCATCAGCGGTCTGGCCGCGGCGCTGATTTTTCAACGCAAGGCTGGGCCCGGGAAGACCTGCCTTGTCCTCGACAATCATCCAATCTTCGGCGGCGAGGCCAAACGCAATGAGTTTGTCGTGGATGGTCAGCGCCTGATCGGGCATCAAGGCTCGGCACTTTTCTGGCCGCCGTTCCCCCACAGCTTTATCGGTCGATTCTACGACTCGATCGGCCTGAAGGCGCCGCGCCTGGAATATCAGAAGTGGGCGGGCCCTGCGCCGGAAATACCGCTCGCCCGCACTCCCTATCTTGGGTCAGCGCCCTACGGTCTGTACTTCGGCCCGAAAATGGGTGCGAAGTTCGGCCAGCCCCAGGGAGTCTGGGTGACCGATCCCTGGGGAAAGAAATTGGAAGGCGCGCCGATTTCGGCAAAGGCCCGCGAGGAGTTGTTGCGGTCTCAGTCGACGGACTCGCCAAAGCCGCAATACCGCGGCGATGCCATTTCGCGCCGCCTCGATACCATTACCCTCGAAGACCATCTGATGGAAAGGCACGGCATCGGCCGCGAAACCGTCCGAACCTTTCTCCTGACCGACGAGGGCGGAGGTTTCGGTCTTGGCGCGGATGCGCTTTCCGGCTACACCGCATATGCCTTTGATGAGCTGGGCCCCATTCCCGACGACGGCACGGAAATGTTCCCCGACGGCAATAGCGCCATCGCGCGGCTCATTGCCAAGACTCTGATTCCGGAATCGATTGCCGGCGCGCCTTCACTCGAAGATGTTTGCCGTAACCACGTGAATTTTGCAGCTCTCGATCGCCCAGGAGCCGCCGCCCGCATTCGGTTAGATTCCACTGCGGTATGGATAAAGCACGATGGCGATCCGGCGAAATCAGAGTCCGTGACCATCGCCTACACGCGCGGCGGGAAAACATACCGTGTGAAAGCGCGTTCCGTGGTGATGGCCGGCGGAAGCTGGACGACCAGAAATATCGTCCGCGACCTTCCTGACGATCGTAAAGATGCGTACGCGCAGTTCCATCGCTCGCCTTGCATGGTCGCCAACGTCGCGGTACGCAACTGGAGATTTCTATACAAGATGGGGATTTCCGGTTGCCAGTGGTATGAGGGCCTGGGAAATTACATGCAGGTCCGGAAGCTGGCGCTCTGCGGAGCCGATTCGCCAACAATCAGTCCCGATTCTCCGATCGTGCTGACGATCAAGGTGTTGTACCCGTATCCCGGCAAGACTGCCGAGCAGCAGGGACACATGGGTCGCGCGGAAATGATTTCCACTCCGTTTCGCGAGTACGAGCGGCAGATTCGTCAGCAGTTTACCGACATGTTCGCTCGCTCAGGTTTCGATTCATCGCGCGACATCGCCGGCATTATCCTGAACCGCTGGGGGCACGCCTACGCCAGCCCCGCGCCAGGATTTTACTTCGGGAAAGACGGCAAGCCCGCTCCGGGGGATGTTCTACGGGCAGCCCCATTCGGCAGGATTAGTTTCGCGAATACCGACCTGTCCGGTACGCCCGATCACAAATCCTCGATTTTAGAGGCCGACCGCGCCGTCGAACAACTGCTGAATCTGGTTTTGACGGAATAAAGCGAACTACGGGGTAACCCACCTACCGGATGTCATCCTGAGCGGAGCCGCTCTTCAGGCGGAGAGAAGGATCTCCGCCACATCAAACGCGTCCAGGCTAGATGTCCTTGTCGTGCTTATCTTCTTGCACCCTGTCTCTGCCCTGCCTCTCCTGCCGGTCCTTCTCGTGCTTCTCTTCGTCGATCTTGATACGTAGCGACTTCAGGAATTTCAGATCCTGGTCGTTGATCTTGAATTCAGGATTGGTGGACAACGTGGTTACCAGCGAGGTCTTGTCGGGCGACTTTTCTCCCTGCTTGCTCACGCCAATCGTGGCCTCAAGCACCAGAAAAATGTCGTATCCACCTTCTTTTATTCGGGAGACAACTTCAGAGATCTGCTCGGAGTCAGAAAGAGATTCGTTGATCGCCTCGCCGAGCTCTTTCATGAGTTGCTTCAGTTGTTGATCCACTGTGTCCCCCCTGCCAAAAGTCAACTTATCACGATCCCGCGTCAGGCGCGAATCGCGTGCACTTCCAAATATTCACCTTCCACGGCTGTGGTGCCGTCGGTCGCCGTGTTGTGCTCAGCCCACAACGATTCTAATTGTGCGGCCAGATCGGCCTGCCCGGCTGCGTCCAGCCTTGAAAATGCCATCTGTGTCGGTCCCATATAACGGCGGAAGAAGGCCAGCGTTTCCTTCGGCGGAAACGGATACGCCATCACCACTTTCCGGCGCGTGCACGTCAGCTGCGCACATCGGTGTCCCAGTCGCTGTTTGACCGTCGGTTCGTCTCCCCAAAGTACAGGAGGCGGAACTCCCGGCGGAGGCGGAACCAACTTGCCCGTCACCTGGTTCATCTTCCCGACAAAACCCTGCGAAGTCCAGTTCGCCATGGCGATCATCCCACCGGATTTGCAGACCCGAAGGAATTCTTCCGCGACGCGCTCCGGACGGGGAGCGAACATGGCGCCGAACATGCTGACTACAACGTCGAACGAGCGGTCGGGATAGTGAAGGTCTTCCGCATCTCCCTCGTCAAAACGCATGTCGAGGTGCTCGGCCGCAGCCCTTTTTCTGGCCTGTTCCAGGAGATTGGCGGCGATATCCACGCCGGTGACTTTGGCTCCCGCCCGCGCTGCGGGAACCGCACTGTTGCCGGTGCCGCAAGCCACATCCAGAAGCTGCGCGCCAGATTTGAGGTTGAGCCGCGCGACAAAATTCTCCGCTTCGCCGGAAATGAAGGGAGCGATCTGGCCGAAATCGCCGGTCATCCAGGCCGCTTTCATGCCAGACTTGAGTTGCTCGAGATCGGATGCGACGGTCGGCATGAGCCCTCAGTTTCTTAGATGCGAGCGGCGAGCGAATGGTGCGAGTTGCATTCCTCTCAGGTGCTGTCCCTGGTGTATCGCCCCGTGTTTTCGTCCACTGTCTGTCGGCGGCACAGGTTGCGTCATTGTAGCGCCGCAGGCTGTTAAAATCGAGGCCGTGAGCAAAGTTTCGACGTTACAAAAGTTGAGCGCGGCGGCGCGTGTTGCTGGGCAGCAAGCCGGACGCAGCCGCACGCTCAGCGCGCTAATGACGGGGGTTCGCACGGTCGTGCGATCGTTTACCCGCGCAGCTCACCAGTTATGGTTGGAAGTAATCGGAGTCATTTTCCTGATCATGGCCCTCAGTTTTGTCGGCGCCACCGTGAAGGAATATGGGAAATATCATGCTGGAGAGATGGGGGCCGGCCGCTTGGCAGTTGCAATTTGCTGCGCGCTCACGTTTGCCTGGTTCGGCCTGAGTTCTTTCTGGCGCGCGCGCAGGAAAGGCCAGCGCCCCTGAGACTAGACCTGGTCTGGTCAAAGGTTTTGGGTAGGGCACCGCTTCAGCCGTGCCGTCAGGACCCATGAACGCACGTGGGCTTTAGCCCCTGGGGCCCCGACAGTCTGCCTGGAGAACCATTTGTGAGACCTCTCGAGATAGAAACCCAATGACGGAGAAATTGAAGGCCCGCCCCGCTCCTGCCCCAGAAGTTGAAACCTCCTCCCACATCCCGGTGAATCCGCTCTACACTCCCGCCGATCTCAAAGGCTCCGACTACGAAAGCGAAGTCGGCTATCCCGGCGAATATCCCTTCACCCGCGGCGTGCAGGCCACCATGTACCGCGGCCGCCTCTGGACCATGCGCCAGTACGCCGGCATGGGCGACGCCGAGGAATCGAACAAGCGCTACAAATATCTGCTGGCCAACGGCACAACCGGGCTTTCCGTGGCCTTCGATCTGCCCACACAGATTGGCATGGACTCCGATCATCCCCTGGCCGCGGGCGAAGTCGGCAAAGTCGGCGTGGCTATCGATTCCGTCGAAGACATGCAACGCTTGTTCGACGGCATCGAACTAACCAAGATTTCTACATCGATGACCATCAATGCAACCGCATCGATCCTGTTGGCCCTCTACGTGGCCGTGGCGCGGCGCCAGGGAGCCGACATCCGTAAATTGTCCGGCACAGTGCAGAACGATGTTCTTAAAGAGTACATTGCTCGCGGCACCTATATTTATCCTCCGCAGCAAGCCATGCGAATCATCACCGACATGTTTGCCTGGGCCAACCAAAACGTCCCCGAGTGGAACACGATTTCGATTTCCGGCTATCACATGCGCGAAGCCGGATCGACCGCCGTCCAGGAAGTGGCCTTCACGCTGGGCAATGGCATGGCCTACGTAGAAGCCGCGATCAAAGCCGGGTTGGATGTCGACCAGTTCGCTCCACGGCTTTCCTTTTTCTTTAACGCCCACAGCAATTTCCTGGAAGAAGTCGCGAAGTTCCGCGCCGCCCGCCGCATGTGGGCCCGCATCATGCGCGAGCATTTCAAAGCCAGAAATCCCAAGTCGTGGATGCTCCGCTTCCACACTCAAACCGCGGGCTCAACACTCACCGCGCAGCAACCGGAAAACAACATAGTCCGCACCGCGATTCAGGCCATGGCCGCTGTCCTGGGCGGCACGCAGTCGCTGCACACCAATTCCTACGACGAAGCCCTGGCCCTGCCCACCGAGCAAGCGGCCCGCATCGCCCTGCGCACTCAGCAAATTGTTGCCTACGAATCCGGCGCTCCGCAGACCATCGATCCCCTGGCCGGCTCGTACTACGTCGAGTCACTGACCAACGAAATCGAAAAGCGTGCAGCCGAGTACCTAGGCAAGATCGAAGTTCTCGGCGGCATGCTCAAGGCCGTCGAGCGTGGATTCGTGCAACAGGAAATCCAAAACGCGGCGTATGAATATCAGCAGAGAGTCGACAACCAGGAAGCCATCGTCGTCGGCGTGAACCGCTTCGAGGTAGAAGAAGAAAAGCCCATCCCGATTCAGCGCATCGACCCGGCGCTCGAAGCGAAGCAAATCGAACGCCTGCGCGCCCTCCGCGCCAAACGAGACTCTGGCCCGTGGAAAGCGGCGCTGGCGGGAGTGGAAGATGCCGCGCGATTGGGTGCCAACGTGATGCCGCGTATCCTGACCGCGGTCGAAGCCTCAGCAACGGTAGGCGAAATTTCCGACGCCATGCGCCGAGTGTTCGGCGAGTACAAAGAAGCAGTGGTGATCTAGCCGATCCAGACCGGGTTGGTTCGTGAGGGGCACGGCTCTAGCCGTGCCGACAAGAGAAATGGAGGGTGGAAGAGCGGCCCTTTAGGGCCGCGTTAAGACGACAAACAATTCGCGGGCTTTTAGCCCCCTGGGGGAATCGCGCTATGCCGGCTGTGCCTGCATCTCCGCCACAGTTGCGTCGAGATGAGCCAGCGTTTCCTCAACCGTCAACGAATACATTTCGCGTCCTAGACCCTCGCCAGCCTCCAGCGCACCCTTCAGATAATGCCCCGCAATTTCGACGGCCAGCGAGTCGGTAATGATCGTCCCCGTGCGCTTCTTATATTCCACCCACGCCACATGCGGCAGCGCGACCCAAACCTTCCGTCCATCCACCAGAAACTTGATGTCCACCGCGTCGGCGTGCCGCGTGGCAATGGCGACAATCATCGCCTGATAGACGCAATGCACCGGCTTCTTCGTCCAGCGATCAGTAGCCGTAAAGTCCGCAAACATGCATAAAACTATAGCACGTGTGTGGAGCGGACACTCCTGTCCGCTGCCGTTGGGGTTGACGTTGATTTTCAGGATTTCAGATGGGAAAAAACACAAGGCAAAACAAATTCAAGAGCAGCGGACAGGAGTGTCCGCTCCACACAATCCAGTCCACATAACATGTTCAGGTAACATGGATGTGTGCCAACCCGGGCCCCCAACAAAACCCAAGTCACCATCCTCCGCGCCCAGCATCTCAGCGCTCTACCCTGGCTGGTGCACGGATTTTCGACGCGACTAGGAGGCTCATCACGTGCCTACCGCAGGGGCGACCTCAACCTGGGCTTCACCCCCGGCGACTCCCGCGCCGCCGTCGAGCGCAACCGCTCCGCATTCCTCAGCGCGATCGGAGCACGTAGCGACGGACGCATTCGTCCGTCTGCCCGATCCAAACCCGCGCCTGCTTGGCACCTGATCACGCCACGACAAATCCATTCCGACCTAATTCGCTGCCTCGATTCGGTGCCTGAAGAACAGCTCACCGGCGATGGCCTGATCACCGCGACGCCCGGCCTTCTACTCTCCATCCTGACCGCCGATTGTTTGCCAGTGATTCTGGTCGACCCCAAGCGCTATGTTGTAGGCGTGTTTCACGCAGGCTGGCGCGGCACAGTCAAACGCATCGTCGAGAAAGGTGTAGGCGAGATGCAGCGCTGCTTCGGCAGCCGTCCTCGCGACCTGAAGGCCACGATTGGCCCTGGAATTCGCAGCTGTTGCTATGAGGTTGGGGAAGAGGTTCGCATTAAATTCGAATCGCAGTTCGCCTACGGGGCCAGCCTGTTTCACGAGGTGAAAGAATCAGACCCGGTGCGCGAAAAATATCCGCTGTTGTTTCTGACCGCCCGCGCCCCTGGCCACAGCGATTTGCCGAAGAAAATATTTCTCGACCTGGTCGAAGCCAACCGCCGGCAATTGCTGGATGCTGGCGTGCTCAAGAAAAACATCGAGGCATCCCCGCTCTGCACCAACTGTCACCCGGATCTTTTATTTTCCTACCGCGCTGAGCGCGGCAAGACCGGCCGGCTGATGGCAGTTGCAGGCATCCGGGGCGGCGGCAAGAAAAGCTGAACCGCTTAGAATTGCTTGCAGTGAACTTTAGAGAACAACGATCCGTATCAGGGCATCGCTTCAGCGATGCCGCCAACAGACGTGAAAATGTGGCGGCTTTAGCCGCTGGGGTTTGGCTCGGCAGCGGCTAAAGCGAGGTGAGATCTGTGTAACGGCGTGGCATGCCAAGGCATGCCCTGATACGAACCTTCTCTCAAGCTGAACCCCGCCTACGCGCCCGCACCGACCTCGGCAATGCATTCCTCGATCACATCGACCGCGACGTCCGCTTCTTCCTTCGTGACCACCAGCGCCGGGCAAATCCGAACCGAGCTTGGCCCACAACCCAGAAAAAGCACCCCGCGCTCGAACGCCTTTTCAACAATGCGGTCGCGCTCGGTGTTGCCGTGTTCCTTGGTTGCCTTGTCTCGAACAATGTCGACGCCGATCATCAATCCGCGCCCGCGCACATCGCCCACCAGTTTCAGTTTCTTCGGCCAGTCGGCCATCCGCTTCATCATGTGATCGCCCACCGCCGCCGAGTTCTCGAGCAGATGCTCCTTCTCGATCACATCCAGCGTAGCCAAAGCCGCGGCAATGCAAACCGGATTGCCGCCAAAAGTCGAAGCATGCGAGCCCGGCACCCAGTCCATGATTTCCGCCCGAGTCATCGTCACACCAAGCGGCATGCCCGACGCAATCCCCTTCGCCATGCACACCATATCCGGTTCAACCCCGGTGTGCTCGACCGCGAACCATTTCCCAGTGCGCCCAATGCCGCTCTGCACTTCGTCGACCACCAGCATGATGCCGTGACGATCGCAAATGCGCCGCAGTTCCTGCATGAACACTTTCGGAGCCACCACGTAGCCGCCCTCGCCCTGCACCGGCTCGACAAAAATCGCCGCGACTTCCTCCGGCGCCAGCGTGGTCTTAAACAATTTCTCTTCGATGAAGCGCGCACAGCCCAAAGCAAAGTTCTCGGCGTCCGGATCCTGCGCCCCGGCCGCGCACCCGCGATACACATCGGGATAACGCACATGGGTCACGCCCGGCACCAGCGGAGCAAACCGCCGCCGCTGCTGCGGTTTCGAAGCCGTCAGCGACAGCGCGCCCATCGTGCGCCCGTGAAACGCGCCAAAGAATGCAATCACGTGCTGCCGCTTCGTGTGATATCGCGCCAGCTTCAGCGCACACTCCACAGCCTCCGCTCCCGAGTTGCCGTAATAAATACGATGCGGGCCAGGCATAGGCGCAATCTTCGAAAGCCGCGCCGCCAGGTCGACCATGTTCTCGTAATAAAAATCCGTACCCGACATGTGAATCAGTTCGCCCGCCTGCTTCTGAATCGCGGCTACCACATGGGGATGGCAATGTCCGGTGGAAGTCACGGCAATGCCGGCGGAAAAATCAAAAAACTCGTTGCCGTCAACATCGGTCACAACGATCCCGCGACCGCTCTTAGCCACCAGCGGATACGAACGCGTATAAGACGGCGAAATATATTTCTCATCGCCCTCGAGCACGCGTTGCGCGTTAGGCCCGGGCAGGGCGGTCTTGATCTTAGGACCGATAGCGGACATTGTTTTCGTAGTCATGAAATCCTCCGTTAGCAACCGTCAGTAGTCAGTCGCCCGTTGTCAGGAAAGGCAGCCTCGAAACGCGCGAGTCCTGGTTCGGACGCACACAGTCCAAGGCGAATCAAAAGGGAGGATGAAGGAATTAATCGCTGCCGAACAGGCTAGGACGCAAGCGCGACGGCAGATTCGCCCGGTAGCGCCGCGGGCACACCAGAGAGTGCAGCCAGCACTCGGCCCGAGATGCATAGGGGCAACGCGAGTTGGGCAAGGCCGAATTGGAGTTGTTCCGCAGCATCGCGATCCGTCGACATCTCTCACTGATTATAGCCGGAAGAGTTGCAAGCCGTAACCCCCTCTTTAGTAACGAATGGACGCTCGACGATTACCGTTCACCGACGCACACAACAGCCTGCAGCCTCGGGTGGAAGAGAGGCGTTAGCTTCTCTTTTGACTTCCGCCCGCCCGCGCCTTAGCATGGCTCAACCCGCCGGGGCGGAGATTCTTACTTCCAACAGCTCATGCTCGACCAAACCATCTCTCACTACCGCATCGTCGAAAAGCTAGGCGGCGGTGGCATGGGCGTGGTCTACAAAGCCGAAGACACGCGCCTCGGCCGCTTCGTCGCCCTCAAGTTTCTCCCTGAAGATCTCGCGCAAGACCGCCAGGCGCTCGAACGTTTTCGCCGCGAAGCCAAAGCCGCATCCGCTCTGAACCATCCCAATATCTGCACCATTTACGACATCGGCGAGGAAGACAACCGCACCTTCCTCGTCATGGAGTTCCTCGACGGCGCCACGCTCAAGCATCTCATCGGCAACCGCGCCATGGAGCTCGAAACCATCCTCTCCCTCGGCATCGAAATTGCCGACGCCCTCGACGCCGCCCACGCCGGAGGCATTGTTCACCGCGACATCAAGCCCGCCAACATCTTCGTCACCAAACGCGGCCACGCCAAGATTCTCGACTTCGGCCTCGCCAAGGTGAAGGCCGGTCCGGCAGTTCCTGGGGAAGTTCCCGACGTCACCGCGCCGACAGCCGTCGTGGTCGAAGAACATCTCACCAGCCCCGGCTCGACGCTCGGCACCGTCGCTTACATGTCCCCCGAGCAAGCGAAAGGCAAAGAACTCGACCCCCGCACCGACCTGTTTTCTTTCGGCGTAGTGCTCTACGAAATGGCGACCGGAACCTTGCCCTTCCGCGGCGAAACGTCGGCATTAATCTTTCAGTCAATTCTCGATCGCCCACCCGTTTCCCCGATCCGCCTGAATCCCGAGCTGCCACCGAAACTGGAAGACATCATCAACAAGTCGCTCGAAAAAGACCGCAACCTGCGCTACCAGAGCGCCGCCGACATTCGCGCCGACCTGCAACGCCTGAAGCGCGACACCGACAGCGGCCGCGCCGTCGCACAAAGTTCCGGCTCCGTCCCCGCCGCCGCGGACTCCGGCCCGTCGGCTGTGGCGCCAGCTCCCGCGCGACCTTCCGCTTCGCCGCACACCACGCCCGCGTCATCCGCAGCCACTTCCGCCGCCGTATCGTCAGCCTCCATAAGCACACTCCCCGCGCCCAAAAAACCGTGGAAGATTCTTATCCCTGCCGCGATCGTGCTCGCACTGCTAATCGCTGGAATCCTCTACCTGCGTACCCGCCAGTCCGCCAAGCTCACCGAAAAGGACAGCGTCCTGCTGGCCGACTTCGTCAACACCACCGGCGACGCCGTTTTCGACGGCACGCTCAAACAGGCTCTGGCCGTGCAACTCGAGCAGTCGCCTTACCTCAACATCGTGCCCGAGTCGAGAATCCGCGAAGCCCTGCGCTTCATGGGCAAGCCGCCGGATGAACGCCTGACCAACGAGATCGCCCGCGAAATCTGCCAGCGCCAGGGCATCAAAGCCATGCTGACCGGCACCATCGCCAGCCTGGGAAATCACTACGTAGTCACCCTGACGGCCGCCAATGGATCGACCGGAGACACCCTGGCCACCGAGCAGGTCGAAGTCGAAAACAAAGAGCAGGTTCTGAAATCGCTCGACAAAGCCGCCTCCGACCTGCGGCAAAAAATGGGCGAGTCCCTGGCCTCGGTGCAACAATTCGCCAAGCCGTTAGATGAAGCCACGACTTCATCGCTCGAGGCGCTGCAAGCCTTCAGCCTGGGCAACGACGAGCATCAGAAAATGCAGGACGATGCAGCCATTCCTTCGCTGAAGAAGGCAGTGGAACTCGATCCCAATTTCGCCATGGCCTGGGCCACGCTGGGCGTCGCTTTTAACAATATGGGTCGTGGCGCCGACGCAGCTCAGGCCGTCAGAAAGGCTTATGACCTGCGCGATCGTACCAGCGAGCGGGAAAAGCTCTACATCCAGGCGCACTACTATAGCGAAGTCACCGTCGATCCTGAAAAGGCCTTGCAGGTCTATGCCGAGTGGCGCCAAACCTATCCGCGGGATACCATCGCCTACGACAATGCAGCGCTAGCCTACTCCGAACTGGGACAGCCCGAAAAAGCGCTCGACCTGGCCAGCCAGGCCCACCGCATCAATCCTCACGATGTTTATGCCTACGACAACATGGCAGAGGCTTATGAGGCACTCAACCGGTTCGGAGAGGCCAAGAGCATCTCCGAACAGGCCGTGGCCGAAAAATCGGATGGAATCGCGGTTCACTTCGTACTCACCGATCTGGCCTACATGCGCGGCGACCGCGCCACCTACGAGCATGAACTGGCTCTGGGAAAAGGCTCATCTACCGAGCCTTTCCTGCTTTTGTTTAACGCAGCATGGCAGGGCTCCGAAGGCAAGGTCAAAGCCGCGCACGAACTGTGGCAACGCGCCGATCAGGTAAGCATAAACGCGGGCGCCAAAGACCTCGCTGCTCAATTTCTGGCGATCGAAGGCTACACCAACGCCTTGTTTGGCGATTCTGCCGAAGCCCGCCAGAAACTTTCGCAGGTGCTGGCGCTCTCGAATGATCCCGATGCCCGCACCCTTTCCGCGGTGGTTTTCGCGATGATCGGTGACGTGCAGAAATCACAGGCTATCGTTGCCGGCGTTGAACATGAGTTCCCAGAGAACCACTTCCTCCAGACGCTTGCCATCCCTGAAGCCAAGGCCACTCAACAGTTGCAGAACAATCAGCTCGCGGAGGCTCTCAGCACCCTCGAAATCGCTCGCCCCCACGAACTGGGAACCGGCCCCCGCGGAGGAGGGGTTGAGCCGATTTTTCTGCGGGGCCTGATTTATCTCAAAATGCGCGATGGCGCCAAAGCCGCCGCCGAGTTCCAGCGCATCCTTGATCACCTGGGCGCGGCTGGCTTTTCTCCGGAATATCCCTTAGCGCGCCTCAATCTCGGCCGCGCCTACGCGCTGCAAGGCGACACCGCCAAAGCCCGCACCGCTTACCAGGACTTCTTTGCCGCCTGGAAAGACGCCGATCCGGACGTGCCGATTCTCAAAACCGCCAAAGCAGAATACGAAAAACTAAACTAGCCGTAGCTTGCTGGAACCATCACGACAGAGGCTGCCCCACGCTTCGCGATTTTCGAAGCGTGGGAACTACGGACGATGGGAGCCAGAGGGTTGGGTCCAGTCATCGCGGATGAAGAGTCGGAGTAAGCTAGCTCACATCGGTCGATTTCGCTAAGAATCCGAGCCCGGCCCGCCACTCGCCCCGCACTCCCTCCACAACTTCTCCCAATTCCAGATCCCAGACGTCACCGCAACCGGCAACGGAAATCCCATCTGATGCGCCAGCATGCACACCTGCCCGCGATGGTGAGCTTCGTGAGCCAGCATATAACACAGCATTTCAACGCCCACCGGCCACGGCCGCGCCCACCCATCGCGGAGAAACTTCTTGACGCGACCCTCGCTTCCGAGCGCTTCACCGAGCATCTCCTCGCAGCGAGCAGCGCTCTCCGCCAATCCCGCGCGGGCCTGCTGCGGCGTGCAGTGCGCGCGATCAAGCTGCGCCGGCACCTTCAAATGCGGAGCCGTCAGCCGCACCCACTTCACGCGCATATTGTGCATGTGGGTGAAGATTGCCGCAATCGTGCGGACTTTCCCGTGTGGCTTGGCCGTCGTTAGTTTGGCCAGCCATGCCGCGGGGTCCAGATGTTCGATCAGAAGCTGGTTCATCCGATCATTGGCGGCAAACGTTCGGACAGCAGTTCGCCCGAGTTGTGTTTCACTGTTGGACTGAATGTGAACCTTGGCTTGAGGTGGTTTGCTTGAACGACTCTTGGCTGTACGTGCGGTCACGGCTGGTGTTCCTCAAAAGCGATCATACGTCCGAGGCGATACCGCAGGTTTGATCTTGCCTGCACCTAGGCCGCTATGGGTGCCCGGTCCTTTGCCAAGGGAGGGAGTCGAGAACGCGCCTTTGATTGTTGACGAAGGCTGCGAGTTTGAGGGGAACTGCAGCGCAGCTTGTGGTGTCTACTTGAGTAGAGATCAATGAAACTCCGCAGCCTTTGGGTCGTCGCGCTTGTTGCAGCCGTCACGTGTGCGGTCATTATTCCTCATTTTGCTCTGCTCCGACTGACTCCCTCTGAGCTGAGTGTGGGCAGTCTGCCTCGCGTTCCCACCCCGCTAAATGCGGTCACCACCGAGTGTAGCCTCGGCCTGGCGGTCAATCTGGAAAGCGCAAATGGGGAGTGGTCTGTCATCCAGGACCATTCACCATGCGCCGTTAGCGGCATCGCCCTGCAGGCGGTGAAGGCCACTGCAACTGAAATGAAGAACCTGATTTGCCGTCCTCTAGTTTCCTTTCAGGTTGCTCCGAGTGGGCTAGTCAGCAACGCCAAACTGCTGCGATCCTCGGGCAGCACAACACTGGATGAAAGAGCGCTACGGCTGGTTGCTGCGTACCGTGACTCTCAGCACAACTGCGGGGTCTGCAAGGTCTCAACCTCTGTGAATGTAGATTTTGATGGGCCAGTCTGGATACGGGAACCTGCCGCGCAACGCGTGTCCATCCGTTAGCTGGCGGGAAATCACGATTACCGGTTTGACTTCTCCCCACCTTTAGAATCCGCCCCTCTCGCGTTCGTCTGATATCGTTTAACGTCCCCCGGTTTCAAACGCCCATGCAATCTGCTCAGCGCCCGCGTCCGTGGATGGTGATTCTTGCCTTCGCACTCGTCTATCTGTTCTGGGGCTCAACCTATCTTGCCATTGACATAGCGGTGCAGACCATCCCTCCCGCGCTGATGTGCGGCGTAAGGTTCTCGATTGCGGGGATAGTCATGCTGACCGTATGCGCCGCCACAGGGCGAAGGGTTTTCTATTCTCCCAAACAAATCGCGCTGGCGGCGGTCGTCGGCCTGCTGCTGCTCATGGGCGGCAATCTCACGCTGTCGTATGCCGAACTCGCCGTGTCGTCGGGCCTGGCCGCGCTGATCATTGCTATTACTCCCCTGTGGTTTCTGGTGCTCGATGCGCTTCTGCTCGGCGACCACCACATTTCCAAGCGAGGCAAGGCCGGCCTGGCGCTCGGCATCGTCGGACTTTTTGTTTTAGTCTGGCCGCAGTTACAAGCCGGCAGCATGGGACGTCGCGAATTCTGGGCTTCGCTCAGCCTGATCGCCGGCTCATTCTCCTGGGCTCTCGGATCAGTCCTGTCGAAGCGCTGGCAGTCGGGCATGGACGTCTTCAGCGCCACCGCCTGGCAAGTCACCGCCGCCGGCGCCGGCAACTTTATTTTCGCCCTCATCGCCGGCGACCTCTCCCACGTAGTCTGGACCGCACGCGGCATCAGCGCCACTCTCTATCTAGTAGTCTGCGGCTCCTGGATCGGCTACACCGCCTACATCTGGCTGCTGGAGCACGTTCCCACGTCCAAAGTGTCAACCTACGCCTATGTGAATCCCGTAGTAGCCGTGTTTCTGGGCTGGCTGATCCTGCACGAGCGCGTCGACCGCTTCATCCTCGCCGGCAGTGCCATCGTCGTGTTGTCAGTAATCCTGGTGACCAGCGCGAAAGTAAAAGAAAAAACAGCCGCCGAAGAACTGCCCGCGGTCGAAGCCACAGGAGACTAACGAGCGGCTCGGTTTCAAAACGCGCGCCCCGGCGTCATCCCGAACGGAGCCGCCTTTCAGGCGAAGTGAGGGATCTCCCGCGCAGTAAAGCCGTGATAGGCCACTCAATATCCCTCGGCCAGCTGAAACACGCGGGCCTTGAGGAGTGAGGCCTCCGAGGCGTGAATCAGAAATTCCAAAACTGAGCCGATACCGAAACCTGAATCTATTTCGCCTCTTCCTCGTCTTCAGAATCCTCCACCAAATCCACCACATGCCCGCGAATCGCGAACGTCTGCCGCGCACTCCCCGCTGGCTCGAAGCTCACTCGCGCCGGCCCCCGCTCCCAGGCCGGCGCCGGACAAGCCGAGTCCGGAGCCGCATCATCCGCTACGGCCGTGCCCGACAGCTCTTTCTTCAACACCGGCTTGCGCCGGCTGAGCTGCGCCACCATCGCGTACGTCTTTTTCCCATCGTCGGCCACTCCGCAATACGCGACATAATCGCGATACCAACTGGCCGCGGAGTAATAGGCATCGAACTCCGGCAGGTTAATCGCCGACACGCGCCCGGTCAGCCGGTCGACCAGCAGCCACCCTCCGCGCTGCCATTGCCAGCGTGGTGCAGAATCTTCTGGCAGACTGTCATTCACCCGAAATGCGCGCCGCACCACAAACAACCGCTCCGTCACGTCGTGCGCCGGGCCCAGCACATACTCTTTGACTCGCCCATCCACGATCAGCGCACGCACCCTGATTGTGAGCGGCTTCTCCTCGGCACCAAAACCTGCAAACCATTGCACCGCAGTCGACTTCCCGAATGCAACGACGTGAACTTTCGCGACCGCTCCGATCGTAGCCGTTTCCAGCATCCAGACCAACCCGACAACGATCGCAGTTCGCCCCATCCGCATGAGGCGAGAGTAGGCACCAAGTGCGCCGCAAAGCAAGACTTACAGTCACGTGTACAAATTAAGACGTACCGAAATGGGAATAGCCGAGTCCCTCAAACAGTGTTACCGTCTTCAAAAAGCTGGCCCCTGCCTCTCGAAAACGGGAGAAATGGCGGTAGAATTCACAGGGGGCTACAATAACGATTTTCAATATGAGCAGCCTGCCTCCCTCTCGCACTCCGGCCCAGCCGGATGCTCGGACAACTTCAAAGGGCGAAGCCGCCTCTTATTTAAATATGGGTGATCTTTTACCACGACGTCGTGCCCCGCGAATCCTGGTGGTCGATGACCAGCCCGGCATCGCCGGCCTGATGAGCCAGTTGCTCACCATGCGCGGCTACGACGTGATCACCGCCTCCAGCGCCGAGCAAGGCGAGGCCGAGGTTCGCCGCCAACTCCCCGACCTGATCCTCTCTGACGTGATGATGCCGGGCAAGTCGGGCTACGATTTCTGCCGCGGCCTGAAAGAAAATCCGGCCACGCGCCTGATCCCCTTCGTCTTGATCACGGGTCTCAGCGACAGCACCGACAAAGTGCGCGGCATCGAAGCCGGCGCCGACGACTTCCTCAACAAACCGGTTCTCGCCGAGGAACTCATCGCCCGCGTGAAGTCGCTGCTCCGCCTGAAAGAATTTACCGACGAACTCGAGACCGCCGACTCCGTCCTCTGCACCCTGGGCCTGATCGTCGAAGGCCGCGACCCTTACACCGAGGGCCACTGCGAGCGCCTTTCCATTCGCGCCGCCGAACTGGGCCGCCATCTCGGTATGGACGAAGATTCCATCCTCGCCCTCAAGCGCGGGGGATATCTCCACGACCTCGGCAAAATTGCCGTGCCCGACGAAATTCTGAAAAAAGGTTGCGACCTCACGCCCGCCGAGTGGCTGATCATGAAGATGCATCCCATCACCGGCGAAAATATTTGTCGCCCCCTCCATTCACTTCGTCTCGTCCTGCCCATCATCCGCTACCATCACGAACATTCCGACGGTTCCGGCTATCCCGACGGCCTGTCTGGATCGGAGATTCCCGTCCTGCCTCGGGTTCTGCAGGTTGTCGATGTTTACGACGCGCTTCGCACCGCCCGCTCCTACAAACCGGCGCTCACCCACGAACAAACCGCCCAAACCATGCGCGAAGAAGCCGCCCGCGGCCTCTGGGACGTCGAACTAGTCGCCGAGTATTTCTCCATGCTCGAGCAAAAACGCCAAGTAGCGTAACCCTCGCATCGGCGACAAAGCGACGTAAGGTTGGTGTCAGGGCATCGCTTCAACAATGTGAAGGTTGGTATCAGGGCATCGCTCCAGCGATGTGATGGTTCGTATCAGGGCATCGCTTCAGCGATGTGATGGTTCGTATCAGGGCATCGCATCAGCGATGTGATGGTTCGTATCAGGGCATCGCTTCAGCGATGCCGTCAATGTCACCCCGAATCGTCCGGCTTCAGCCGCTGAGGGACGTTGCTTTTGGGTGGCGCAGCGCTTTCAGCGCTGCGATAGGCGTCCAGTTCGAACTACCCTGAATCCACACAACCGCCAGGCTCCGGCGAATTTCTTTTTCGCGCAAGTTCGGCGCTCGTTGACCGTTCTCCATCGTGTCATCGCGGATTTCTTCCCGAAGGAGAGCCCTAAATGAAACCTCAAAAGGGATTCACTTTGTTGGAATTGATGATCGTGGTCGTGCTGATTATCATCATCGCTGCGATCGCGATTCCGAGTATGACTGCGGCGAAAATCAATGCCGCCGAGGCTTCAGCCGTGGGTTCCATTCGAGCCATCAACACGGCCGAGGTGTCGTATATGGCAGCGTACGGCGGCTACGCAGACTCGCTCGCGAACCTGGGTGGCGCAGAACCATGCGCCAAGTCGTCCTCTACAGCATGTCTGCTCGATCAGAGCCTGGCCGAAGGAGTGAAGTCCGGTTATAACTTTGCGGCGCTGGGAAGTGGTCCGGCGAATGGAATGAACACGAGTTACGTCGCGAGCGCGGCTCCAGTGGTCTTCGATCGCACCGGGAGGCGTTTGTTTTGCTCGACCGATAAGAATGTGATTCGCGTGGATCTGAATACCGGGGGTAGCACAATTCCTCCGGATGCGGCACAGTGCATCGGGTTCAAGGCTCTACAGTAGCCGCCTGCAAGATTTTCCTGCCCGTGGAAGAGCGGCGCTTTTAGCGCCGCGTAAAGCGCACAAACCAGCCGGGCTTCAGCCCCGGCGGGCTCAAAAGCCCCCAATCTGGTTACTTCGCTAGTTACCCTATGCACCAATATTGATGCACATTTAATCAACCCGTAACATTCCCCTGCTAGGAATAAGAACATGGATCCGCACGTGTACAACACGCTGATCCTTTCCGACCTGCACCTCGGTGCAGAGACCAGCCGTGCTCACGAAGCCACGCGGGTACTGAAAGAAAATCGCTTCGAGCGGCTGATCCTGCTGGGCGACATTTTTGCCGACCTAAATTTTGCCCGCCTCACCAAGGAGCACTGGAAGTTTCTCGGGTATATCCGAAAGCTGTCCAATCCCAAGCGCAACATTGAAGTGGTGTGGGTGGAAGGCAACCACGACCACGGCCTGACCGACATCATGTCGCACCTGGTCGGGATTCGCGTGTACCAGCATTACACCTGGGAATATGGCGGGCTGCGGCACATTGCGATTCACGGTCATCAGTTCGACGGGTTTCAGGTGGACCGGATCCGGCTCAGCCAGTGGGGCACTTCGCTGTACCTGCTGCTGCAGAAGCTGGATTTGAAAGGCAAGCCGATCGCGCGGCTGATTGACCGGCTGAATACGCGCTGGCTGCGCATGTCGCCGAAAGTCGCGGCAGGTGCGCTGAACTATGCGCGGCATCACGGGGCAGACAGAATTTTTTGCGGGCATACGCACGAAGCGCTTCACCAGGAGCAGGACGGCGTTCAGTACTACAACTCAGGCGGGTGGGTCGATTCCCGGCTCACTTATCTCACCATCGATGAACAGGGGGTAGAAATTCATGACTACCACGAACATGAACACGGCGAGCATGACCACGACGAGCACGACCATGAACGAGCTGACGATCGTGATTCCGGCGAAGAACGAAGCGAAGCTGATTCCGCGCTTGTTGACCTCGCTGACAACTCAGGACTACTCGAAGATGTCGAGTACGAAGGTGTTAGTCGCTGACGCGAACTCGACCGACGGAACTCCTGAGATCGTCATGAGCTTCCGCGACCGCCTGAACGTGAGCGTGATTCGCGGAGGAATGCCTTCGGTCGGACGCAACCAGGGCGCGGCGCAGGCCGACACTCCCTACCTGCTTTTTCTGGATGCGGATATTGAACTTGCCGACCCGTCACTGATCCGGCGCTGTGTGGAGCGGGCACAGAGCAAGCAACTGCACTGCGTGACCACGAACATTTTGTGCAACGAGGGCGGCTGGATGGACAAGCTGGTCTATGTGGGCTGTGATTTCTTTCAGTATCTGTCGTGGCTGCATCGCCCGTTAGCGACCGGAATGTTCATGTTTTTCGACCGCAAGAAGTTCTGGCAACTGGGCGGATTTCATGAGCAGATTCTGTACGCGGAAGACTATTACCTGAGCAACCAGGTCGAGCGCGGGCGCTTTTCCATCGTGCGCGGCGGAGTCTACACCACCAACCGGCGCTTCCAGAAGATGGGACACCTGCGAGTCGGTTGGCTCTTCTTGTGGACCGCGATGAATTTCTGGAACGAGAAATACTTCCTGCGCGATCACAAATACTGGGCCTCGGAAGCGGACAGCGTTCCGCGCGCCTAGCTCTCACCTCTTTGTTCAAAAGAGTTTTGCCGGCGACACAAGACAGGATTCAGCCAACCAGCTGAATCCTGTTCTTTATTGGGGCTGAAATTAGGGCTGAAACGGCCTAGAAGTGGAACGCGATACCCGTCGACAAACGCACGTTATTTTGTCCGGCTCCAAAAAAGTGGGTGCGCACGTAATCGCCTTCCACACGCCACGCAACATGGCTGAAGATCTTATAGTCCAAGCCTCCGCCCAGAGCGGTGGCGTAGGAAGTGTCGGAAGTGGGAATTACATTTGCCTCTGTCGCAGAGCCGCTCGTGGTCACGTGTCCCACGCCCACTTCGAATTCCGCGAACGGACGGAACTTGCCGGCAGAAAATGAAACACGTGGTCCGAACATCACTTCATATTGGTGAGCGTTCGCGCTGGCTGTCGTGTTCGGCGTGCAGAGCGAGCAAAGCACCGGGAGGTTCAGGGAGCCGTAGTGCCCGGTGAAGTCGGCCACAATTCCCAGCATAGGCGCCACTTTTCCTTCGAGCGTAGCCTGGAATCCGTTGAGGTCGCCGCGGTTCGACGAAAAATCCGCGTTGTAGTAGGTGTAGCCGACGTAGATATTGCCGCTCGGCACTTGGGCCGCCGCGGCACAGCCAAACAATGTGAGCACAAAGGCGACGAAAAAAACGTTACGCATGATTCTCCTCCAGACCAGCTGGTATGAGAAACGATCCCGCACCGGTTCGTTAGATGCGGGATGAAGGAGATCGTTGTATTGTGGTGCCGGTGCCGTTAAAGAAACAGGATTCAGCCGACCAGCTGAATCCTGCTTTTCTTGCGGCGATCGATCGTTGACGAGGTTCAGAAGTGGAGCACAATGCCAGTCGACAAGCGCACGTTATTCTGGGTCGTCCCAAAGAAACGCGTCTCTACATAATCACCCTGGAAGCGCCAGGCTATGGGGCGAATGATCCTGTAATCGAGCCCGCCTCCGATCGCTGTAGCGAAAGAAGTGTCAGACCCGGCCGCATTCGCGTTGACGTGGCCGATACCAACCTCCACTTCGGCAAAAGGACGAAACTTTCCAATCGACGCGGACACACGCGGTCCAAACAGCACGTTATGTACCGCGACATTCGCGTTAAACGTCGTGGAGGAGCAGGTGATGCCGCATACCGTTCCTCCAGGAAAGTTCTGTGATCCATAGTGGCCGCTGACATCGACGAGAATGCCAAGATGGGGCAACGCCCTACCCTCCAGAGTTGCTTCCCACCCGTTTGTGTTAGCGCGATCGATCGAAGATAAATCGGTGTTGTAGTAGGAGTAACCGAAAAATACGTTGCCCGACGTGGGCACTTGTGCCGCCGCCACGCCGGCAAACAGAGCAAGCATGAAGGCGACGATAAGAACCTTGCGCATGATTTTCCTCCAGATCAGTTGCAGTTGCTATGAGACAAAACGGCGCAAGGTTTAGATGCGAGACGGCGAGGATTCGTACATCGTCGTACTCATGAAGGAACAGCATTCGGCCAACGAAAAATCCTGTTTTATGTAGCAGATCCGCGGCCTAGAAGCGTAAGACGATGCCGGTCGAGAGACGAATGTTGTTCTGGTACAAGCCGAACAAGTGGGTCGAGACATAGTCACCCTGAAATCGCCATGCGATAGGACGAATGATGCGATAGTCGAGTCCTCCGCCGGCGGCGGTGGCAAGCGATGTGTCGGACACGACGCCATTAATGCTGGCGTGGCCGAATCCAAACTCGAATTCGGCGAACGGGCGAAACTTCCCAAACGACGCCGAGAACCGCGGCCCGAACATGCCATCAAAAAAGTGGATGTTGTAACCCGACGAACAATTGCCTCCCATCACACAAGCATTGGAGGTACTGATGTAGCTCTGCGACCCATAGTTGCCGCTGAAGTCGGCCACAATGCCCACGCCGCGGAAGATTTTCCCTTCACCCGAACCTTCCCAACCGTTGAGATTAGCGCGGCCGACACCGGAGAAATTCGTATTGTAGTAGGAGTAGCCGAAATAAACATTGCCCGAAGTCGGAAGTTGCGCGACCGCAGGCGCTGCGAAAAGCAGCAGAGCAAAAAGGATAGACGTAATCCTGGCCATCGAACTCCTCCTCTCTTATTTGGCTAATGATGCTGCTAGCCCACAGAGAGTTGTGCAGCCGTCAGAAGCGGAACACGATGCCGGTCGAGATACGTATATCGTTCTGGGAAGTGCTGAAAAAGTTGGTGCGCACGTAGTCGCCTTCGGCGCGCACGGCGACAAGGCGAACCAGGCGATAGTCAAGGCCTCCGCCGAGCGCGGTGGCCCACGACGTGTTGGTGGGAAAGGCGCCGCTCGAGCCGATATGCGCAACCCCCACAAAGAACTCGCCGAACGGAGTGAACTTGCCCACCGGCACAGAGACCCGAGGCCCGAACAGAATTTCATACTGGTGGCCGGTCACGCGAAAGGTAGGCGGACCGGGTGGCCCAGGCGTATAGGTCTGAGTGCCGTAGTGTCCGCTGATGTCGGTCACCAGCCCGATAAACGGCGCGAGCTTTCCCTCGAGCGAACCTTCCCACCCGTGGAAGTTAGGACGAGTCACGTTGTCGAGCGCGGACGCGCTCGCATTCTCAAAGGAGTATCCGAAAAATACATTGCCCGAAGTCGGGATTTGCGCGTTGGCCATGCCCACTCCAACGCCCAGTAGAACCGCGATCCAAATGGCTTTGAGCATTACGGACACTCCTTCCTCGGCGACCATGAACCCGAGCGAAACGAAAAAGTTCCTGCTCAAATCATAGATTCAGACCGCAGCCGATGAGTTGACCAAGTGAATACTGGGAGGAGGACTGAGTCAGAACCGCCAGACAATTCCCGTCGAAGCGCGATAGTCATCCTGGTTAGCGCTGGCATAGTGGCCGTGGAGGTAATCGCCCTGAATGCGCCAGGAGAAATTTCTGAAAGGTAGCTTGTAGTCGGCGCCCCCGCCGAAATCAAGGGCGAACGGGTTGTAGATGAAGCCTACCGAGTTGACGTGCCGGACTCCCGCCATGGCGTGGATGAATGGCCGCCATTTTCCGTAGTTCAAGGAAAGCCGCGGGCCGCCAACAAAGACATACTGCGTGATTTTTTCCGTTCCCCTGCGGTAGTAACCGCTGCCATCGGCGACTAGTCCAAGGTGCGGAAAGCGGGCAAAGGGAAAGTCCTCAAACGATCCTTCAAACCCGCGATAACTCTGTGTGTTGATGACGTCAGTAAGCTGGCCGTAGGAGACGCCGCCGTAGACGTTGCCGTTGGGAAGAAGTTTACTGAATTGTGCCGACATCGGAATCGAGAACAACAGCAAACCAGCAAACGCCAGCACCGCGGCAGCAGTCTTCGACACGAATTATTCCTCCCCGGCGGTTGCGCCGGCAAAAAGTCCAATCTAATCAACGAAATCTGTTAGATGCAGTGTACTGGATGCCCAAGATGCCCCGGCTTACAAAATTTGTCCCGAGCGCGCCGGCCTTGCGGGCTTTGCCGATGGTCAAAATTTACCAGATTTTCACGGTTCCAAAACCATCGCACCTACGTCTATCTACTAGCATGCAAAAAATAGACCCGAATTGGCAAATGGAGCCGCACCCGCAGGTAGCGGCTGCTTCCGAACCAGGCTTTTTTGAACGAAACAAGGAGTCGAAGTTGAAACTCAGTCTGGAAACACGCAATCGCGGTGACGTCTTTATTGTTCACTGCCAGGGCCGCATCGTCTATCGCGACGAAGCCGCCGTATTGGCACAGGTGGTTGGCGAAGTTCTGCAGCAGGCGAAGAAGCTGGTGCTCGACCTGAGTGGGGTGACTTCGATCGACAGCGCCGGCATTGGCGAACTGGCCCTGCTGCAAACCTGGTCCCAGGCTCGGAACGGAAACCTGAAGTGTGCCGGAGCAAGTCCGCTGGTCATGGAGTTGCTCGAGTTGACGAATCTTGACTCGGTTCTGGAAATCTATCCCACGCTGGATGCGGCTCTGGAATCGATTCGCGAAGAGCAAGTCGGCGAAGAGCAGGTCTGCGCCGACTGCTGAGCGATACTCCGAATTCTTAATCTCAGGGAGCAAGGGGCGCCTTGCTCCTTTTTCTTTTTTCCGGGTTCTAGGTCTCGCGCTGGAAGCGGTAGCGCCCTTTACGCTCCGCGGAAGCTGCTTCCGCCACTTTCAGAAATGCCCGGGCAGCGTGCGACAAGTTCGCATCCTTGCGGTAAATCAGGCGCAGCTTTCGTTTCAGCTGCAATTCCTTCACCGGGATCCGCACCAGTTCTCCCCGCGCGATTTCGGTTTCCACGCTGATCTCGGGGATCAGCGCGACTCCATTTCCCATTGCGACAAATTGTTTAATGGCCTGCAGCGTGGGCAGTTCCAGGTCCATGTGCAGCGGCGTTTTGTGCGTCTTGAATAATTGGATGACCTTCTCGCGGTAAGGCGACGACACGATGTGCGCCACGAACGACTCCGCCCCCAGTTGCCGAATGCTGACCCGCGGCGCCGACGCAAGCGGATGTTTAGGCGGAACGACGAACACCAGTTCATCCAGATACACCACCACCGAATGCAGGCTGGCCTCCTGCGGCTCATACGACAGCACGCCGAACTCCGCGTTGTAGCGCAGTACGTCGTCAGGAATGTGGCTGCCCAGAGCGCGTTCGACCGTAATCCGGATCATAGGATGCAGCCGGCGAAACTCGGCCAATACTGGCAGCAGATAGAGCACGGTGAATTCGTTGGCCGCGATGACCAGCTTGCCTTTCTGCAGCTCGCGCAGTTCGGTCAGAGATTCGGCGGCTTCCGTGCGCAGATTGATCAGCTTCTCGGCGTATTCGAACAGAACTTGTCCGGCGTCAGTGAGCACGCCTTCGCGCGAAGAACGGTCGAACAGCGCCTCGCCCAGTTCGTCTTCAAGTTTCCGGATGGTCTGGCTGACTGCCGACTGGGTGCGGTAAAGTTTTTCGGCGGCACGGGAGAATCGATGTTCGCGGGCCACCGCAAGAAAGACTTCGAGTTGAGAAAGCTCCACGAGTCAGGCCTCTTGATAGGTTCTCAATATTTAATAAACTATTAGCAAAACTTATTATAAAATAATTGCTAATGATTACTGAAGAATTATAAGTTTTGCTTCTATGGGCGCTCGACCGTACCATAGAAGGTTAGCTGAGGAGATCATGACGGCAGAGCGAGCCCACATCACGATTTTCGATACCACGCTTCGCGATGGCGAGCAGTCACCGGGCTGCAGCATGAACCGGCCGGAAAAATTGCGCCTGGCTCATCAGCTCGATCGCCTGGGCGTGGACGTGATCGAAGCCGGCTTCCCCATCGCCTCGGATGGCGACTTCGAATCGGTGAAGGCGATCGCCGCGGCCGTGCGGCGCCCGATCATCGCGGGACTGGCGCGCGCGTGCAAGCCTGACATTGAGCGCGCGTGGGAAGCTCTGCAGTATGCGGCGCGTCCGCGCATTCACGTGTTTCTCGCGACCTCTGACATTCATCTGCAATACAAGCTGCGCATCACGCGCGACCAGTGTGTGCAGCAGGCGCGGGAGGCGATTCAATTTGCCAAGTCGCTCTGCGACGACGTGGAGTTTTCTCCTGAAGACGCGACTCGCACCGAACCTGATTTTCTCTGCCGCGTGCTGGAAGCGGTCGTCGAAGCGGGCGCAACCACGCTGAACATTCCTGACACGGTTGGCTATACCGTTCCGGCCGAATTCGGAGACCTGATCACGACCATCCGGCAGCGCGTGAAGGGAATCGAGAACGTAACCATCTCCGCCCACTGTCACAACGATCTCGGCATGGCAGTTGCCAATGCGCTGGCCGCCGTGGCTGCGGGAGCGCGGCAGGTCGAGTGCACCATCAACGGCATCGGAGAGCGGGCAGGCAATGCATCCCTCGAAGAAGTTGTGATGGCGATGCGGGTTCGACCGGATCGCTTCGCGTACGAAACGAGCGTCGTCGGCGAGCAGATTTTTCCCGCCAGCCAACTGTTGAGCGAGATCACCGGCGTCCCAGTGCAGCCGAACAAAGCAATCACCGGGCGCAACGCGTTCGCGCACGAGGCGGGCATTCACCAGGACGGCGTGCTGAAAAATCCGCTAACCTACGAAATCATGACGCCGCAATCGGTCGGGGTGCCCGACTCAAAGCTGGTGCTGGGCAAGCATTCTGGCCGTCACGCCCTCAGCATTCGCTGCGAACAACTGGGCTACCAGTTTGACCGCCGCGCTCTCGACGACATCTACCGCCGCTTCGTCCGGCTCGCCGACAAGATCAAGCACGTGGAAGATCATCACCTTCTCGAATTGATTCGCGACACGCACAAACCTTCGGGTTCGGCAACGCCGCTCATCGAGAAGATCGTTCCTCCGCAAGCGGCCGTGGTCAACGCGCCTCAATCGGAGCCTGCGCAGGAGCCCGCAAAGCCGTTTCCCGTGGGCCCGCAGACCAACGCCTTCGGAGTTCCTTTGCCGGTCAACCCCGATTCCCAGCACGAACAGACGCAGCAGGAAGACTATCTGTGGGGAGTGTAGGGAAATTGAGTAATTGGGTAATTGAACTGTAAGACTCTTCCGGAAGCACTCTTCCCGCTCACAAGATAGAATTGCAAGGTTTTCAATTTCTCAATTACTAAATTTCTCAATTACTCAATTTAGAAATTTTTCCCCATGCTATTAAAACTGACGATTCTCCCCGGCGACGGCATCGGCCCCGAAGTCACCGAACAGGCCGTGCTTGTTCTGCAAGCAGTGGCTGACGCTTTCGGCCATCAACTTCAGCTACAAACCAAACTCATTGGTGGAGCGGCGCTCACCGCCACGAACGATCCCCTGCCTGCAGATACGATACAGGCTTGCCTGTCTTCGTCGGCCGTGCTACTCGGTGCGGTCGGCAGTCCGGCGTTCGATCACAATCCCGGCCATCTTCGTCCTGAGGCGGGATTGTTGCGCATCCGCCGCGAGTTAGGCGCGTACGCCAATCTGCGCCCGGCGTTATTTTTTCCCGCCTTAGAAGACTGTTCTCCTCTGCGCGCGGAAATCGTCCGCGGCACCGACATCATGATCGTCCGCGAACTGCTCGGCGGAGTGTATTTCGGCCAGCCCAGGTCGATCGAGGGCGAGCCCGGATCGCGCGTCGCAATCAACACCATGAAGTACGGTGAAGCTGAGATTGAGCGCATCGCGCGCGTCGCGTTTGAGCTGGCGATGAAGCGGCGGCGCAAGGTGCTGTCAGTCGACAAAGCCAACGTTCTCGAATGCTCCCGGCTGTGGCGCGAAGTCGTCACGCGTGTGGGGAAGGATTATCCCGAGGTGAAGCTGGCCCACCAGTACGTCGATTCCGCGGCCATGCTGCTGGTGCAGCGCCCCGCGGATTTTGACGTCCTGCTCACCGAAAACATGTTTGGCGATATCCTTTCGGATCAAGCCGGCGGCGTGGTGGGCTCGCTGGGGCTGCTGGCTTCGGCCAGCATTGGCGGCCCAGTCGGGCTGTACGAGCCAGTGCACGGCTCCGCACCCGACATTGCCGGCAAAGGCATCGCCAATCCATTGGGCGCAATTTTGTCGGCGGCGATGTTGCTCCGACATTCGTTTCAGTTCGAGAAAGAAGCGGCATGTGTGGAGCAGGCAGTTTCAGCGGTGCTCGCGCAAGGCGCGCGGACGCCCGATCTGGCAGGGAAGACGCACGCCGCGATCTCAACAACAGAGATGGGTCGACGAGTGGTCGAAGCAGTCAGGGCCAGGAGATGAGCTTGCGCCCCCAAAGGGGCGTGCCATCGATTTCGTTGAAACCAGCAACCCAGAGGGTGCCCCATCCTAGCCGCGCCTTTTGCGGCTAGGGTGGGAAACAACGGACGCATGTACAAGCGGGGGCCCAGGAAGTTTGCAGGGATCCTTCGTCTGCATTTTCATCCACTCTCCGCGGACGAAAACTTCGTTCATGATGCAAAGTCTTTCGCGACTTGGCTTACGCCTGCGGGCCACGCCCGGGAAGTGGCTTCGCAGCCCGCGCCGGAGCGCTGTCGTACTTTCCCGTCAAGTTGTTCCAGCGGACATGCAGCATCTCCACCACCATGTGCGAGCCGTCGACCAGCGGATTGATGCGGGTTCGGCCGTCGTGTCCCCAGGCGACGGCGACTTCTTGCACTTTGAATTTGAACTTCCGCGCCAGAAAAAGAATCTCCGGATCGAATCCCCAGCGCTCGATTCTTTGCAGCGGGAAGATGGCTTCTACGGCCGGCCGCTTGAAGGCTTTGAATCCGCATTGCGTGTCCGCGAACTGCAGGCCGAGCGTGAGGCGGAGCACCAGGTTAAAAATGCGGCCGAAAAGTTGGCGGTGCAGCGGCTGGCGCTGCGTCTGAGTTTCGGCGCGCAGCCAGCGCGAGCCGATGGCGATGTCCGCTCCTTGGTCGAGCGCGGCGAAAAGCTTGGGAGCTTCTTCAATCGGCGACGAGAGATCGGCGTCGCTGAACAGGACCATGCCACCGCGAGCGTGCAACATACCGTTGCGCACGCTATATCCCTTGCCGCGATTGCCGGGATTTTCGACCAGCCGCAACACCGGGTCCTTGGCCGCAAATGATTTGACAATCTCCGCCGTGTTGTCGCGCGATCCATCATTGACGACGATGACTTCCGCGTCCCATCCCTGCCCATGCACGTAGGCCAGCACCTTCTCGAGCGTCGCGCCCAGGCGGGCACTCTCGTTGTAGGCCGGAATCACGATGCTGTAGGTGGGATCCAAAAGCCGTTCTCAGTTCTTAGGCGGAGTGGCCGAGCGGGCTGAGACTGTCCCTTCGATGCGCAAGATCGGCCTCGTGTATTGTACTTTGTGCCTTGCAGGTTCCGGAACTCAGAATCCGGAAATCAGGCTTCGGAAATTGTTCCGGTCGATGTACCTCTGGGGCTTCAGCCCCGGCAAACTCCTACTTCGCCGGAGGCACATACTCCTTCGGCTTAGCCGAGCCCTCGCCGAAGAAAAACTGTTCCATCTGCTTCACGATGACTTCCTGATCCTCGCGCCGCGCCGGATTCAGCCGGTACTCATTCAGCAGCATCTTGCAATGCTCCACCCACATTCGCCACGCTTCCTGCGACACATTGTCATACACCTTCTGCCCCAGATCGTTGTCGAACGGCGGCTCGTCCAGTCCCGGCATTTCTTTCTTGAACTTCACGCAAAAAACATTGTGCGCCATAACTTTCCTCAAAATGAACTCACAGCGATTCGATTACCGAAAAGA
>Ga0307476_10000301_pt1 | contig 42826 bp, 41 predicted proteins | sample atmos_gasesECM2C_2_FD_203314 | JGI IMG/M metagenome (GOLD analysis project Ga0307476, IMG submission 203314) | Hardwood forest soil microbial communities from Morgan-Monroe State Forest, Indiana, United States - atmos_gasesECM2C_05 | ecosystem: Environmental > Terrestrial > Soil > Temperate... | reverse complement strand
ACGCAGACGTCGGGGCGCTCGTCGGCGAGCGCCGCCAGGAAGGCCTCGGCGTCGGCAACCGCCGCCGTCACCTCGCAATCGTGCGCCTCCAGCAGGCGCACGATCCCGTCGCGCAGCAGAGCGCTGTCCTCGCAGACGACTACCCGCACGGCAGCACCGCCCGCACCGCCGTCGGCCCACCCTCTGGGCTGATCACCTCGAGCCGGCCGTCGAGCGCCGCAACCCGTTTGCGCAGCCCTTCGAGGCCGGAGCCGCGGCCGTCGGCGCCGCCGCGGCCGTCGTCCTCGACCGAGATCGCCAGCGCCCCGTCGGCCCGCTCGAGCCGGACCCGCACCCGCTCGGAGCCAGAGTGCTTGGCGGCGTTGGTGGTCGCCTCGGCGACGACGAAGTAGGCGGCCGAGGAGACCGGCGGTGGGATCTCGTCCATTGAGCCGACCAGGCTGAGGGAGACCGGCTGCGGCGAGCGCGCGACCAGCGCTTCGACCGCCGGGCCGAGGCCGCGTTCCTCGAGCAGCGCCGGCCGCAGGCCGCGCGAGAGGTCGCGCAGCTCTCCCAGCGCCAGCAGCGTCTCGTCGCGGGCCCGGCGCACGGTCTCGACCGCGGCGTCGGGGTTCTTTTCAAGCTCCTCCTCAGCCATCCCCAGCTCCATCGCCAGGCCGACCAGGCGCGCCTGCGCACCGTCGTGGAGATCGCGCTCGATCCGCTCCAGCTGGTCCTGCGCCGCCTCGACGGCGCCGGCGCGGCTGGCCGCGAGGTCGTCGACCCGGGCCCGCAGCCGCTGGCTCTCCGAGGGCGCCAGGATCCGCACCGCGAGGCCGGAGTGAAGGAGGACGATGCCGCGGTTCAGCAGCAGCGCCAGCGGCGCCAGCACCAACCCGATCCCAGTGACGATGAAGGCGGCGCCGGTCGATTCGACCGTCATGAACCCGAGTTCGAGGGTTCCGTACTGGGTCGTGGGGTCGGGGATCGCCCACCACCAGGCCGGCATCAGGATGTAGCCGACGACGATGACGGTGACGGTCAGGGCGGCGACCGAGAGGGCGAAGCCGAGGACCGAGTGCAGGACCAGCCAGCCGAGGTCCTTCCAGGTCTGGGGGTCGGTGGTGACGCAGCGCAGCAGCTCGAGGACCGAGCGGCTCTGCGGCCGGCGGTAGACGGCGGCGACCGGCTCGCGCCGGATCCAGCCGGCGAGGCGGCGATCGATCCAGGTCGTCCAGCGAAAGGCGTAGACGCTGCCGAGCCAGACGAAGGCGCCGACGATGAAGACCAGCAGCGAGACGGTCAGAGAGAGGGCGGTGACCCAGACGCAGAAGGCGATGACGCTGCTGCACAGCATCGCGCCGATGTAGCCGAGGTCGCGGCCGCCCTGGGCGGCGTGGCGCTTGATCGTCGATCCGAAGGAGCTCATGACCCGACGATCATCGCGCTCAGCGGGGCTTTTGTGAATGCGGGTGACCGGCGTCTCGGGGTGTGGCTGGCACTAGTCTGCGCAGGCGCGGATGCTCTACTTCAGCCACCCCTCGTCCCTCGACCACGATCCGCGGCCGCACCTGCCCGGCCACCCGGAGAACCCGGAGCGGCTGCGGGCGATCGAGGCACACCTGGGCGAGCGCGACTGGCTCGGCTGGGAGCGGCGCGAGGCGCCGGCGGCCACGGTCGCCGAGCTGGAACTGATCCACGACTCGGTCCACGTCGAGCGGATCCGCCGCCTCTGCGCGGCGGGCGGCGGCGCGATCGACGTCGACACCGCCGTCGTCCCCGCCTCCTACAAAGCCGCCCTGCACGCGGCCGGCGGCACCTGCGAGATGGTGCGCCAGTTGCTCGGGGGCGCCAAGGTCGGCTTCACCGCCTGTCGCCCGCCCGGCCACCACGCCGAGCCGGACCGGGCGCTGGGCTTCTGCCTCTTCGACAGCATCGCGATCGCGGCGGAGCTCGCGATCCGCGAGCTCGGCGCCGAGCGGGTCTTCATCCTCGACTGGGACGTCCACCACGGCAACGGCACCGAGGCGGCGTTTCGCGAGCGCGCCGACGTCCTCTTCGCCAGCATCCACCAGGGTGGGATCTTCCCCGGCACCGGCCCGGCGTCGGAAACCGGCGTCGGTGCCGGTGCCGGCTTCACGATCAACCGCCCCGTCCCCGGCGGCTCCGGCGAGGAGACCTGGCTGCCGCTGCTGGAAGACGAGCTGCTGCCGGCCGGCCGCGATTTCCGTCCCGACCTGATCCTGATCTCAGCCGGCTTCGACGCCCACGCCGCCGACCCGCTCGCCGGCTGCCTGTTGACGACGGACTCCTTCGCGACGATGGCGGCGCGCACGCGCGATCTCGCCCACAGCCTCGGCGTCCCGATCGGCGCCGTGCTCGAGGGCGGCTACGAACCCACCGCCCTGGCCGAGTCCGTCGCCGCAACGATGGACGCCCTGGCCGAATAGTGATGTACGCTTATACATCATGCACCGAACGCAGATCTACCTCGACGACGACCAAACGGCCCGCCTCGACGATCGAGCTGCAGCGGAAGGGACCTCCCGCTCGATGCTGATCCGCCGCGCGGTCGACGTCTACCTTTCGAAGGAAGATCGGAGCGCGTCGACTTGGCGGACCAGATGGAAGGAAGCGGTTGGCGATAGCGCCGGAATCGCTCCCGAGCTCGGGAGCGGCGCCCACTACGTCGAGGACCTGCGCAGCAAGGACGCCGAGCGCCTCTCCAGCTTCGAGCGTTGAGGGTCGTCCTCGACACCAGCGTCCTCGTCGACCATCTTCGTTCCTCCAGCTCGGCCACCGACTACCTCGGCGGCCTCGAAGAGCGGCCCTCTTGCTCGGAGATCAGTCGGATCGAGGTGCTCCAAGGCCTGCGATCGGCGGAGAGGCGAGCCGCTGACAGGCTGTTCGCCCTGATCGACTGGGTGCCAGTCGACGAAATGATCGCCCGCCGCGCCGGCGAACTCGGCCGCGAGTGGCGACAAAGCCACCCCGGTATCGGCGTCGCCGATCTCGCCATTGCTGCGACGGCGGAGCAGCTCGAAGCCCACCTCGCGACTCAGAACACCAAGAACTTCCCGATGTTCGGCGGCCTTCAGCCTCCCTACTGAAGCTCAAGCGAGCGCGACGCCGACGGCTTCGACCGCGCGCTCGATCCCGGCCGGTCGACGTCGAGGTGGGTGACGGCGCGGACGCGGGGGCCGAAGGCGACCATCTCGACCCCCTGCGCGGCGAGCGCATCGACGAGCGCCGACGGGTCGGCGACGCCGAAGATGACGATGTTGGTCTCAACCGTCGCCGGGTCGAGGTCGACGCCGTCGATCGCCGCCAGACCCTCGGCAAGGAGGCGGGCGTTGGCGTGGTCCTCGGCCAGCCGCTCGACGTTGTGGTCGAGCGCCCAGAGGGCGCCGGCGGCGACGATCCCCGCCTGGCGCATGGCGCCGCCGAGCATCTGCTTGTAGCGCCAGGCCTCCTCGACCTTCTCCCTCGAGCCGGCCAGACAGGCGCCGACCGGAGCACCGAGCCCCTTGCTGAAGTCGATCCAGGCGGTGTCGAAACCGGCCGCGTAGTCCGCCGCCGGGACGCCGGCAGCGACGACGGCGTTGAGCAGGCGGGCGCCATCGAGATGGGTGCGGAGCGAGTGGCGCGCCGCCACCGCCAACACTTCGTCGAGCTGGGTCTGGGTCCAGACCCGGCCGCCGCCCATGTTCGTCGTCTGCTCGACGCAGACGAGGCGCGAGCGCGGCTGGTGGCGGTCGCTCGGGTCGCGCATCGCCGCCTCCAGGTCGGCGCCGCTGAAGATCCCGCCGGCGCCACCGAGCGGGTGCGCAAGCGCGCCCGAAATCGCCGCCAGGCCACCTGCCTCGGCGACGATCGGGTGGGCGCTCTGGTGCGTGTACAGCTCGTCGCCGCCGGGGCGGGTGTGGAGGCGGATCGCGATCTGGTTGCACATCGAGCCCGAAGGCAGGAACAGCGCCGCCTCCTGGCCGAGCAGCGCCGCCACCCGCTCCTGCAACTCGTTGACGGTCGGGTCGAGCCGTCGCTGCTCGTCGCCGACCGGGGCCTCCGCCATCGCCCGCCGCATCTCCGCGCTCGGCTGGGTCTGGGTGTCGGAGTAGAGATTTACCGGCGTCGTACCCAAATTCCGTAAAATAGTCAGTGTGTCCAATCGACTGGCTATACCGCGCGTGATCCGCCTGCCGGAGCGATTTTCCGAGGCCGATGGCCTGGAGCTGCGTCGCTGGACCATAGACGACGCCAGTGCCCTGCAACGGGCGGTCGCCGAGAGCGCCGAGCACCTGCGGCCCTGGATGCCGTGGATGGCGGCGGAGCCGCTGGAGTTGGAGGCGCGCCGGAACCTGATCGAGCGCTGGCAGCACGGCTGGGAAGCCGGCGGCGACACGGTGCTCGGCGTCTACGTCGATGGCGAGGTCGCCGGCAGCACCGGCCTGCACCACCGCCGCGGCCCCGATGTGCTCGAGATCGGCTACTGGATCCACGTCGACTTCCTGCGCCAGGGGCTGGCGACGAAGGTGGCCGGGACGCTGACCGAGGCGGCGCTGGCGCTACCGGGGATCAACGCCGTCGAAATCCACCACGACCAGGCAAACCAGATCAGCGCCCGGATCCCGCAGGCGCTCGGCTACACCTTCCTCGGCGAGACACCCGACACGCCCGAAGCGCCGGCCGAGGTCGGCATCGACTGGGCCTGGCGTATCGAGCGGGACCGAGTTCGCTCAGGCGGGGCTCATCGGCGGTCCGATCGTCGCGATCTCGAACTCCTCGCCGGCGCGGGCCAGCGCCTCGATGTCGGGCGGCCCTGCGGGCGGCAGGCCGGGACCCTCAGCCGGACGGCCGGCGCGGGCGAAGAAGTCCTCCATCCCGCCCGGGGTGATCACGTTGATGAAGCGGGCAGGGGCGTCGCCGACGACGAGAAAGCTGTGCGGAATGCCGCGCGGCAGCAGGGCGAAGCCGCCGGGACCGGCGCGGAACCGTTCCTCGCCGCAGAGAAATTCCACCTCGCCCTCGAGCACCCAGAACGACTCCTCCTCGCGGCTGTGGACATGGAGTGGCGGCGAAGCGCCCGGCGGCGCCGTCGCTTCGATCAGGCCGAAGGCGCCGCCGGTCTCGGCGCCGCGAACCTTGATCACGATCCGGTTGCTCGTGAACCAGACCGGCTCGCCGCCGTCGGGGACCTGGATCACCGGGCTCTGGGTGTCGATGCTGCCGTCCATCTGCCTCTCCTCGAAGTCGTCGTCGCCAGAAATCTTAATTGCACGGTTGTGCAGTTACTGCACGATAGTACACTTTTCGCCGATGGCGGGCAACGAAGTTGAGAAGGCGGCGCCGGGCGGGCGCCCGGGACAACGCCGGCGCACCCGCCGCGCGATCGTCGAGGCGGCGATGGAGCTGGTCGCCAACGGCGCCACCCCGTCGGTGGCCGAGGTCGCCGCTGCCGCCGACGTCTCGCGCCGCACCGTCTACTCCTACTTCCCCTCGCTCGACCAGCTGATGGTCGACGCAACCCTGGGGCTGGTCAGCGGGGCCGAAACCGCCGCCGTCCTCGACGAGCTCGACGGCGAGCCCGCCGAGCGCCGGGTCGAAGCGCTGGCGCGCGAGATCCAGGCGATGGACCCCGAGGCCGAACGCCTCGGCCGCAAGCTGATCGCGCTGACGATCGAGGGCGAGGGTCCGGGCGACGGCACCCCACGACGCGGGTTCCGCCGAGTCGAATGGATCGAACGGGCGCTGGAGCCGCTGCGCGAGCGTCTCGACGACGAGCGCTTCGAGCGCCTGGTCTCGGGCTTGGCCCTGGTGATCGGATTCGAGGCGCTGGTCGTCGAGCGCGACGTCCGCGGCCTCACCTCCGCCGAAGCCGCCGAGACCTCCGCCTGGGCCGCCCGCGCCCTCGTCGCAGCCGCGTTGGCCGACTGAACTTCGCCGAGGTTGCCTTTTCCGCCTCTATACGGGGGTAAAAGGCAACCTCGGCGATCTAGGATTCGACCGTGCAACCCGGGAGCGAGCCCCAGAGCCGAGTCGAGAAGCCCTGGGGGCACGAGATCTGGTGGGCGCGGACCGACCGCTATGCGGCCAAACTGCTGATCGTCAAAGCCGGCCACCGGCTTTCCCTGCAGATGCACCGCGAGAAGGACGAGACCTCCTACCTGCTCTCGGGGCGGCTCCTGCTGTCGCAGGGGCCGAACGAGTCCGAGCTGACGGAGCGGACGGTCGATCCCGGTTGCTCCTGGCGCAACGAACCCGGGGTCGTGCACACGATCGAGGCGCTGGAGGACTCGACCGTGCTCGAGGTCTCCACCCCAGAGCTCGACGACGTCGTCCGGCTCAACGATCGCTACGGGCGTTAGGCGCTTACTTGATGACGTTTCTATATTAAGTTGGTCAACTTACTCAATTTACGCTACGGTGGTGGCTCCGGTCACGCAGAACAAAGGGAGTCGCCAGATGCCGCAGATACTTGTAGTCACCGATACGCCCAGTGACGACGGGAGCACGGTCGTCTACTGGGAGCGGATCTCCGCCACCGACCTCGAGTCCTCCTACTTCTCCGGGCAGCTGGTCGAGCGGGTCGGCTGGGCGGTGAGCGATGCCAGCGCGCTGGAGCGCGACCAGGGTCGACGCCTCAGGGTCGTCGGTCTGGCGGCGCCGCCTCAGGCGTCCGCACCCCAGCGGTAGAAGCCCTCGCCGGACTTCTTCCCCAGCTTCCCCTCCCCCACCATTTGCTGGAGCAGCGGCGGCGGCGCGAAGCGCTCGCCGTAGGCCTCGCGCAGGTTGCGGGCGATGTCGAGGCGGACGTCGAGGCCGACGATGTCCGTCAGCCGCAAGGGGCCGACCGGGTGGCGGTAACCGAGCACCATCGCCTTGTCGATGTCCTCGGGGGCGGCGACACCGGCTTCGACCATCCGGATCGCCTCGAGGCCGAGGGCGAGACCGAGGCGGCTGCTGGCGAAGCCCGGCGCGTCGCGGACGACGATCGGCTCCTTGCCGATCTCGGCGACCAGAGCCACGGCCTCGGTCCGGGCCTGGTCCGAGGTCGCCGCGCCGACCACGACCTCGACCAACGCCATCGCCGGCACCGGGTTGAAGAAATGCAGACCGAGGAAGGAGGTCGGGTCGGCTAAATCGACAGCGAGCTCGTCGATCGAGATCCCGCTGGTGTTGGTCGCCAGGAGGCGAGGGCGCAGCGCCTCGATTTCGGCCAGGACGGCGAGCTTGAGCTCGGTCCGCTCCGGCACCGCCTCGATTGCGACCCGCGGCTGCGGGCGGCAGGATGCGGCACCAACCACGGGTGCGATCAGCGCCTTTGCCCTCTCTCCCGCCTCGGGCTCCACCCGGCCGCGGGCGACGCCGTCGTCGATCGCCGCCCGGGCGCGTCCCAACGCGGCCTGCGCCAGGCCTTCGTCGACCTCGACCAGCTCGACGCCGATTCCGGCCCGAGCCAGAACCGCTGCGATACCCGTACCCATCGTGCCGCCGCCGACGACGACCGCTCGGTCCTTTTCAGGCATGCTCGCCTCCCATAGGCTGGGCATCATCGCAAGCGATGCCTTGATCCTCGCCGCTCGCCGCACGCCGATCGGTCGCTATCGCGGCGCCCTCGCGGGCGTCCGTCCCGACGACCTCGCGGCGCTGGTGATCGCCGACGTGGTCGAGCGCAGCGGCGTCGACCCGGCCGGGATCGACGACGTCTTCTTCGGCGCTGCCAACCAGGCCGGCGAGGAAAACCGCAACGTGGCGCGGATAGCGGCGCTGCTCGCCGAGCTTCCGGTGAGCGTCCCCGGTACCACCGTCAACCGCCTCTGCGCCTCCGGCCTGGAGGCGTTCAACCAGGCGGCGCGGGCGATCCGGGCCGGCGATGCCAACCTCTGTCTGTCGGGCGGCGTCGAGTCGATGACCCGCTCGCCCTGGGTGCTGCAAAAGCAGGCGGCGGGCTTCCCGCGCGGCGACCAGACGATGTACGACACGACGCTCGGCTGGCGCCTGGTCAACCCGAAGTTCGCCGGCGGCCCCCACACCGAGGCGATGGGCGAGACCGGCGAGAACGTCGCCGCCGAGCGCGGGATCTCACGCGAAGACCAGGACGAGTTCGCGCTGCGCAGCCACCAGCTCGCGAATGCCGCCTGGGACGAGGGGCGCTTCGCGGCCCAGGTCGTGCCGGTGCCGACGCCGCCGGCCAGGCGCGGCACCGAGCCGGGGCTGGTCGAGCGCGACGAGGGCCCGCGCGCCGACACCACGCTCGAGAAGCTGGCGGCGCTGCCCCCGGCCTTCCGTGAAGGAGGCACCGTCACCGCCGGGAACTCCTCCTCGATCAACGACGGCGCCGCCTGCCTGCTGGTCGGCAACGAGGCGGCGGCGGACGAGCTCGGGCTGGAACCGCTCGCCCGCGTCGTCGCGATCGGCGTCGCCGGTGTCGAGCCGCGGCTGATGGGCCTGGGGCCGATCCCGGCGATCCGCAAGGCGCTCGACAGCGCCGGCCTCGGCATCGACGACCTCGACCTGGTCGAGATCAACGAGGCCTTCGCCTCCCAGGTGCTCGCCTGCGAGCGCGAGCTCGGGATCGACCGCGAGCGCCTCAACGTCAACGGCGGCGCGATCGCGATCGGCCACCCGCTCGGCTGCTCGGGCGCCCGCCTCGTCGGCGGCCTTGCCCACGAGCTGCGCCGCCGCGGTGGCCGCTACGGCGTCGCCTCGCTCTGCGTCGGCGTCGGCCAGGGCGTGGCGACGATCATCGAGGCGGTCTGATGGATGCCGATGGACAGCTTCTGATCCGCTCGATGCCGTCCGACGGCGGCACGACCCTGAGCCTGACCGGCGTGCTCGACTTCGCCAGCGCCGAGACGCTGACGGTCGAGATCGCGAAAGCGCCGATCGACGACGGCGCCGCGCTGACGATCGACCTGACCGAGGTCGAGTTCATCGACTCGACCGGGATCGCCCTGCTGGTCTCCGTCTTCCGTCATTTCAACGCCGAAGACCGCGGCTTCAAGCTGATCCCGAGCCGGGCGGACGCGGTCCGCCGCGTGATGGAGGTCACCGGCCTCGACCGCACCTTCCCCTTCAGCGACGACAACTAAGGTCGAAAAGCAGGGACGGGTCAGGCCGCGATGACGACCGAGCCAACGCGAGCGATGCGCTCGAAGTGCTCGTCACAGGTCAGGACCGTGGCCCCGTTGCGAGCGGCGGTAGCTGCAATCCAGATGTCGTTGGTTGGCAGCGGCGTCCCCGCCTTGCGCAGCTCGGCGACTATCTCCGCGTATTGGCGACTGGTCTCGGAGTCGACCGGCAGCATGTCCACCGCGGGGTTGTCGAGAAAGGCATCCAGCTCGGCTTCGTTCCGCCGCCGCCTGCCGCCGAGCAGGAAGCCGGTCCGCAACTCGCCAAGGACGACCGTCGAGACGCCGACCGACTCGGCCCGATCCAACAGGACCGCCACCTCCTCGTTCCCCCTGCGGAAGTTGCTGTAGGCCGAGGTATCCAGGCAGTAGCTGCTCAACGCCAGAGTTCCTCGTCGACCGTCTCGAACTGCGCGGTCACCCGCTCGAACTCGCGAAACTCGTCCTCGTCCCACCCCCCGGCAAGGCGGCCGAGCCCGTTTGAACGCACGCCCTCCGCTCCAAGCCCCTGCCCGAGCAGGTCGATGACCGTCTGGTTCAGCGACTTGCCCCTGCGGCGCTTCTCGCGCTCCAGCGCTTCAGCCAGTTGGGGCGGCAGATTCCTGATCGTCAGTGCCTTGATGGTTCGTCACCTCCTCCGGCATTCCCTTAACGCATTCATATAGTGCAGCATTTTACTGCATAAATTGAAGGCATACTTTCCCGGCGGCGACTGGCGCTCAGACCCCGAGCGCGAAGCTGAGGCCGAGCATCACCGCGGCGCCAGCCACGAACCCGAGCACCGGGCCCAGCCGGGTGCCGCTCGCGAAGGCGTCGGGCAGCATCTCGATCGCGATCAGGACCAGCATCGCGCCCGCGGCGAAGGCGAGCGAGAAGGGAAGCAGGGCGGAGATCTGCTCGACCAGGAAGAAGGCGACGAGGGCGCCGAGCGGCTGCGGAGCGCTGGTCGCAACCGCAGTCCAGAATTGACGCCTCCGGCTGAAACCCGCGGCAGCCATCGGGATCGCGACGCTGGTCCCCTCCGGGATGTTCTGGATCGCGATCGCGAGGATGACGAAGAGGCTGAGGCCAGAGCGGTCGGAGGCGAAGGCGGATCCGAGCGCGAAGCCCTCCGGCAGGCTGTGGACGAAGAGGACGAGGAAGACCAGCGCCGAGGTGCGGGCGCTCGGCCCAGAGCGCCCGAAGAAATGGACGTCGGGGTCGAGGTGGCGGCGGGCGAGGACGAGCAGGAGCCCGCCGACCAGGAGACCGGCGGCGACCGATGCCGTCGACCCTTCCTCGAACGCCGGCACGATCAGGCCGGCGACCGCGGCGACGCCCATCACCCCGGCCGCGAAGCCGAGCAACGCCGGCGTCAGCTGCGCGGTGCGAGCGCCGAGGTAGAAGACTGGGACGGCCCCGAGCCCGGTCGCCAACGCCGTCCCGCAGGCGGCGAGAAAGAGCACGGCGACGTCGGGCATGCGCCGATTCTCGCCGGGCCCGTGGCCCGGCGCTCAGCCGGCCCTGGGGTCCGGGAGGCGGACGCCGACCGCCGCCCAGGCGGTGGCCGCGGCCTGCGAGGCGCTGCTGGCGCCGAGCCGGACGTAGGCGGCCTGCAGGTGCTTCTCGACCGTGCGCGGCGAGAGGCCCATCTGGCGGGCGATCTCCGGGCCGCGGCGGCCGAGCGCGAGCCAGCGCAGCGCCTCGGCCTGGCGCCGGGTGAGGCCGAGGCCTTCCAGCGCCGGCATGGTCAGGCCGCTGGCGTCGGGCTCGATCACCAGCATCTCGCTGCCGCCCTCGGGGCCGCGCAAGACCCGCAGCGAGAGCGGCTTGCCCGCCTCGTCCTCGAGCACCAGCGGCTCGGTCACCGGGGTGCCGGCGGCACGGCGGGCGCGCAGCTCCTCGATCACGTCGGCGGCGAGGCGATCGTTGGTCCCGCCGAGGCGGCCACCAAGTAGGCGGCGCCCGGTCGGCGTCGCCATGTCGACCCGGCCGTAGCTGTCGACGACGATGACCGAGGTGCCGACGTCCTCGAGGCCGGCCTCCAGCGCCGCGATCGTCGCCTCGCGAGCGGCCGCCAGCTCGGCGTTGCGGTAGGCCTGGATCAGGTGCGGGCGAGCGGCCCCGAGCAGGCCCACCTCGGGGTCGGAGAAGTCGCTTTCGGAGCGGGTCAGCGCCAGGCCGATCACGACCGGGGGTCGCGAAGGAAGGGTCAGGGCGACCTGGTACTCGGCGCTGATCTTGCCGTAGAACTCGCGGTAGACGGGGAGCGCGTGGAACTGCTCGCGGTCGAGGAAGTCCGAGATCCGGTACGGCCGGCCGTCCCGCGTGCGCCTGACGTGGGCGAGAACCGGGTTTTCGTCGGCCAGTTCGGCGAAGGTCTGTTCCAGTTCCGGCGTCACCGGGACGATCGGGTCGCTGGTCCACCAGGAGCCGCCCGGGTCCTGGTCCATCTCGTTGTAGGAGGCGTAGTCGGCGGGGACGAATTCGCGCAGCAGCGCCGGAATCCCGTGGCGAAATTCGTCGAGGCCCTCGAAAGCGTGGGCGTTGCCGATCAGCTCGGCCAGCGGTTCGGACGACACGCGCGGCAGCCTAGCCGCCAGAGCGCAAGCTGGGTAGGAACGGAGTGACGCCTACGCGCGCGTGCTCTTGCGCGGGTGCAGGCGCTTCTTTTCGACCGCGGCCAGTTTCTTTTTCAGCCGCTGGAACTGTTTCTCCTCGCGCCCTGAGCGTTCGTAGCCTTTGGAGGCGAGGTTCTTCTTCTCCAGCGGGTCGGTCTTGAGGTCGTACATCTCCCATTCCGGCGGCCTCGACGCGTCCGGTTCGATCGCGTAGTACCTGGCCAGCTTCCAGCGGCCTTCGCGGATCGAGACGACGTGGTTCGGCGGTTTCGGGTAGGGCCCGGTGTTCTGGCCTGACTGGAAGTCGTCGTAGGTGAAGACGATGTAGTCCTGGGCGGTCTTTTCCGGATCCGGATCGAGGACGAGCGAGGAGTAGTCGACGCCCTGCCACTTGACCCGGGCCGACGGCGGCGCCTCGGCGAGGCTGGCCAGAGTCGGGAGGAAGTCGACGTGGGAGACCATCGCGTCGGTTTCCAGCGGCCGCGGGAACAGTTTCGGGTTCGAGAAGACGAGCGGGACCCGGATCGCCTCCTCGTAGAAGTTGAAGTTCTTCTGCCGCAGGCCGCCGTGGGTCAGGCCCATCTCGCCGTGGTCGGCGGTGCGGATGATCAGGGTGCTGTCGAGCAGGCCAGTCTGTTCCAGCTTGTCGAGGACGTTGACCAGGTAGCTGTCGGAGGAGCGCATCAGGTTGCCGTAGTAGTTCAGGTAAGCGCGCTTTTCGTACGGTTCTTCCGGCTTGCCGGTGAGGTTGAAGATCCGCAGGAATTCTTCCTGCACCTTCGGCTTGGTCGAGAGGTCTTCTTCGTTCGTCTCCGGGATCCTGATGTCGCCGGCGAGCCAGGATTTGTCGTAGCCCGCTTCGTTGAAGGTTTTGCTCGGGTAGAAGAGGACGTCGTGCGGGTTGACCAGCGAGATCACCATGAAGAACGGCTGCTGCTGGGCGGCAACCGATTCGAGGTACTCCATCACTCCCTCTTCGCCGGCTGAGTTGGAGCCGTTGGACTCCATGAAGCGGCCGTCGTTATCGACGAAGCCGCCGCCCGCCTCCGGCACCGACTGGTTGGCACCGGCGTCCGGCGGGTCCCAGCGCAGCCAGCCGTACTTTTCGAGATCGGCCGGGACGGCGTGTTCCTTCGTCGCCGGTTTCGAACAGTGCCACTTGCCCTTGTAGACGACGTTGTAGTTGGCGGCTTTCATCACCGTCGCGATGTTCGGCATCACCGAGGGCAGCGGTAGCTCTACCTGCGGGTACGTTTTCCGGTACGGCCTGCCGTCCGGTCTCAGTTCGCCTTCGGCCGGCATGTCTTCCTCAAGCGTGTACTTGACGCCGTGCTGGGCGGGAAAGAAGCCGGTCATCAGAGTCGAGCGCGCCGGCGAGCACATGCAGGCGTTGGTGAAAGCTTTTTCGAAGCTGATCCCGTGGCTGCGCAGCCGCCGCATTCCCGGCAGGTTCTCGCGCAGCCAGTTCGGCGGGAAGTGCTGGATCGCCCGCTCCTGGTCGGTGAGGAAGAGGATCATGTTCATCCCCTTGACGCTGTTGCCTCCGCCTTTGGCCGCCGCCAGAGCGCGATCGACGCTGCTCCCCGTCAGCAGCGCCGCAGCCGCGGCGCCGGCCCCTGAACCGATCAGTTGTTTACGCGTCAGCCCCTCGCGGCGCTCATCCGAACTCATTGCATCCTCCTGAAGACGTCGACGGCGCTACTGCCGAACGCGGTCACATAGACGTATTTGCCGTCGGGACTGACGACGACCGAGCTGGCGCCTTTCGTCGCCCGCGCCGGCGTGCAACCGGGCAGCGACTTCGGCGCCATGCAGCCCTTCGCGCCAGGTACCTGGAAGACCGCACCGGTCTTCGGGTCGCGGACGAGGACATCGACCGCGTTGGAGAAGATCGAGGCGGTGTAGACGTTGCGGCCGTCGGGCGAGACGGTGATCCCCTCCGGCGCTTCGATCGCGCGGCCGAACGAGCAGCCGACGGCGCGCAGGTAGACGAGGCAGGCCGAGGTCCCGGGGAGCTGGGTGAGAGTGCCGGAGGCGGCAGCAAAGGAGGTAACGCTGTTCTCGAAGGAGCTGATGTAGACCGTGCCGCGGCGGGGGCTGACGGCGACCGCGTTGGCGCCGCCGAGCTGGACGCCCGTCGTGCAGGGTTCGAGCGGAGCGTTGACGATGCAGCCGGCTTTGGTCGGGACCTGGGCGAGGGCCCCGGTCGCGACGTCGCGGGTGAGGATCGCGACCGCGCTCGACGATGCTGCCGCGGCGTAGACGGTGGCGCCGTTGTTGCTGATCCCCAGGCCCTCCGGGTTGCCGAGGGCGATGCCGGGAGTGCAGCCGTTGGTGGCGCCCTCGGCGATGCAGCCGGCGGTGCCGCCGAGCTGGGTGAGGCCCCCAGTCGCGGGGTTGACGGCGAAGTTGACGACCGCGTTGCCGAAGAAAGCGCCGGCGTAGACGTTGCGACCGTCGGGACTGACGACGACGACGTCGGGGTAGGCCAGCGCGCGGGCGCCGGCGCAGGCCGACGTCGGCAGCGGCAGGCCGGTGAGGCAGCCTTCGGTGCCGGGCAACTGGGTCAGGGTGCCGGTCTTCGGACTGCGGTGGAAGATGGCGATCGAGCTGCTGTCCCGTGCAGTCGCGTAGACGGTGCGACCGTCGGGGCTGACCGCGACGGAGTTGGGGGCGTCGAGGCCGACCGCGGTGCCGCAGCCTTCTGCGCCTCCCAGCGCCACGCAGCCGGCAGCGCCCGAGGGCTGACTCAGCACGCCCGTCTTCCGGTTGCGACGGAAGATCGTGATCGCATCGCTGATCGAGGAGGCGACGTAGAGGTTGCGGCCGTCGGGGCTGACCGCGAGCGCCCGCGAGCCGACGTACGGGCCCGGACCTTTCAGGGCACGGGCCTTGGCGCATCCCGCCGCCGGTTTGTTGCCGCCGGCGACGCAGCCCTTGGCGCCGGCGAGCTGGGTCAGCGAGCCCGTCGGGGCCTGCTTCTTCGCCGGCCCGCCTGGCGCCGCCGTCGCGAGGGACGGCAGCGCCAGGCCGGCGACACACGCCAGTGCCAGCACCGCTCGGGTGGCAAAGCGGAGATTCACGCGGCGGCAGCGTACGGCTGGCTGCGGACGGGATTCAGCTCTTCTGCTCCGGCTTCAGGTTGCCGACGACTCCGATCCGCAGCCCCAGCCACGGGTAGGTCGCGGTGTAGAAGGCGTTGTCCTGCGGCTGCAGGCCGACGGCCGAGATCCAGAGCTGGTAGACGGGCGCGTTGGCGATGCCGCCGTGCAGCCGCCGCCAGACCCGTTTGCCGACTTTGATCCCGAACGGGGGCGCGGTGATCGTGTCGGTCCACTCGACGGCGTTGCCGCCCTGGTCGAGCGTGCCCCATGGCGAGTAGGTGAGGGCCTGACCGACCGTGCCCAGGCTGCCCTGGAAAGCCGCGGCATAGGCTTCGGGATCGAGGCCGAGCGGGTTGACCGTGGCGCAGGCTTCCGCCGTCTGGTTCGACGGGCACCAGCTCGGCGCCGCGATCTTCGGTTCGGTCTGGTGGAAGATCGCGTTCGGCTGCGTCGCTGCGTTGGTGACGTTGCCGTTGGTCGGATCAAGCGTCGATTGGTTCGGCGGCGTCGTAGGCCCAGTCGGGTAGTTCCAGTAGGTGCCGCCGTTGGGGTCGTAGTAGGCGGCCTTGATCCACTCGTCCTGGCTGGGAATGACGAACCCGGACTTGTGGTTGCGAGTCGTCTTCGGGTTGCGCATGTCGTACATCCCGGTCTCGGTGTTGCGCGAGAGGCGGACGCGGTAGGTGACGTAGCTGAACCCGTTTTCGCTGCTCTTCTTCTTCGACAGGACCTGGCCGTTGTAGAGCGAGTTGACGAAGCGGGCCGAGCGCAGGAAGTTGGCGAAGGCGTAGGGCTTGTCGCCCCATTCCGGCGCGGCGAGGCTGTAGTGCTCGCCGGGACCGACCGAACCCCCGGTGAAGTTGATCTCACCGAAGCGCGGCCAGGCGGTGCCGCTCTCGTCGCTGCTGTAGAGGTTGCGGCGGTTCTTGCCCAGCGGGTCGACGGTGTTGAGGAAGGCGACCCACTGGGAGGCGGTCACCTCGAGCTGCCCGATCCCGTAGCGGTACTTGACCTTGCCGACTTCCATGCACTGCGGGGCGCGGGGGCCTTTCGGCGGCGGCGCTTCCGAGCAGTTGTTGTAGTGGCCTTCGGTGAAGGGGACGATCCCGGCCGCCGGGTTGCCGGCGGCGCCGACGGTGGCGGTCTTGAAGGTGAGGACCGCGGGCTTCGGCATCGCCGCGGCGGCGAGGGCCGGCAGCGCCAGCGCGGCGAGGCCGGCGAGGGCCAACGTCAGCGCGAGGCGCAGTTTGAAGTTCCTGGGAGCAGTGTGAGCGGAAGTCATGGGCGTAATCATGAAATCCATATCGGATGTTGTTTTTCATAGCTTTAGCCAACCGATACTCAATATGTAAATTGCTACGTTTTTTCGTATGGCCGTCGATCCGGGGATACCGAAAGGCGACCGCGGCCTGATCGGCTGGGGAAGCGGCGGACAGGGTCCAAAGCTGCCGGAGCCGCCTAAACAGGCGCGGGGCGCCGAGAAGCGCGACCGCATCTACGCCGCGGCGATCGCGCGCTTCCAGCGGGCGGGCGTGGCGGGGACCACCGTCGAGGAGGTGATCGCCGACGCCGGGGTGAGCTGGGCGACGTTCTTCCGCTACTTCCCGCGCAAGGAGGACGTCCTCCTCGAGGGCATCGCCCGCCATTTCCGCGACCACGTCGTCCCCCTCGCCGAACGCGAGATCAGCGACGAGCGGACTCCCGTCCGCGACGCGATCGAGCGAATCTTCAAGGCGGTGCTCGAAGCAAGCGAGCTGTCCCAGGCCCTTCACAACCAGGCCTTCGTCGAGGTCTTCTCCAACCCCCCGCGCTTCGCGGCGCTGGTCGACAACGGCCATCCCGCTCCGGTGATCGGGCTGATAACCGAGGTGCTGGCGCAAGGACAGAGCCGGGGAGAGCTCGACCCCAACCTCAATACCGGCTTCGCAGCTCTGACCGTGGCCGCCGGCGCGACGTTCCCGGCCGCCCAGGCCGCAGCCGCCGGCGCCGACCCCGGCCAGAGCATCGGCCCTGCCTTGGACTTGCTCTGGTCCGGGGTGGCGGCGGACGGGGACTGACTCAGCCGATCCCGTATTTGCCGAATTGTTCTTCCGGCAACGAGAGGGAACCGAAGTAGCCGATTTCGGCTTCTTTGCCGTCGACTTTGGCCGTGCCCGAGCCACTGAACTCGAACAGGTTGAACGCTTCAGGGTCTTCCCGGGGCGTCAGTTTCAGTTCCGAGAAGCTGCTTTCGATCGTTTTCACCGCGCATCCGGCGTTGAACGCGTAGTCGACTTTCCAGCCTGTGGCGGTCAGGTCCGTCGTGTTGACGTGGACGGTCCAGGGACCGCCTGTCGAACCGGCCGAGGTCGCCGTACATTCTGCGAGGTTGCCGGCCAGACCGATGCAGCTCGCCGGTGCCGCCAGGTAGCCGATCGTGCCTGTGGTGCCTTTTTCGGCTTTGAACGCGGCGCTGGATTCACACAGCATCACGCCGCCGCCGACTTCGATCACCTCGCCGCCAGAAGCAGTGAATTCGGCGGTCCCTTCCAATGCTTTGCCTTCCTGCAGCCAGACCGCAGCCGATGCCGACGCCGGTACCGCCAGCGCCGCCACGGCTGCGACGGCAGCCAGGATCAGCAGGTACGTCCTGTTCAGCTTCATCTCGCGCCTCCCTTGGCGTGAAGAGGAATATTGCCGCGAGAAATTTGCAACTATTCAGATCTATTACAAGTATTAGAGGACGTCTGTATTAGCTACCCGGCACCCCGAGCCCGCTAACAGCGTCTTTTCGCTCAGCGATCCGCGCGGGGTGACATCAGGGCGACGGCGAGCGACAGCCCGGCCGAGCGCCGCAGGGTCGCGATCCGGCGACCCGGTTGGACCGCCTCGCGGGCTTCGCTGACGCGGTCGCTGCCGAGGCTGGCCACGGTCGCGTCGAGCTCCGGGGCGAGGAAGGCGACGCCCCAGAAGAAGGCGGGGCCACCGGCGTCCTTGATCATCTCCGTCGGCTGCTGGACGACCTCGAGGATCACTTCCCCGAGCCGGAAGAACCCCTGCCGGGGCGCCCCAGCGGGGGTCGGCTCCTCGCGGATCCGGCGCAGGTCGAGCCCCGCTCCCTCGAGCACGGCGATGGTGCGGTCGAGCGCCGGCGTGAAGACGACGACGTGGTCGACCGCGGTGATGCCGTTGGGGTGCGTGGCCGGCGGCGGCGGCGGACGATCGGACACCGCCGTCGGCAGTCCGTCGAGATCGCCGGCCCCGACCTCGCGTAGCGACCATCCGGTCAGGCCCCGACCCGCGTCGAGGCCAGCCAGCCGGATCCTCACCGCGCCGACCACGCAGGTCCCACCGTCGACCTCGAAGCCGCACTGCCGCCACGCCTCGGGCGTGTCGGCGACGGTCAGCTCATCGATCGTCGGCATGTCCAAACCGTAACCGCTGCTTGGGGACGGGCTTGGCCGTGAACGGCCCTCGCCGAGACAGTGTGTTTCGTCGTCACTTCGTTGTAGTAGACGGCCGGCTTCTTCATGAAGGTGAAGTCGACGCCGGCGGGGCTGAGCGGCACGTAGCCCGAGTAGGAGAAGGTTTGGACGCCGACGGTCGGCGAGCCGCTGCCGCCAGCACAGCGACAGCCGAGATCCGGATGCGGGGCAGCGGGATGGTGTTGATGGGTGCTCCTTTTGCTTGCGCTTGACGGGACGCCTCCCAGCATCCGTTCCCAGGCGCAAGCGCACATCGGGGCCGCCCCCAAACAAGATCCCCAATCTTTGTTTGGGTTGCCTCTAGGGGTTTCCCTGGGAGGTGAAAGTCCGATATTTGGATGCTGCTGCTGATTCTCGGCGCTCTCTTCGCCGGCTGTGGGGAAAGGCGGAGCCAGCGAGGCTCATGAATCGGGCAACGCCGGCGAACCCGTCGTACGAACCCGAGCCCGAAAACATCTGGCTGCCATTTCGCTCGCTATGCGGACGAAATGGCAGCCACGCTCACTCGAGGCCGTGCGGGTGCAGGTGGTCTTCGGCCATCTTCTTGAGGCCGACGCGGTCGATCTTGCCGGTCGGGTTGAGCGGCATCTCGTCGAGGAAGACGATCTCCTCCGGCGCCTTGTAGCCGACCCGGTCGCGACAGTGGACGATCAGGTCGGCGCTGGTCGGCTTCTCGGCGCCCGCTTCGAGGGTGACGTAGGCACGGACGTTCTCGCCGTGGACGGTGTCGTGGACACCGACGACGCCGGCGAGGGCAACGGCCGGGTGCTCGACCAGCGCCCCCTCGACCTCGTAGGGGCTGATGTTGGAGCCGTCGTGGACGATCACCTGCTTCTTGCGGCCGAAGAACCAGAGGTAGCCGTCCTCGTCGGCGCGGGCGAGGTCACCGGAGTCGAGCCATTCGTCGATCACGACCTCCGCCGTCGCCTCCGGCGCCTGCCAGTAGCCGGACATGCGGCTGCGGGTCCGGAGCCAGATCCGGCCGACGGTTTCCGGGCCAACCGGCTCACCGTCCTCGCCGCGGACTTCGATGCTGAAGCCGCCGACCGGCCGCCCGATCGAGCCCTGCTTGATCACGCCGGTGGGCGGGTTCAGAGTCGCTATGCCGACCTCGGTCATCCCGTAACCCTCGACGATCGGGAACCCGGCCAGCGCCGCGAACTCGGCCAGGAGCTCGGTCGAGACCTTGTCGGCGCCGGCGCGGCAGAGCCGCAGCGAGGAGAAGTCACCGGGCTCGAGCTCGTGGTCGTGGATCAGGGCCGAGAGCGCCGCCGGGATCATCGCCAGCACGGTCGGCTGCCGTGAGCGCAACAGCGGCAGCAGCTCGTGGGCGTCGGTGGTGCGAGCGACTACGACCTCGCCGCCGACCGAGAGCGTCGCGAGCGCCCAGAGAAAGGAGCCGACGTGCGACATCGAGGAGCCGGGCAGGAAGACGTCGTCCGGGCTGAGGTCGAAGGCGGATGCGGCGCTGGCGATCATCCAGCGCAGCGACTCGCGGGTGTGGGTGACGCCCTTGGCCGGACCGGTGCTGCCCGAGGTGAAGAAGATCACCGCCGGCTCGGCCGGGTCGACCTCGGCCTCCGGCGCCAGTGGCCCGGCGCCGAGCAGGTCGGAGAACTCGTGGGTCCAGGCGAAATCGGCGGCGCCAACGCCCGGGGGCGCCTCGGGGTCGCGGTAGGCGATCGTGCCGAGGTCGAGGCCGCCGGCGAGCTCGCTCTCCCCCACGTCCTCCGCCCGCTCGACGTGGGCGACCAGAGCCCGGGCGCCGCTGACCCCGAGCGCGTGGTCGATCTCGCGGTGGGTGTAGCGGTAATTGAGCGGGGTTGCGATCAGCCCCGCCTTGAAGCAGGCGAGGTAGTGGACGACGAGGTCGATCCGGTTCGGCATCAGCGAGGCGAGGCGGTCGCCGGGCTCCAGCCCGAGGCCGCGGTAGCCGCCAGCCAGCCGGTTGCTCTCCTCCTCGAGCTCGCCCCAGGTCAGCGAGCGGACCGCCGAGACCATCGCCGCTGCGTCGGGGTTCGCCAACCCGACCGCCAGCAGCTCGTTGAGCGGCCGGCAGGGACTCGCCAGCGGATTACCGTCGAGCAGCATCGGCGGATCGTAGAAGAGGCGTTCCCGGCAAGCGGCCGTGGACGGTGAGCAGGCCGATCGCCAGCGCCCCGACCCAGATCGCGCCGGCCCCGAGACTGAGGCGCTGGAAGAGGCCGTAGTAGCCGTTGGTGCCGTCGCCGGTGGCGAAGAAGAGGCCGCCGACAACGAGAACGCCGATGAAGCCGGCTCCCAGCGCCAGCCGCTCGGCCCCCGGCCAGCGCTCGTCGCCGCGGAAGCGCCAGGCCATCGCGAAGACCGAAGCCATCAGCGCGACCGCACCGAGGAAGTACGTCCACCCGTGCGCGAGGTGCTGCCAGGAGACGTCACCGGCGACTTCGCGGGCGCGGCAGTAAGGGTCGATCGTCTTGCGGCAGTCGGCCGGGAAGGGGAAGCCGTCGAGGATCTGGGCGAGGCCGGTGAAGGCGATCAGGGCGGGGCCGAGGCGGCCGCGGAAGGTCCGCGGCCCGTCGAGCCAGAGCGCAACCGCAGTAGCGATGAAGGACAGGCCCCAGATCGCGACCCCGGCGTCGAACAGCCAGGGACGGGCGGCGTCGCGGGCGCCGAGGGCGCTGATCGCGTCCCGGACCGGGCTGTAGCCGGGCTCGATCGCACCGGCGATGGCGACGATCGCGATGAACACCGCCTGCCCGGCGAGCGAAGCGATCGCCAACCGGCATATGAGCGTGCTGCGTTCCTCGGCCGCCACCCGGCCACCTCCTCTCCCGCCTGCGCCCTCAACCGTAACGTCCGAAACGGTCCGAAGCGAGGGCCAGAATTCCGCCGCCGGCCGCCCGAGCCGGAACCTCGCCACCCAAGGAGCTCGCCATGGACACCGGATCGACCCTCAGCCGCCGCCACCTGCTCGCCGGGGCCGCCGCCGCCGGAGCGGCGGGCGCGCTGGCCCAGGTACCGGGGGTCGCCGAGGCCGCCTCGCCCGGCGACGCGACGAAGACCGAGAAGCGGCCGGCGGCGACCTTCTTCAAGGAATCGGCGCTCAACTTCCAGATGCTGTTCGCGCTCGGCGGCGCCGGCTACGGCGCCTCCGAGGTCGGCGAGGTGCTGGCCTGCTTCGACCGCATCCACGGCAAGGGCGACACCCTGCGCTCGGTCTTCGACGAGTTCCAGCGCCTCGGCCGCCAGATCCGCAAGCGCGGCGACGCCGAGCGCGCCGCCGGCCGCAAGGAGAGCGCCCGCCTCTGTTACCTGCGGGCGGCGATGTACTTCGACCAGGCGCTGTTCTACGCGCTCGCCTCCAAACAGCCGACCCGCCACACCGAGGGCGTCGTCTACAACGAAATGGAGGGCGCCTTCGCCAGCGCCGGGGCCCTGTTCCAGCCGCGCTGGGAGCCGGTCCGGATCCCCTACTACGCCGGCAAGATGCCGGGCTGGTTCCTCAGCGCCGGCAAGGGCAGGCGGCCGACGGTGATCCTCAACACCGGCTCCGACGCCCAGAACATCGACATGTACGTCTACGGGGGCGCGGCGGCGCTCGAACGCGGCTGGAACGCGCTGATCTTCGAAGGCCCGGGCCAGGGCGCGAACCTCTTCCTCCGCAGCCAGGTCTTCACCCCGGACTGGGGCAAAGTCGTCACCCCCGTGGTCAGCTTCCTGCGCCGCCACCCGCAGGTCGACAAGCGCCGGATCTCGCTGGTCGGGCAGAGCTTCGGCGGCTACCTGACCGCCCGCGCCGCCGCCACCGAGCACCGCCTCGCCGGCCTCGTCACCGACCCCGGCGTCCACGACTGCTTCGTCAGCTGGAGCGACAACCTGAAATCGCTCCTGCCGGTGTTCAACAGCGGCGCCAAGGACGAGTTCAACCGGATCTGGAACCAGGACGTGATCGGCAAAGCGAACGAATACGAGCGGGTCGGCCTCGCCAAGCGGCTCGAGATCTACGGCAACGGCGACGACACCTACAGCAAGCTCAAACTCGCCCAGCAGTTCCAGATGGACCGCGCCACCGCGCGCCGCATCACCACCCCGGCCGCGATCCTCTCACCGGAGCTGGAGCAGTTCTTCCCCGGTCAGGCGAAGACGGTGCACGACTGGATCGGCAAGGACCGCAGCACCCTGATCAAGTTCACGATCGCTGAGGGTGGCGAGTACCACTGCGAGCCGATGGCGCCTCAACTGCGCAACGAACGCGTCTTCGACTGGCTGGAAACGCACGCGCAGCCCCGCCGCTAGCGCCGCCGTGCGGGCCGCGCGGCCGCCAGCGGCCCGGCCGCCACGGCTGTGGGCGCAGCGGCGGCGTCTTCTCGGCGCGCACGCTCTCGGCCGGGCCGTCCTCGGCCGGCGCCCGGCCGGCCCACCAGACCAGCCAGATCAAGCCGAAGATCGGGATCTTCATCGCCAGGATGACGAGGACGATCGGCAACACTCCCATGCCAAAGAGTCTAAGCCGCTGAATCGTCGCCTTCGAGCAGTCCGACGAGGATCTCCCGCTGCTCGGCTGGCAGCTCCAGCAGGTGCGCCCGATCCCCGTCCCGCTTCCAGGCGGCGGCGGCCCGAAGGAGGCGCATCGGGATCTCCAAGTCATCGACCGCGGGCGCCGCGAGCCACGCCTCTGCCCACGCATCCGAACGCTTGACATCGGTGTCTGGGTCCACCATCCAGGCGATCGAGGCAACGACCGCTCTGCCCAGTGCCTCCCCAGCTTCGACCCCCGCGTAGGCGGTCACGATCCCGGCGATCACCGACGGCCGCTCAGGCCCGTCGATCGCGTCGCCCCAGAGGATCCGGCAGATCAGCTCAGGTTCCCCAGGCCGAATCGCGGGAGCCTCGTCCCAAAGCCCCAGCGCCTCGCGCAGGTGCCGCAGAGCAGCCTCGCCGTCGCCACGGCTGAGGCTGATCTCGCTGCGGGTGAAGCGGAGGATCGCGTTGCGTTCGTCAAGAGCAATCGCCTCGCGGATCGCCTCGTCGGCCTCCTCGAAGCGCTCCTGCTCGCGCAAGAGATTCGCTTCGTGATTGCGCAGCCTGGAATCGGAGGGAACGCGTTCGATCCCGGCGCGGAGCGCGAGCAGCGCCTCCTCGGCCCGCCCGACGGACTCGAAGGCGAAAGCTCGGCCGATATAGAGATCGGGGTCGTCGGGGTCCATGACACGCGCCCGCTCGAACGCTTCCAACGCCTGCTCGGAATGACCCGTGCACTCGAGAGCGACGGCGAACTGGGCCTGCTTTCTGGGGTCATCCGGATCGGCCGCAGCCGCCCGACGAAAGGGCTCCAGGCTCTCTTCGTATCGCCCGAGGTTGAGCAAGGCCGCACCGAGCCCATAGAGAGCCTGGGAATCGTCGGGGTCGAGCTCCAACGCCCTGCGGAGTGAGAAGACGGCGGCCTCGTACAGGCCGGTGTTGTTGAGCAGTGCCCCGAGGATGCGCTGGACGACGGGGTCGACAGATTCCAGCTCGGCAACAGCTTCGATCTCGGGCAGAGCCTCGTCGACGCGCCCGAGTGAAATCAGGCTCCCGGAGCGGTTGACGCGGGCACGGGCATTCTCGGGGTCGAGCTCGAGCGCGCGCGAGTGAGCGGCAAGGGCCGCTTCGAAACGGCCGAGCAAATCCGAGTACGAGCCCATCCGCTCCCAGTATTCGGCGTTCTCGGGATCCAGCTCGACGGCACGGGAAATCGCTTCCAACGCCTCACGCTCGCGCCCCAACCGCCGCAGCGTGACGGTGCGGGCGGAGTGCAGAATTGCCGCCTCGGGTTCGGTCGCCAATCCCCGATCCAGGGCCGCCAGCGCCTCCTCATGGCGACCAACCGAGCCCAATGCGTTCCCGAGGTCCCTGGCGACTTCCCAGAGATCGGGATCGAGCTCGAGCGCCCTTTCGAGGGCGACAACGGCCTCCCCGTCGCGCCCCAGGCGTCGCAGCCCAACGCCGACGTTGGCCTGGATCAGAGCGTTACCGGGATCGAGGACGGCAGCCCGTTCGTATGCCGCCAGCGCCTCCTCGTCGCGATCGAGCCGTCCGAGGGCGGAAGCGTAGCCCGCTGCCAACCCGATGTCCTCGGGGTCGAGCTCGAGCGCCGGCGGATAGAGGTCGACCGCTTCCTCGGGGCGGCCGACGAGCAATAGGCCGACAGCAATAAAGCCGAGCAGATCGACATCCGGTTCCGAATCGCGGAGCTCCAAAAGGCCGTCGAGCAGGGACTGGGCCCGATCTTCCGCGCCGTAGCCGTCGACCACCGACTGCAGCTGGATCGCAAACAGCCGTCGCAGCTCCCTCCCGCTGACGTCGCCGTCGGCGGCAGCCACCGCCAGCTCCGCGCCGGCCTCCGCAAAGAGCCGCTCCATGAGCAGGCCGGTCACCTTCGCGAAGCGCAACTCGGCCCGGTCGGGAGTCAGCGAGAGTCCGAGCTCGGCCCGGGCAACGATCTCGCCCGAGCTGCCTCGGAACAGGTCCGCATGGGGCAGCTCCTCGTCAAACGTGCGGAACGCCTCGCTGACGTACGCCACGGCGAGTCGAGCCGAAGAAGGGAGAGTGGCGAGCTCATCCAGCAGTCGCGGGCCGTACCAGGCGCGAAGGAACTCGACGACCATTCGCAAGGGCTTGCCGCGTGCCTGCTTGACGTCGAGACAGAGGCGCATGAGTGGCTCCCGCAGCTCCCAGAAGCTCATCCGCGCGTCCCCCGAAGCGAGCTCGGCGGGTACCTCGGCGCGACGGACGTAGCCACGCTCGGACAGCCCTTTCAGCATCGTCGCGATCTGGTTCTGGGCGATTCCGGTGCGCTCGGAGAGAGCGCGGTTGCTGAGCGCGCCACCGGCTTCCCCGAGCACGACGACGAGCTCCTGCTGCTGGTCGCCGAGCTCGCGCAATCGGTCCTGGTAATACGGAGTGAGGTCGTCCAGCGCTTCGAGGAAGAGCGGCACCAGCTCATCGATCGCCTTGATCGAGACGCACCCCGAGAGCAGCAGCCAGATCCGCGGGTGGCCGCCGGCCAGAGCCTCGATCGCCTCGATCCGACGCCGAGCAACCTGCGTGCCGAGGAATGCGACCAACTCCTCGTCCCGGCGCAGCTCGGCGACTCGCCTCATCAACTCCATGGCACTGTCGACGCTGAGCTCGTCGAGATGGGTGATCGCGAAGAAGCCGTAGAACGGCGATTCCTGCAGCTGAACCCCCTCGAACAGCTGCGGCGCGGTCGCCACGATCAGCATCCGCTGCCAGTCTTCGGCGAACGCGCGGAAGCGTTCCTGACCGTTGTCTCCGATCCGGCGGAATATCTCGTCGAGATTCTCGACCAACAGCACCAGCCGCGATTCGCCGACCGCGTCACGCAGCGCCTGCTCCGCTTCCTGGCCGTTCCGATCGCCGCTCGCGTGCAGGGTGGCTGCCCGCCCGGCGAGATCGAGGTCGGTGCGTTCCCCTGCGACGCGAGCGAGGATCGCAGCGAGGAACTTCCCGTAGGAGGTAATCGACCACGGATCCTCCTCGAGCCAGCCAAGGACCACGGTCCCGGGATCGACCTCGTCCCGGACTCGACTCGCAACCAAGGAAAGGATGTGCGTCTTGCCGATTCCCCGCGGGCCGATCAACAGTTGATGACGGGCGCCCCCGCCCTCATCGAGGGCAACGTCGACCAGTCGCGCGATCAGCGGCTCACGCTGGACGGTGATCGTCTCCAGTACCGCCGGATCCTGCGCTGACGGCGTGAACTTCAGCAGCGGCACGACGTCGCTCATCGCGGTGGCCTCCGCGCCCGCCAGGCCCGCCGCACGAGCGAGAGCCGGAAGTCGTAGCCGGGCTCGATGTAGTGGTCCTTGCAGAGCAGCTCGAGAAGATCGTGGAGCTCGGTCTCCCCCGGCGGCTTTCCCTGAGCCGCGAGGTGCTCTTCTATCTGCACTTGATCCAGCGGCTGCGCAGAGGCAATCGCGTCGAGGACGGCAAATGACAGCTCAACCTGGTCCGGGTAGTAAACGGGGACCCGATCGACGTAGTGCTTCAGCTGCCAAGGATCGAGCGGGTCTCCGAGCACCGCCTCGATCACCTCCCGAGCCGTCGCGACACCGACGAGACCGCCGCCTCCTTCCTGCCACTGCTGCATTTGGGCGACGGTGTGATGGACGTAGAACGGCACGCAGTCGACCTCGGCGGCGACAACGGCGGCGACCCCCGCAGGGTCGTCGCACTCGATCCCCTCGTTTTGGAGGAGTTCCAGTGCAAGGAAGGTGGCGTCGGTGGCGGCCAGCGGCGGCACGTCGACCATCGCCATGTCGTGGGCGGGCACCCACATGCCTCCCTGCAGGCGGAGCTTTTCGATCACGTGGTGGATCCCGAGTGAACCGCTGAAGACCATGCGAACGGAGGCATAGGTTTCGCGAACGAAGCGCAGCACGTCGAGCATGTCGCGCGCGGTCCCCGCTCCTCGCTCGCGGTTGATCGCTTCGATCATGTGGGGCACCTCATCCCAGAAGAAGACGACCCGTTCGTCGACCCCTGAGTCGACCGTCTCCAAGGTCTCGATCACGACCTCCTTCCAAGCTTCCTCGCTGACCGGCTCGAACTCGACTTCGACGGATTTGGCACCCACCTTCTTGACCCCCGCCTTGCGCAGGCGCTTCAGAATCGGCCGGGAGAGAAGGCCCGGAAGATTCGCTTCGACATCGGCGACCAGCGCCCGGGCGAACTCCTCGGGAGTGTTCAGGCCCTGCAGGCTCCGCTTCACAGGACAGGTCCCGATCGGTGGGGCAATGGTCATCCTGCGCATCACCGAGGTCTTCCCCATCCGCCGCTCCGAGGTCAACAGCACGCTCTGACGCTCCAAGCCCCGCCAAATCGAGGTGATGAGGGGGTCGCGCCCCACGACCTGGTCGGGTGCGAGAAGCCCACCCGGATTGACCCGAAGCCGAGGGTTTGGCTTAGACATTCAGCTAAATGTACACATACATAGATGTACATCTTGTTAAGTGTACTAATTGCCACCTCGATCCGGGGCGCGTGGGAGTTCGATCGCGACCGTCGAACCGCGGGCCCAGGCGCGGCCGCCGTGGCGCTCGGCGGTCGCCCGGACGATCGCCAGGCCGAGGCCCGAGCCGGGCGAGCCGGTGGCGTCCTCGCCGCGCCAGAAGCGCTCGAAGACCGCCTCCTCGGTCCCCGGCGCGAAGCCCTCGCCCGCGTCACTGACCGCGACCTGCGCCCAGCCGTCGCGGAGGTGCAGGGCGATCTCGACCCGCCCCCCGGCGGGGCCGTGGAGCTCGGCGTTGTCGAGCAGGTTGGCGAGGCTGCGGGCGATCGCGTCCGGCTCGGCGACGACCGTCGCCGGCGCCTCGACCGCGGCGACGACGTTGGCGCGGCCGGCGGCGGCCTCGCGGACCGCGTCGTCGAGTCGCAGCGGGCGACGCGGCGTCTCGGTCGCCGACTCGCGCTCGAGCGCGAGCAGGTCGTCGACCAGGCGCTGCAGGCGGGCGGTGTCGGCTTCGAGGTCGGCGATCGTCTCCGCGTCGAAGCCGTGGCGGGAGAGGTACTCGACGTTGCCGCGCAGCGAGGTCAGCGGCGTCCGCAGCTCGTGGCTGGCGTCGGCGAGGAAGCGGCGTTCGCGCTCGCGCGAGGTCTCGAGCGAACCCAGCATCCGGTTCAGGGTGCTGGCGAGCTCGGCGATCTCCTCCGGCCCGGCCGGCTCGGCGAGGCGGTCGGCGGGATCCTCGGTGCGCTCGATCGTCGCCGCCGAAGAGGAGAGGTCGCGCAGCGACCTGGTGCTGCGCCGGGTCAAGAACGCCGCCGCGGCGCCGCCGGCGAGGACGGCGCCGGCGCCGCAGAGGAGCAGCAAGAGGCCGAGCCGGTGCTGGGTGTCGTTGATGTCCGCGGTGCTGGAGGCGACGAGGACGACGCCACCCGCCGCGGGACCCCCGACCTCGGCGATCGGCGCCGCGAAGATCCGGATCGGTTCGCCACCGAGGTCGGCGTCGGCGAAGCCGGTGCCGCCCCGCATCGCCACCTCGATCACCGGGACCCGCGGCAGCAGCTTCGCCCCGAGCGAGAGCGAGCGGGCGACGATCGCGCCTTCGCGGTCGAGCACCTCGACGCTGAGCTGGCGGCCGGAGACCGGCGTTTCCAGCGCGCCGGGGGCGGTCAGCACCGCGGGAGCCGAGGCGCTGAGGCGGGCGACGTCGGTCGCCCGCTGGCGCAGGCTGTCGTCGAGCGAGGAGCGCATCCGCTCGCCGATCACGATCCGCGCCGCGATCCCGAACAGCAGCACCGCCAGGGCGACAGCGGCGATCGAGACGATCGTCAGGCGAGCGCTGAGACTGCGGGCCCTCACGGGCCGAGTATGAAGCCGACCCCGCGCACCGTCCGGATCGCCTCCGGATCGCCGAGCTTGCTGCGCAGCCGGGCGACGTAGCGATCGACGATGTTGTCGACGGCGGCCCCGCCCCAGATCGTCGCGATCGCCATCTCGCGCGAGAGCACCGCGCGCGGGTCGCGCAGCAAGAGCTCCAGCAGCTCGGCCTCGCGGGCGCTGAGCTCGACCGGCTCGCCGTCGCCGTTGGCGACCGTGTGCGTGGCGGTGTCGAGGACGATCGCGCCGTAGGCGAGCCGCTCACTGCGGTCGCTGCCACGCCGCGTCAGCGCCCGCAGCCGGGCCACGACCTCGTCGATCGCGAACGGCTTGACGACGTAGTCGTCGGCGCCGGCTTCGAGGCCGCGGACCCGTTCGGCGACGGCGTCGCGCGCGGTCAGCATCAGGACACCGCCGGTCAACCCCTTCTCGCGCAGCCGCCGGCAGACGTCGAAGCCGCTGAGGCCCGGCATCGCGACGTCGAGGACGACGAGGTCGGGGGCCGAGCTCTCGGCCTGAACCAGGGCGGCGCCGCCGTCGGCGGCGCTCTCGACCTCGAATCCCTCGGCGGCGAGGGTGCGCTCCAGCATGCGCCGGACCGCGGCGTCGTCCTCGACGATCAGGACCCGCTCCGGCCTGGTCGCGGTCGCCGTCACCGGATAGACACCTAGTCCCCGGCGACGTCGCGCCGCAGGAAGACGAGGGCGCCGGCGACGAGCGCGGGCACCGCGTAGAGCGCGCAGACCCAGAGGGCGCGGATGATCGGGGTCCAGTCGACCGGCGTGCGCAGGAACCCCTGCCAGGCGTTGAACTGGGTGCTGAGCAGGTAGGGGTGGATCGCGCCAAGGCCGGGCAGGATCCCGACCAGCTGCACCAGCAGCGAGAACATCAGGGTGCCGACGATCGCCGCGGCGCTGTTGCGGAAGACGGTCGAGAAGAAGAGGCCGATGCAGGCGATGGCGGTGATCGGGACGAGGTAGACGAGCAGGCTGGCGCCGACCAAGCCGAGTCCTTCCCCGGCCGAGATCCGGGTCCCGGAGAGGCTGACGATCGAGTTGAAGCCGGAGGCGAGGATGCCGGCGCCGAGCGCGACCGCGCCCATCACCGCGATCGCCAGGACCGCGTAGGTGAAGGTCGCGAGCGCCTTGCCAGCGTAGATCTGGTGGCGCTCGACCGAGCGGGTGAAGATCGTCTTCAGGGTGTCGTGGCGGTCCTCGGCGGCGACGATATCCCCGGCGACCAGGGCGGTGATCAGCGGGAACATCCAGACCGAGCCGAACAGCAGCAAGACCAGCGGCACCGCCAGGCCGGTGTCGTGGACGTAACGCCCGAAGGCGACTTCGTTCGGCTGGCCGCCCTGGGTCGCGAGGGCGACGACGAAGATCAGCGGCACCAGCGCCGCGGCGCCGAGACCGAGGTAGGTCCGCTTCTGGGCGCGCAGCTTGCGCAGCTCCCAGCGGTAGATCGTCAGCACCCCGGGGTTCACGCCGCCCTCTCCTTGCCGGCGAGGGGAACGACGTTGTCGCCGGGGCCTGGTGAGGCGGCGACGGCAGCGGCCGGCTCGCCCTCGGTGAGGCGGAAGAAGAGGTCCTCCAGGGTCGCGTGGCGCGGGCTCAGCTCGAGCGTCAGGGCGCCGGCCTCTGCGAGTGCCAGCGAGAGGGCGCTGACCGCCTCCTCGTCGCGGGCGCTGAACCTGATCCCGGCCTCGGCCGCCAGCGCGTCCGTTATTCCCGGCTGCGCCGCCGCCACCCGCAGGGCGCGGTCGTCATCGGTCGTCCGCAGCAGGTAGCCCTCGCCCGCCTGCTGGCGCAGGTCGGCGAGTGAGCCCTGGTAGGCGACGCGGCCCGAGCGCACGATCGCGACCCGGTTGCAGAGCTCTTCGACCTCGGCCAGCAGGTGGCTCGAGAGCAGCACGGTCATCCCGCGGCCCGACAGTTCCCGGATCAGGTCGCGCATGTCCCGCATGCCGCCGGGGTCGAGCCCGGTGGCGGGCTCGTCGAGCAGCAGCAGGCGCGGCGCTCGCAGCAGCGCCGCGGCGATCCCGAGCCGCTGCCGCATCCCGTGCGAGTAGCCGCCGACCCGGTCCTTGGCTCGCTCGGAGAGGCCGACGATCGCCAGCGACTCCTCGATCCGGGTCGCCGCCTCGCCGCCGTCGAGGGCGGCGAACAGGCGCAGGTTCTCGCGCCCGTTCAGGTAGGGGTAGAAGGACGGCGCTTCGACGAAGCCGGCGACCCCCTCCAGCGCCGCGACGCTGAGCTGGGGGTCGCGGCCGAAGAGCCGGACTGATCCGGCCGTCGGCCGGATCAGTCCAAGCATCATCCGCAGCGAGGTGGTCTTGCCGGCGCCGTTGGGGCCGAGGTAGCCGAAGACGTCGCCGCGCTCGACCGTGAGGTCGACGTCATCGACCGCGACGAGGCTCCCGTAGCGCTTGACCAGGCCCCGGACCTCGATCGGCGTGCCCTGCGGCATCAGCCTCGGCATCCTCCTCAGAGGCCCCTCGCCGCGGCCTCCACCGCAGCGGGCGGCACCGATCCGATCACCACGTAGTCGACGCCGTCGCGGCTGAACCAGAGCGCCGAGCCCAGCGCGGTGTCGAGCTCTTCGCCCTTGACGTCGCCGATCACGACCTTGGGCAGGCTGAGGTCCTGTTCGCTGGGCTCGCCGGCCGCTCCCGGTTCGCTCGCCGACTCGATCACGGCGATCCCGCCGAGGCCCTTGCCGTAGGTGGCTAGCGCGGCCGAGTGGCCGTCGATCTCGATGCCCCTGACCTCCGACCGCGGCAGGCCGGCGAGCGACTCCGGTGCCGTCAGCGGGAAATCGACGGCGGCGGCGACCGCGTCGGCACCGCGGACGACAGTCGGTTCGCCGTGCTCGTCGGGACCGGTTCCGGGTGCGAGGTCGACGACTTTGGCGCTGGCCGGCGGTGAAATGTCGAAGACCGAGGCGGGGACCGCTTCGAAGGAGACGTCGGTCGCCTCCAGCTCCAGCACCGGCGAGCCGTTGCCGCTGGCGTAGACGGCGCCGCGCAGGGGGATGCCGTTGCCAGCGTCCCAGGCGACCTCAACCGCGCCGAGCAGGCCGCCGTCGTGACTCGGAGTCGCCCGCAGCGTGTAGGTCGGCTGGCCGGCGACGTCGGAGGGGATCGCGCCGCTGAGGTCGGCGTGTTTGCCGACCCGGTCGATCTCTTTCTGGATCCGCATCACCGAGGGCACGCCGTCGTCCGCGGCTCCACCTTCGCCGTGCTCGTCCGGCAGGGTGCCGCGGTAGACCGTTTCCGAGGTGCCGTCGTAGATTTCGAACTGCCGGTCCTCGACCAGGACCTGGGTGTCGTTGCCGCCCACTTCGGTCTGCAGCTCCAGCCGCAGCTTGCCGCCGTCGGCCGGCGAGGCCCAAAGGCGACCGTTGGCGCCAGTCAGGAGCGGCGCGGTGCCTTCGACGCTGGAGGCGTCGATCAGGTGGTTGGTGAAGTGGACTTCGGCGCTGATTCCCGGCACCGTGGGCGCTTCGAGGGCGTCGTGAATCGCATTCGCAAGCGGCTTTGGCTCGGGCTTCGGGCCGTCACCGGAGGTGGCGAGGGCGACAGCGGTGCCGCCGATCGCGACGACCAGCGTCAGCGCACAAAGGACGATCAGCCTGCGGGTAGAAATGCGACGAAGAAATTTCACGACGGTCTCCTCTCAGAAACGGGACCGTTCCAGCCTAGGTCGGCTCTTTGAAAGAACTCTGACAGCTGGGCGGCCTCGGCTCGAACTAGGATCAGCGCCTCTACCGGGACGACCTCCAGGAGGATCCATGCGCAAGCTGATCGGCATCGCACTCGCCACCGCCCTGCTCGCGGGCCTGATCGCCAGCGGCAGCTCCGCTGCTCCCATCGCGACCGCGGCCTCGGCGACGAGCTGCCAGCTCAGCACCAAGGACCAGCGCAGCCTCGGCGCCTCCTACGTCACCTCGCTCAAGGTCGAGGGGACGACCTGCGCCAAGGGCAAGGGCGTCACCCTCGCCTTCAACAACTGCCGCACCGCGGGCGGCAAGCCGCAGGGCACCTGCACCCGCAAGGTCGGCCACTACACCTGCACCGAGAAACGCTACGACGCCGTGCCCGGCGTCCAGTACAGCTCCAAAGTGACCTGCACCTGGGGCGCCAAGAAGGTGCTCAGCACCTACACCCAGAACACCTGACGTCGCTGAAGGTTTTTGGTCGCATAGAGGCCAAAACCCTTCAGCCACTCAGTATTCGAAGTCGCGTTCGAGGGCTGCTTCGACGGCGTCGGCGGCGATCGCGGAGCCGGCCTCGTTGAGGTGGATGCCGTCGGGTTCGCGGACGATCGTTTCGCTGCCGTCGACTTCCATCGCGTTGCGGAAGCGGTCGCCGGGGGTGAAGATCGCGCCCATGTCGAGGACGCGGACCTGGTCGCGCCAGGGCGCGGCGGCGGCGTAGACCGCGGCGTCGACGGCGTCGACGATCGGTTTGCGGTCGGGGTCACGGGCCGTGGGGACGGTCAGCCAGTAGACCTTCGCCCACCCGTTCTGGCGGTAGTTGTTCATCAGCTGGCGCGCCCGGTTGGCCCAGATCGCGGCCCATTCCGGACCGCAGCAGGAGACGTCTTCGCCGCTCGGGCCCGGCATCGGCAGGCCCTCGTTGGCGCCGATGAAGATCACGACGGCTTCCGGGTGGTCGTCAGCCACCTGGGTCGCCGAGAGCTTCGCCCAGTCGACGAGGTCGTCGCGCGAGATCCCCGTCGCCAGGTGCGGGTCGCGGACGACGTCGACGCCGTCCGGGGTCAGCCGCTGTGCCAGCTCGAGGTCGAGCGGGGTCGAGAGCGAGTCGCCGGTGACGAGCAGGTTGTGAAGCTCTTTCTTCTTCGGTTCGGGTTCGCCCAACTCCGATGCCTGCGGCGCCCCTTCGAACCATTCCGGCGTCACCGCCGAGGGCCCGCCGGCCGCCCCTCCCCCGCCGGCGGCGGTGGCGCCTTCTTCGAAGCCGGCGCCGACCAGCTTCGTGTCCGGTGAGAGCCAGCCGGTCAGGGTGTGGGTGACGTCGGCGAAGGGCAGCTGTTCGGCGACCCACGAGGCTGGCTTGCCGATCGCGACGACGATGTCGCGGCCGACGCCGGGATTGAGCTCCTCGCCCGCCCGCTTGACGGCCCCGCCGGCGAAGATCAGCAGCAGGAAGGTGAGCAAGAAGGTCGCCAGGACCGCGTCGCGGGCCGTGAAGCGGCGCAGCTTCTGCTCGTCGAAGCGCTCCATCAGGCTGTCGTCGCGGGATTGCTCGGGGGATGGCATCGCTCAGTCGCTCAAAACCGGAAGTAGATGAACGGAGGCACGCCTTGGCTGGGGACGGTGGCGCCGACGACGAGGATAAGCGCCGCCAGCCCGACCGCGAGCAGGACCGGCGAGAGCCGCTCGATCCCGACCTCGATCCCCTCGCTGGTCCGTTCCGGCAGCAGTTGCAGGCCGATCACCGCCAACAGCGCCAGCACGGCGGGGACCGTGACCAGGCTCGAGCCGCCGGAGCTGAACATCCCGGTCACGTAGGTCCAGAAGAGGTCGAGGTCGGGCGAGCGGAAGAGGATCCAGGCAAAGACGACGAGGTTGAAGGTGACGAACCAGCGCAGCCAGCCGGGGAACCTGATTCGCCCCCCGAGCCCGTGCTCGACGCTGAGTGCGGTGCCGTGGAAGCCACCCCAGAGCACGAAGGTCCACGAAGCCCCGTGCCAGAGGCCGCCGAGCAGCATCGTCAGCATCAGGTTGACGTAGGTCCGCACCCGCCCCTTGCGGTTGCCGCCGAGCGGGATGTAGAGGAAGTCGCGCAGGAAGCGCGAGAGAGTCATGTGCCAGCGCCGCCAGAAGTCACGGAACCCGGTCGCCCGGTAGGGGCTGCGGAAGTTCTGGGGGAAGATGAACCCCATCAGCAAGGCGAGCCCGATCGCGATGTCGGTGTAGCCGGAGAAGTCGCAGTAGATCTGGGCCGCGTAGGCGTAAGCGGCGAAGACGAGGTCGGGGCCGCCGTAGGCCTGGGGAACGCCGAAGGCGGGGTCGACGATCGTGCGCCCCAGATAGTCGGCGATCATCACCTTCTTCACCAGCCCGAGGCCGACCAGGCCGAGGCCGGCGCCGACGGCGACGTGCTGGGGGTCGCGGGCGCTCGCCAGCTGCGGGATGAACTCGCGGGCCCGCACGATTGGCCCGGCGATCAGGTGCGGGAAGAAGGAGAGGTAGATGCCGACGTCCATCAGCGAGGCGGGCTCGAACTGGCGCCGCTTGACGTCGACCACGTAGGAGATCGCCTGGAAGGTGAAGAAGCTGACCCCGACCGGGAGCGCAATCGAGAGCAGCGGCGCCGTCGGCGACAGCCCCCAGGTGTTGAGCAGGTCGTCGACGTTCTGGGCGAAGAAACCGTAGTACTTGAAGACGGCGAGGGTGCCAAGGTCGAAGACCACCGCGGCCGCCGTGATCCACTTGCGCCGGCGCTCGCTCTCGGTGGCGTGGATGGCCAGCGCAGCGAGCTGGTTGACGACGGTGACGCCGCCCAGCAGCAGACAGAAGCGCGGGTCGGCGGCGGCGTAGAAGACGTAGCTGGCAACGAGGATGAACGGCTTCCAGTAGCGCTGCCTCGGCATCAACAGCCAGCTCAGCGCCAGCACGATCGGGAAGAAGATCGCGAACTGGACAGTGGGGAATAGCAAGTCGTCGCCTGGTGACTTTGTTAGGTTGCCGGCGGCCCTCGCCCCCGGGAAGCGGGCGATGCTATTCGATGAATCGTCGACTCAATATCGGCATCGCGGCCTTGGTGGCGGCCCTCGCGGTCGCGGCGCTGCCCGCAACCAGCGCCGGCTTCGACCCCGCCTGCGGCAGCGTCGAGACGGCGAAGGCGCGCAAGAACCCCAACCCCGGCGGCCACCCGCCACTGGCGATCGGCGACTCGACGATGCTGCTCGCCCTGCCGCCCCTCTCCCGCGAGGGCTACCAGGTCAACGCCCACGGCTGCCGCCAGATCGAAGAGGGACTCGACGTGATGCGGGAAATGAAGCGCGCCAACCGGCTGCCGCACCTGATCGTGATCGCGCTCGGCGCCGACGCCAGCATCTCCTCAGAACAGATATCGAAGGCGTTCCGCATCGCCGGCCCGAAACGGGTCCTCGGCCTGGTCACCCCGATCGAGCTCGGCGGCGGCACCAGCAGCGACGCCGACGTCGTCCGCGCTGCGGCCAAGCGCCACCCGAAGCGCAGCGTCCTGCTCGACTGGGTCGCCTACAGCTCCGGCCACGGCGACTGGTTCCAGCCCGACGACCTCCACCTCACCTTCTCCGGCGCCGACGGCTTCGCCAAGCTGCTGAGGCAGGCGCTGCCGTACGCCAAAGCCGGCGCCTTCCCCGGGCGGCCGCCGACCGGGAAAAGCGGACTCGGTGACACCCCCATACCTGTCCGCGACCACGGCAGTACCTGATTAAAGAAAAGAATTCATGAGAGGATGTCCGGGTCGGCGGGGGTGTCGGCGATCCAACCGGGAGGAAGTGTTGAAGAAGCTACGTCCAGCCGCAGTAACCGCGGCCATCGCAGCGACGGTCGTGCTCGTGCTCGCCGGCTGCGGGTCATCGGGCTCGAGCGGCGATCGGACCACGCTGCGGGCGACGTATGCCTCCTTCCCGGACTACCTCGATCCAGCGCTCTCCTACACGCTCGAAGGCTGGACCGCGATGTGGAACACCTACATCCCGCTCCTCACCTACACCCACGCCAGCGGCGACGCCGGCGCCAAACTGATTCCCGGCCTCGCCAAGTCGATGCCGAAGGTGACGGACAACGGCAAGACCTACACCCTCTTCCTCCGCCCCGGCCTCAAGTACTCCGACGGCACGCCGGTCCGCGCCTCCGACTTCACGCACACGATCGAACGCGTCTTCAAGGTCAACTCGCCTGGCTCCGGCTTCTATCTCGACATCGTCGGCGCCGAACAGTTCGCGGAAACGAAGAAGGGCGGGATCCCGGGCATCGAAACCAACGACCGCACGGGTGAGATCGTCATCCACCTGGTGGCGCCGCGCGGCACCTTCGGCAACGAGCTGGCGATGCTGTTCGCGGCGCCGCTCCCGGCCGACACTCCGGCCGAAGACCTCTCGCCGAATCCGCCGCCGGCGACCGGTCCCTACGTGATCGTCGAATCGCGACCCGGCCGCGGCTGGAAATACGAGCGCAACCCGCAGTGGCTCGGCAACAACGCCGAGCTGATGCCGGACCTGCCGAGCGGCCACGTCGACAAGATCGACGTCACCGTGATCCGCAACCCCTCGACCCAGGTCAACGACGTCGAACAGGGTCGCTACAACTGGATGGAGAACCCGCCGCCCTCCGACCGCTACGCGGAAGTGCGGCGCAAGTACGAAGGAACCCAGTTCCTCTCCTCGTCGCAGATCAACCTCTATTACTTCTGGATGAACTCGACGACGACGCCGTTCGACGATCCCGAAGTGCGCCGCGCGGTCAACTACGCGATCGACCCGGCGGCAATCGAACGCCTCTACGCCGGCCAGATGACGGCGACCCAACAGATCCTGCCGCCGGGAATGCCGGGCTACAAGCACTTCGTGCTCTACCCGCACGACATGGCGAAAGCGAAGGAAATGATCGCCAAAGCCAACCCGGCCGACCGCGAGATCACGATCTGGACCGACGACTTCGAACAGAACAAAGAAGCCGGCGAATACTACGAGGGCGTGCTCTCCGAACTCGGCTTCAAGACCACGCTCAAAGTCATCAATCCCGAAAACTACTTCGTCGTGATCGGCAACCTGACGACGCCGAACCTCGACACCGGCTTCGCCAACTGGTTCGAGGACTATCCGCATCCGAGCGACTACTTCGCGACGCAGCTGATCGGCGCCGCGATCCAGCCGACCAACAACAGCAACTGGGCCCAGTTCGACGACCCGGCGCTGAGCGCGAAAGTCGAACGCCTCGGCCGCGAACAGCTCGGGCCGAGGCAGGAAGCCGAATACGCCGCGCTCGACCGCGCCTACATGCGGCAAGCGCCGTGGGCGCCGTTCGGGACCCTGACCGTTTCGACGTTCGTCTCCGATGCGATCAACCTGGACAACGTCATCGTCAGCCCGATCTTCGGCCAGGACCTGAGCAGCTTCGAATTCAAGTAGGAGTCGCCAGTGCAGGAATCAGGACGCCGCTCGTATGAGGGCCACCCGACCCTCCAACCGAAATCGGGATTCCGAATTGAGAGGGATGCGAGGCGGAGCCGGCCATGCTTTGGGAGCTTGCGGCTGTCCGCGAGAGCGTGGTTGAGGTTTGGGGCCGTATGGGCCACAAAGCTCAACCGCGCTTCGGGGGAGGGTGCGGTTAGCCGTCGCGGGGGGCCGGCGTGCTGGCCGAGCGGAGGGCGCCGGCGGAGGCGGTGACGACGAGGGCGATGGCGATGACCTCGGTCAGGGACAGATCCTGGGAGAGGGCGATGAAGCCGACCAGGGCGCCGGCGGCGGGCTCGAGGCTCATGAGGACGCCGAAGACGGCGTTGGGGAGGCGGCGCAGCGCCTCCAGCTCGAGGCCGTAGGGGATCGCGGAGCTGAGGAGGCCGACGCCGAGACCGACGGCGAGGACCGAGAGCGCCAGCAGGTTGGTGCCTCCCGCCGCGACCCCGAACGGGGCGACCATCACAGTCGAGACCACCGCCGCCGCAGCAAGGCCGCCGAGGCCCGGGTGGGCCTTGCCGACGCGGTCGCTCTGGAGGATGTAGAGCGCCCAGAAGCCGGCGGCGATGACCGCCAGGGCCACTCCGAGCGCGTCGAGCCCGCCGCTGCCGCCGGGGTCGGCGAGGAGGACGATCCCGGCCGCCGCCAGCGCCACCCAGATCAGGTCGCGGCGCCGGCGCGAGCCAAAGACGGCGACGCCGAGCGGGCCGAGGAACTCGAAGGTGACGGCGATCCCGAGCGGCAGGCGGTCGATCGCGCCGTAGAAGCAGAGGGTCGCGCCGGCCAGGGCGAGGGCGAAGAGGACGACGTCGCGCGAGATCCAGGCACGCAGTGGCGGCAGGCCACGGGCGGCGAGCGCGACCAGGATCAGGGCGCCGAAGCCGGAGCGCATCAGGACCGCGCCGGAGGACCCGACCTCGTCGAACAGCGTCGTCGCCAGCGCCGCCCCGCACTGGACCGAGGTGATCGAGCCGACGACCATCGCCGCCGCCAACCGCGTCTCGGCGCGGTGCGATCGCGCCGGCGCTTCAGTCGCCACCGAGCAGCTCGCCGAGGGTGCGGCCGCTGAGCACCGACCGCGGCTCTTCGGCGACGACGTCGGAGCCGGGCTGGGCATCGTCGTCGCGGCGCTTGATCAGCAGCCACTGCGGCTTGGCGCCAGGCCGCGTCCGCTGCAGCGCGAAGCCGCCGCGCAACTTCTCGCCGTGGAGGACGAAGACTGCGTGGCCACGCTCGAGCGCCTCGGGCCAGGCGACCCGGCCGCCCTGCTCATAGCTGCCACGGTCCCAAACGATGACTCCGCCGCCGTCGAGCTCGCCCTCGAAATCATTGTGGGAAAGCTGGTGATCCTCGACCTCGACCGCGAGCCGTTTCACCGCCGGGTCCATCGCCGGCCCTTTCGGCACCGCCCAGGAGCGCATTACGCCGCCGACCTCGAGCCGCAGGTCGAAGTGGTGTGCGGTCGCCCGGTGCTCCTGGACGACGAAAACGCCGGCGGCGACACCGCGGACGGCGAACTGCTCGTGGCCTTCGACCTTGCCGGGCTCGATCTCGACCTCGGCGACCGCCGCTCCCGGCGGACCCTCGCGCAGAAAGCCCACCAGCTCCTCGACCGCCTGCCCGGGACCCTCGGCCTGGACGAGCACGCTGTCGTCCTCGGCGTTGCGCACCCAGCCCATCACCCCCAGCTCCTGCGCCCGGTTCACGGTCGCTTCGCGGAAGCCGACGCCCTGGACCCGGCCGCGCACGACCGCGCGCAGCCCCCGCTTCCCCGATTTCGCAGCTTTCGCTTTCGCCACCCGGTCTATTAGACCGGTATTGGCCCCGGCTCGAGCACGTCGGGGTCGTGCCCCGGCTGCACCGTCATCCCCTGCTCGCGGAACCGGCGCAGCCGTTCGGCCGACTGCGCCTGCGCCTTGTGGTTGTCGCCGAAGACCGGGAAGCGGTGGTCGTCGAGGACGCTGGCGTAGTAGGCGACGTCAGCCGCGATCACGAGCTCGCCGACGCGGACCGACTGGTGGCCCGGGGTGTGGCCGGGCGTGCTGAGCAGTTCGACCGAGCCGTCACCGAGCAGGTCGTGGTCACCGTCGACCAGGGTCAGCTCTTCGACCGCCGCATAGTCCTGCGGCAGGTAGAAGTTGCGGGCCACAGCGGCGCGGTTCTGACCGGCCTCCCACTCGGCCCGCTGGACCACGACCGGGACGTTCGCGGGCAGCAGCGATAGGCCGCCGGCGTGGTCGAAGTGCAGATGGGTGACGACTGCCATCGTCACCGTCGCGAGGTCGACCTGCTCGGCGATCGATTCCTCCTGCTCGAACATGAAGTGGGCGAGCGCACCGGGCTCGTAGTGAGCGCTCGTGTCGGCGACCGCCGCCGGGTGCAGGCCGGTGTCGATCAGGATGCGCTCGCGCTCGGTCTCGACCAGGTAGACGGGAACTGGGAGCCGTTTCGGCCGCTCGGGCTTCTCTTCGTCGCGACGCCAGATTCCGGCCGAAGTCGTCATCCAGCCCACGTTGAACATCTCGACCCGCATCCGCCCTCGACTCTCCGGTTTTATCTAGGTACGGGTGGAGACTACAACTGAGGTGAGACCCCACCTCCGGGCATGCGTTCCCCGGGCCGCAGGCGTCAGCCGAGCGGCGGGAACTCGGGCGGGCGGCGCTCCAGGTAGGTGGCGACGCCCTCTTTGACGTCGGGGCGAGAGAACGACTCGCGCATCTGTTCCGCCGCCTCGTGCAGCGCCTCGTCGAGCGTCGAGTCGAGGGCGCGGTGCACCTGGCCCTTGATGATCGCCATCGAGGCCGGCGAGCAGTTCTGGGCGAGGTCGGCGGCGTAGGCGACGGCCGCGTCGACGAGGTTCTCAGGCTCCTCGAGAAACTCGACGAGGCCGAACCCGTGCGCATCGGAGCCGAGCACGACCCGGCCCGACATCAGCAGGTCGAGGGCACGGCTGGTGCCGACGATCCGCGGCAGGAGCCAGGCGCTGCCGTACTCGGCGATCAGGCCGCGGCGGACGAAGGCGGTGGTGAATTTGGCCCCGGGGACGGCGAAGCGGACGTCGCAGTACAGGGTCTCGACGAAGCCGAGGCCGGCGGCGGCCCCGTTGATCGCCGCGATCAGCGGCTTGCGCAGCTCCAGCGGCCGGGTCCGCGGTCGCGGCCGGTCAAACGGCGTCGTCGCCGTGTCGGAAGCCCCTTCGAGGATGTCCATGTCGGCGCCGGCGCAGAACCCCTTCCCTGCCCCGGTGACGACGACCGCCCGCACCTCCGGGTCCGCTTCGGCCTCGTCCAGCAGCTCGAAGTAGCGGTCCTCGAGCTCGTCGTTCCAAGCGTTCAACCGGTCGGGCCGATTCAGCGTCACCAGCATCACCGCCCCGCGCCGCTCGCTCAGCACGCTCTCCCAAACCTGCGTCGACTCGCTCATCTCCCGTTTCTCCTCTGTTTCGAACTGTCACCGACAATTCTGACCCCTGATGACCGAACCGACCGAAGCCGATTTGTACGACCGCCACGCCCCTGCTCGAGTCCGCACCGACGATCCGTTCGCGACATTGACCACACCAGGGTGGGGTAAATGTCGCGAACTCCGCTTTCAGACGGCGGCCGAGGTCAGGGCGGCGGCGCGGGGCGGCAGGAGACCGAGGTCGGTCAGGGCCGGGATCACTCCCTCCCCCACCTGGTAGGCCTCCTCGAGGTGGGGATAGCCGGAGAGGATGAACTCGTCGATGCCGAGCTCGTGGTACTCGGCGATCCGCTCGGCGACTTCCTCGTGGCTGCCGACCAGCGCCGTGCCGGCGCCGCCGCGGACGAGGCCGATTCCGGCCCAGAGGTTGGGCGCGACCTCGAGCGAGGCGGTGCTGCCGTTGTGGAGATCCGACATCCGCCGCTGCCCCTCCGATTCGGAGCTGCGCTGGACCGCCTGCGCCGCCGCGATCGCCGCGGGATCGAGGCCGTCGAGCAGGCGCTGGGCGACGGCCCAGGCCTCGGTGGCGGTCTCGCGCGCGATCACGTGCAGACGGATGCCGAAGCGGAGCTCGCGGCCGCGGCGCTCAGCGGCGGCGCGGACGAGGTCGAGCTTTGCCGCGACGGCGTCCGGCGGCTCGCCCCAGGTGAGGTAGACCTCGGCGAGCTCGGCGGCGACGTCGATCGCCCCGGAGGAGGAGCCGCCCAGGTAGACATCGGGCCAGGCGGGCGGATCCAGCAGCTTCGCCCCCTCCACGCTCAGGTGCCGCCCCTCGAAGTCCACCTCCTCGCCGGTCCAGAGCTCGCGGAGGATCTGCAGGAACTCGGCGCCGCGGGCATAGCGCTCCTCCTTCGTCGCCCGGTCCCCGTAGCGCAGCTGCTCGACCTGATCGCCGCCGACGACGATGTTGATCAGCAGCCGGCCGCCGGAGATGCGCTGGAAGGTGGCCGCCATCTGCGCCGCCAGCAGCGGCGACTGGAAGCCCGGCCGGAAGGCGACCAGGTACTTGAAGCTGCGCGTCACCTGACTGAGGGCGGCGGTCATCAGCCAGGCGTCCTCGCACCAGCTGCTGGTCGGCGTCAGCGCCCCCTCGAACCCGAGTTCCTCGGCCGAGCGCGCGATCTGCCCGATGTACTCGATCGTCGGCGGCCGCTCGCCACCGTCGCCGAGCTCGACCCGGGCGCCGTGGGCGCCGGCGGCGTTGCCGAGGCTGAGATCGGCCCGCGAGTCGCCGTTGGTCGGCAGGAACCAGTGCAGGGTGACGGTCATCGAGGAGATGATCTGCCGCCCTCGGCGGCGCGGTCAAATCGAATTACTCGATGGCCTGATCGAATTCTTGACTAAGTGAATCTACTTGATGTGAAAAACTCGGTTGGTGCGGATCGAGCAGCTCGAATACGTCACCGCCGTCGCCAGGCTCGGCTCCTTCCGCCACGCCGCCCAGGAGCTCCACGTCTCCCAGCCGGCACTGAGCGAGGCGGTGCGCAAGCTCGAGATCGAGCTCGGCGTCGCGATCCTCGAGC